>Ga0209415_10005027_pt1 | contig 23975 bp, 30 predicted proteins | sample PeaSoiSIISIP2007_FD_187696 | JGI IMG/M metagenome (GOLD analysis project Ga0209415, IMG submission 187696) | Peat soil microbial communities from Weissenstadt, Germany - SII-SIP-2007 (SPAdes) (version 2) | ecosystem: Environmental > Terrestrial > Soil > Wetlands > Peat | place: Germany... | reverse complement strand
GCGTAGACGAACAGGATCCAGCCCAGAGCGATAACGGCGACACCCGGCCAGAGCAACCACGGCGAGCCGTCGAAGCGGTACTTGGCCGCGATGATCATCGCCACGCCCACGGCGCAGGCGATGAAGCCGGCGAACCGCTGCGGGCGGCCAAGCGCGCGGACCTGTTCGAGATAGGCCGACTGGCGATCGAGCGTGGCCGCTTCGTCGCTCATCGGAGGGGCTTTTCACGCGCCACGCCCAGCATCAGCCAGCCGTGCGAGCCGAAACCCACCACCATGGCCCCAACGAACACCCACACGCCCCACGCGGCGTGGAAACCGAACGCGGCGATCACGCCGGCGAGCGCGACGATCAGGGCGCCGGCGGTGATTCCCAGCGTGATGAACAGCCGGCGGCGCTGGAGGGCCAGGTCCATGCCGGGAGGCTACGCCGGCTCCGGCGCGTTGGGGAGCTTGTAGGGTTCGGCGCGTGAGCCGTCGTAGAGCGTTGGATCGGTCAGGGTCAGCGGTCCGCCGACCGGCGCCGTCGCCTGGCGGCCAATGGTCGAGCCTTTCGGCGGCGTTCGGCCGGCGCGGAACTCGTCCAGCAGCGCCTTCAGCGACGCCGGGGTCAGGTCCTCGTAGTAGTCGTCGTTGATCGCGGCCATCGGGGCGTTGACACAGGCCCCCATGCACTCGACTTCTTCCCAGGAGAACTTGCCGTCGGCGCTGCGATGCTCCTTGGGCCCGATCTCCTTCGCCAGCAGTTCCATCAGTTCGCCCGCGCCGCAGAGCGCGCACGGCGGCGTGCCACAAACCTGGAAATGTGCAACAGAACCAACCGGTTCCAGCTGGAACATGGTGTAGAAGGTGACGCACTCGAGCACGCGGATCACCGCCATGCCGAGCAGGTCGGCGACGACGCGCAGCGCCGGCTCCGGCACCCAGCCTTCCTGCTTCTGCACCAGCCACAGCAGCGCGATCACCGCCGACTGCTGGCGGCCGGGCGGGAACTTGGCGATCCACCAGTGCGCCTTGTCCAGGCTTTCCGGCGTGAAGGCGAAGGACGCGGGCTGTTCCTTGGCCAGGCGGCGCACGCTCACCGGTCGATCTCCCCGAAAACGATGTCGAGCGATCCGAGGATCGCCGAGACGTCGGCCAGCAGGTGGCCGTGGCAGAGCCAGTCCATCGCCGCCAGGTGCGGATAGCTCGGCGCGCGGATCTTGCAGCGGTAGGGCTTGTTGCCGCCGTCGGCGACCAGATAGACGCCGAACTCGCCCTTGGGCGCCTCGACGAAGGCGTAAACCTCGCCCTCGGGCACGTGATAGCCTTCGGTGTAGAGCTTGAAGTGGTGGATCAGCGCTTCCATCGAGCGCTTCATCTCGCCGCGGCGGGGCGGCGAGACCTTGTGATCGGCCGCCAGCACCAGACCGGGCGTCTTCTTCAGCCGCTCGACGCACTCGAGGATGATCTTCGTCGACTGGCGGATCTCCTCCACGCGGCAGAGGTAGCGGTCGTAGTTGTCGCCGTTGAGTCCGACCGGAATCTCGAACTCGAGGTCGTCGTAGCACTCGTAAGGCTGGTTGCGGCGCAGGTCCCACGCCACATTGCAGCCGCGCAGCATCACGCCGGTGAAGCCCCAGGCGAAGGCCTGCTCCTTGGTCACCACGCCGATGTCGACATTGCGCTGCTTGAAGATGCGATTGTCGGTGAGCAGGCCCTCGATGTCGTCGAGCACCTTCGGGAATCGGCCTGCCCACCGCCCGATGTCGTCGATCAAGGCCGGGGTCAGGTCCTGGCGCACGCCGCCGGGGCGGAAGTAGTTGGCGTGCATCCGGGCGCCGGACGCGCGCTCATAGAACACCATCAGCTTCTCGCGCTCTTCGAAGCCCCAGAGGCTGGGGGTGAAGGCGCCGACGTCCATGGCCTGGGTGGTGACGTTGAGCAGGTGATTGAGGACGCGGCCGATCTCGCAATAGAGCACCCGGATCAGCTGGCCGCGGATCGGGATTTCCAGCCCCATCAGCCGCTCGATGGCCAGGACGAACGCGTGCTCCTGGTTCATCGGCGCGACGTAGTCGAGGCGGTCGAAGTAGCCGATGTTCTGGGCGTAGGGCCGCGCCTCGATCAGCTTCTCGGTGCCCCGGTGCAGCAGGCCGATGTGCGGATCGACCCGTTCCACCAGCTCCCCGTCCAGCTCGAGCACCAGCCGCAGCACGCCGTGCGCCGCCGGATGCTGCGGGCCGAAGTTGATGTTGAACTTGCGGACCGGCGTCTCGACGGAGGACGCGGCGGGAACCTGGGTCTCGCTCATGGCGCCTTCTCCGGGGCCAGGCGCCCGGCGCTCATCATCACCAGCAGCACGGCGCCGCCGAGCAGCGCCGCCTCCAGCATCAGGCTCTGATCCCAGCGCACCGAAAGCGCGATCTCGGCAAGACGCCGAGTGACCGGCAGCCCCAGCAACCAGATCCACAGCACCGCCGAGCGGTCCCAGAGCGGATAGGCCTTGTTGATGTTCAGCCCGGTGAAGATCGCGGCGAGCCCGCCGACGATCGAGAACGCCAGCATCTGGGCGAAGTGTCCGCCGGCGGCGGCCTCGGGATGCGTCAGCGTCGCCAGCAGCAGCCCGATGTTGCCCAAGAACAGCGTCGCCAGCACCGTCAGGCCATAGCCCACATTGGGCGCGGCGGCCCGAACCCAATGCTTCATGCCCCCTCGACCTTCTTGTCTGACGCCTTCTCGTCGCCCGGCAGCGCGCGGGGATAGCCTTGGCCGGGCCGCGCGTATTCGGCGCCCTCCCAGGGCGACAGGAAGTCCCAATTGCGGAATTCCACCGACTTGACCGGCTCGTAGACCACCCGCTTCAGCTCGTCGTCGTAGCGGACCTCCACGTACCCGGTCATCGGGAAATCCTTGCGCAGAGGATGGCCGTGGAAGCCGTAGTCGGTGAGCAGGCGGCGCAGGTCCGGGTGGCCTCCGAAGAACACGCCGTACATGTCGAAGGTCTCGCGCTCGAACCAGTCGGCGGCCGGATAGACGCTGACGATCGATGGAACGGGCGTATTCTCATCGGTCTCGACCTTCACCCGCACGCGTCGGTTCTTGGTCATCGAGAGCAGGTGGTAGACCACGTCAAAACGCTTCGAACGCTGCGGATAGTCCGCGCCGCAGACGTCGATCAGCTGCTGAAACTGCAGATCGGGCGCATCGCGCAGCAAGGTCAGAACGTCGATGATCCGATGCGGCGCCGCGGTGATGGTCAGCTCGCCGAAAGCGATACGACAGTCGGCGACCGCGCCCGCCGATTTGGCCACGATCAGCTCGCCAAGCTCCTTGAGCGCCGAGTCGTCCACGCGCCACGAGCTCATCGCTCGATGGTCCCGGTGCGACGGATCTTCTTCTGCAGCTGCAGAACGCCGTAGACCAACGCCTCAGCGGTGGGCGGACAGCCGGGCACGTAGATGTCCACCGGCACGATCCGGTCGCAGCCGCGAACCACGGAATAGCTGAAATAGTAGTAGCCGCCACCGTTGGCGCACGAGCCCATCGAGATCACGTAGCGCGGGTCCGGCATCTGGTCGTAGACCTTGCGCAGGGCCGGGGCCATCTTGTTGGTCAGCGTGCCGGCGACGATCATCACGTCCGACTGACGCGGGCTGCCGCGCGGCGCGAAGCCGTAACGCTCGAGGTCGTAGCGCGGCATGGCGGTCTGGATCATTTCCACCGCGCAGCAGGCCAGGCCGAAGCTCATGAACATCAGCGAGCCGGTCCGGGCCCAGGTGATCAGATCGTCGGCGGCGGTGGTGATGAAGCCCTTGTCGGCGAGGCTCTGGGAGAACTCGTCGAAATAGGGGTCGTGGATCTTGGCGTCATAGCCCTCGACCGAAGAACGCGCCGCGGACCCGGCGGGAACGACTACTCCCATTCCAGCGCGCCCTTCTTCCACTCGTAGACGAAGCCGACCGTGAGGACGCCCAGGAACGCCATCATCGACCAGAAGGCATAGGCCGCCGCTTCGTGCGGCATCCTCAGCAGACTGACGGCCCAGGGGAACAGAAACGCCACCTCCAGGTCGAAGATGATGAACAGGATCGAGACCAGGTAGAAGCGGACGTCGAACTTCATCCGTGCGTCGTCGAAAGCGTTAAAGCCGCACTCATAGGCGGAGAGCTTCTCGGCGTCGGGCGCCTTGGGCGCGATGATCGTCGGCAGGATGGTGAAGGCGACGCCGAGCGCGCAGGCGATCCCCAGGAAGATCACGATCGGCAGGTACTGCAGCAGGTACGCGTTCATCAGGACCCAGTTTTTCGGGAGGCGAAGCGGAGTCGCGCGATCTTCTAGACCATGCCGCACCGCCGTTCAAACCACCAACAGCGGCGCGCGCCAAGGGGTCGCGCATAGTCCGTTTGCACTATTGTGCCATGCGGCGCCGGCAGCCAGTCTCGGGGTCCTTCGCGGAGGCAAATCCGCGGGACTTCTTGGGACGAGACGATGAGACCAGCACTGATCGCCGCTGCATTCGCGGCCGCCGCCTTCTGTGGCGCCAGCCAGGCGGCGACACCGATCGACAACGGCGTCTATTCGCCGCAAACCGACGCGCCGACCCTGACGCAGGCGCGTCTCAGTCACACTTGCGTCGCGCGAAGCGCGGTCGCGGTCGGCTACTGGACGGCGCGCTACCTGGCTACGGCGAAGGTCGGCGCGCTGCGCCAGTGCGCAGTGCGCACGCCGCGCGGGTTGGTCTGCCTGATCGTCTCCTGCAGCTGAGCCACTCCGCCGCGCCGCTCGCCTGTTGACGCAAGGCGGGTGCGGACCTATCAGACCGCCTCTTTCGCGCGCCGCCTCGGCGGCCTGCGACGACGCGGGTGTAGCTCAGTTGGTTAGAGCGCCGGCCTGTCACGCCGGAGGTCGCGGGTTCGAGTCCCGTCACTCGCGCCATTGGTGACAATCTTTGCGAACGCCGCCGGTTGCCCGACCAGCGCTGTGACAGCGCTTAGCTGGCGAGAGCGAAGTCCGCCGCCGGCCTGGCGAAGGCGGCTTCGCCGCTGACGTCGGCATAGAGGTCCGAGAGCCGCCGGAACACTGCGTCCCAGCCGTGCTGGTCGCAGGCGCGCTGCCGGGCGGCGCGGCGCAGGCGCGCGAGGTCGCGCTCGAACAACGCCTCGACCGCGTCGGCGAAGTCGGGACCGGTGGAGCGGATGGCCAGCTCGCCCACGCTCCGGTCGACGCTCTCCCCCACCCCCCCGGCCGCGACACCCACGACCGGCAGCCCGCAGGCCATGGCCTCCAGCACGATCAGGCCGAACGGCTCGCTGTCGTTGGCGTGCACGAAGGCGTCACAGCTGGCCATCAGCGCCGCGAGCTTCGTCGGGTCGGTCTCATAGGGCAACTCGATCACGCGGCCGGGCGACGGCGTCGTGGCCCGGGCGCCGACCAGCAGCAGCACGTACGGATCGCCCAGCCGCTCGACCGCCTCGACCAGCACATCCACCCGCTTCTCCCGGGCGGGACGGCCGGCGAAAACCAGCAGGCGGTGGCGAGCCGAGAGGCCGAGGCGGCGGCGCAGGCCAGCCGGATCGGCGCCGTCGGGCCTGAACGCCTCGACGTCCACCCCGAGCGGCAAGGCGAGCGGGTCGTCGACGCCGGCGTCGGCCAGGCGCTCAGCGATGAAGCGGCTGGGCGCGACGGTGCGATCGAAACGGCGATAGATCTCGCCCCAGTGCCGGCGGATCGGCTTCTCCGCCCACTCGCCGAAATGCAGCGCCGCCAGGGCGCCGACGTCGGTGTGGCAGAAGCCGATCACCGGCACGCCCAGCGCCTCGCCTGCCTTCTGCGCGGCAAGCCCCGGCGTATAGGGATCGCCCGCTTCGATCAGCGTGGGTCGCTGGCGCATCAGGCGCTTCATCCAGGCCGTCTTGCCCAGCGGCAGGCGGTAGCCGTCCGCGAACGGCAGAGGGGCGGCATAGATCGAAAGTCGTCCGTTCCCATCCCAAGCATGCTTAGGCCCGGGCACCACCAGGGTGTGGCGGACGTGGGGGCGCATCCTGGCGAACCAGGTCCGCTTGGCGGTCAGGTAGCGCTTAACCCCACCGCTTTTCGGTGCGTAAAGCATGGTGGTGTCCACCAGGCGTGGCCCGCTGTCCAACACAGACCTGGCGAAGAGCTCGGCGCGCGAGGAAGCCCAGTCGACGACGCCTTTGGCTCTCACCGGCCGCACCTCCAGCGCTTCTCTGGGCGCCCCGGCCATAGTGGCCTGGAGCTCAAAACCCGTTCAACCCCGTTTTGCTCCCTTCGTTGGCCGCATCGGCGAAGTCAAGGCTTCGCTCCACTACGCTGGCTGCCGCGGCGCCGGCGCATGTCCTGCGATCATCTCGCGAGCCCGCGAACTGATCCGCGCAAGGATTGGTTGGACCGGGCGGCGGCTGAACCGCGATTGGCGCCCGGGCGCCGGATCGCGGTCGACGGCAGGGCGCGTTCGGCGGAGAAAGAACCGATCCATCTCAAGGGGAGCGCCGTTCATGATCAAGCTGACCTTCTGCCTCGTCAGGCTGCCTCATCTGTCACGCGATGAGTTCCACCGTTACTGGTTCGAGAACCACGCCCCGCTGGTGGCCAGCGTCCGCGAGACGCTTCGTATCCGCCGTTATGTCCAACTGCACAGCCTGCCGGCGGATGTGTCCGAGAGCATTAGGGTGACTCGGCAGGGTCCGGAGGGCTTCGATGGCGTCGCTCAGCTCTGGTGGGACAGCTTCGAAGACATGGCGCGCAGCGACCCGGCGGCTGCGGCGGCAGCCGGGAAGCTGCTGCTGGAGGACGAACGGAAGTTTATCGACCTGCCGAAGTCCCCGCTGTGGTGGGGCGAGGAGAAGGTGATCTTCTGAGGCGCCGCGAGAGGCCTACCCCGCGCCCAGAGCTAGGGCGATGCGGTAGGTGATGAAGGCCGCGACGTAGGCCAGGCTGATCATGTAGCCGAACAGGATCGCCGGCCATTTCCAGGAATTGGTCTCGCGCCTCACAACGCCCAGCGTCGAGGCGCACTGCGGGGCGAACACGTACCAGGCCAGGAACGCCAGCGCTGAGGCCAGCGACCAGTGGTGGGCCAAGGTGGCGCCGAGCACGCCGGTGTTGCCGTCGCCACCGCTCACCGCATAGACGGTGCCCAGCGCGCCGACCGCCACTTCCCGCGCCGCCATGCCGGGAATCAGCGCGACGCTCATCTGCCAGGAGAAGCCGATGGGTTGCAGGAGGGGCTGCAGCGCGTGGCCGATCATGCCGGCGAAACTGTAGTCGATCGCCGGGTCTCTCGCGCCGGCCGGCGCCAGCGGGACTTTCGCCAGCGCCCAGACGATCACCATCATCGACAGGATGATGGTGCCGGCCCGGCGCAGGAAGATCTCCGCGCGCTGCAGTACAAGGCGGAAGACGTTCCAGGGATCCGGCAGCTTGTAGGCCGGCAGCTCCATCAGGAACGGCTCGGAAGCGCCGCGCCAGAACACCTTGCGGATCACGAACGCCACGGCGAGCGCGCTGACGATGCCGGTCGCGTACAGCCCCAGCATCACCAGCCCCTGTTCGCTGACCCAGCCGAACAAGGTGTGGTTGGGGACGAAGGCGGAGATGATCAGCGTGTAGACCGGGATCCGCGCCGAACAGGTGGTCAGGGGCGCGACCAGGATGGTGGTCAGCCGGTCGCGCTTCTGGTCGATCACCCGGGTGGCCATGATTCCGGGGATGGCGCAGGCGTGCGACGAGAGCAGCGGGATGAAGGCGCGGCCATGCAGGCCCGCGCCGCCCATGATCTTGTCCATCAGAAAGGCCGCGCGGGCCATGTAGCCCACGTCCTCCAGCAGGATGATGAACAGGAACAGGATCATGATCTGCGGTAGGAACACCAGCACGCTGCCGACGCCAGCGATCAGGCCGTCGCAAAGGAAGCTCTTCAGGATCCCGTCAGGCAGCGCCTGACCGATCGCGGCGCTGAGCCAGGCGAAGCCGGCCGTGATCAGGTCCATCACCGGCTGGGCCCAGGAGAACACCGCCTGGAACATGAAGAACAGCAGCACCAGCAGGATCGCGAGGCCTCCGACCGGGTGCAGCAGCACCGAGTCCAGCCGCCCGGTCCAGGTGTCCGGCCGTTTTGGCGGCTTGACGTAGGCCTTGATCAGCCGTTCGGCCTCGCGATGCAGCGTGCGGATCTCCGCGCTGGAGGGCTCGCGCCAACTCGGCGGTGAGATCGCGCCAGCCGCCGCAGCGGTCTGGACCGCGGTGGCGAGCACGTCGATCCCGCGTCGCCGGGTAGCGACGGTGGCGACGATCGGAACGCCGAGATCGCGGGATAGCCCTTCGACGTCGATCTCCAGGCCTTGCCGCTGGGCGATGTCGATCATGTTCAGCGCCAGCACCAACGGCCGGCCAGAGGCCTTCAGTTCGAGGACCAGGCGCAGGGCGACCGCCAACGAGGTGGCGTCGGCGACGCAGACAATGACGTCCGGCGCCGCCTCGCCGGCGAGACGGCCCAGCACGGCGTCGCGGGTGATCGCCTCGTCCGGGCTGCGGGCCCGCAGGGAGTAGGTTCCGGGCAGGTCGAGAATGGTGAGGCGCGCGCCGTCCGCTGCGGTGTGGACGCCTTCTTTCCGCTCGACGGTGACGCCGGCGTAGTTGGCCACCTTCTGCCGCGCGCCGGTCAGCGCATTGAACAGCGCGGTCTTGCCGCAATTGGGCACGCCGGCCAGGGCGATGCGGAGGCGTTTGGTCTCGAAGGCGGGCTCGGCAATGAGCGTTATCGGGCTCGCCGCATTCATGACGCCGATCGCACCATCACGGCCGCTGCCTCGCGGCGGCGCAGCGCCACGGTGCGGTCAGCGAGCCTGACTGCGATCGGGTCACGGCCGAAGAAGCCTTCGTGCATCAGGCGCACCGGCGCGCCCTCGACAAAGCCCATTTCCAGCAGACGCCGCTCGATCTCTGCGCCGGCCAGGCCGGCGGCCTGGTCTGTGGCCCGTACTTCCACGATCACGCCGGCGAAACCTTTCCGCGCCGCCGACAGCGGCGACGCGGCGTGCTCGTCCGCCGGGCTGCCCTCCGCGCTGGCCATGTCGAACTCATTGAAGCGACGCACGGTGTGGCAGACTCTCTAATCGCGAACGATTATCAATATCAGACGTCAAGCGCCTTGTTCAACGCGCATCAATGCGATGGGACGTTGCGCCGCGCCACTCCGGGATTGTCCGGAGGTTCCTGCTCAGCTCGGTCGGAAGCGTTTTGAAGCCGGGAAGCCGCGTGGCGCCAGTTTGCCCGCTCCCGCCCGCCGGCCAAGCCAGTCGCGCCAGTCGGCCCAGGCCCGGGCGCGGCCGTCGGCGGTGGTCCAAGCCGCGCCGTCGGCGGCGGCGAAAACCACGCCGTCGCGCAGGCCGCCTTCGCGGTAGCTCTGCAGCTTGACGCCCTTGCCGCGCGGCATCTCCGGCAACTCCGCCAACGGGAAGATCAGCGCCTTGCCGTTGTCGCCGATCACCGCCAGATGGTCGCCTTCGGCCGGCTGGCAGAAACAGGCGCCGGCCACGTCGACGCCCAGCACCTGCTTGCCGGCCCGGCGCATCGCCACCGCCTCGTCCTCCGGCATCACGAAGCCGTAGCCCGCCTTCGACGCTAGCACCCGTTTGGCCCCCGGCTTGTAGACGAACAGCGCCAGAATGGAGACGCGGTCGTCGAGGTCGAGCATCAACCGCAACGGTTCGCCCTGTCCCCGCGCCGAGGGCAGTTTATCGCCCGCCAGAGTGAAGAAACGGCCGTCGGAGGCGAACAGCAGCAGCTTGTCGGTGGTCTCGGCCGGAACCAGGAAGCCGAGGCTGTCGCCTTCCTTAAACTTCAGCTCCGACGGGTCGTCGATCCGGCCGCGGGCGGCGCGGATCCAGCCGCGCTCGGAGAGAATTACGGTGATCGGCTCTCGCGCCACCAGGGCTTCGACGGACGCCGAGGCATCGATCGTCGGCGCGGTGTCGAAGGTGGAGCGGCGCTTGCCGACGGCGGTATTCGGGCCCAGCACCTCGCGCACGTGGCGAAGCCCGGCGCCGACCAGCTTCCACTGCTGTTTGTCGGAGTCGAGCATGCCTTGGATGCCGTCTCGCTCCTCGGCGAGGTCGGCATGCTCGCGCCGCAACTCCATCTCCTCGAGTTTGGCCAGCTGGCGCAGGCGGGTGTTGAGGATGGCGTCGGCCTGGATGTCGTCGATCTCGAACGCGGCCATCAGCTTGGCCTTCGGCTCGTCCTCGAAGCGGACGATGCGGATCACCTCGTCCAGGTTGAGGAACACGATCAGCAGGCCGGCCAGGATGTGCAGGCGCTGCTCGATCTTGCCGAGCCGGAAGCGGGCGCGGCGCACGATTACCTCGCGCCGGTGCTCGAGGAAGGCCAGCAATGCCGCCTTCAGACCCATCACTCGCGGCGTGCTCTTGGCGTCCAGGACGTTCAAGTTGACCGGGAAGCGCGCCTCCAGGTCGGAGAGCTTGAACAGGCTCTCCATCAAGAGTTCCGGCTCCACGGTGCGCGCCCGCGGCTCCAGCACCAGCCGGATGTCCTCGGCCGACTCGTCGTTCACGTCGCCCAGCAGCGGGGCTTTCTTCGCCTCGATCAGGCCAGCGATCTGGGCGACCAGGTCGGCCTTCTTCACCTGGTAGGGGATCTCGGTGACGACGATGCGCCAGGTTCCCCGCCCGGTGTCCTCCTTGGTCCACCGCGCTCGGTGGCGGATGCCGCCGCGACCGGTTTCGTAGGCCTCGAGGATCGACTCGCGGGTCTCGACGATAACGCCGCCGGTCGGGAAGTCGGGGCCCGGGACCTTCTCCATCAGTTCCGGCGTGGTCGCGTCCGGCCGCTCAAGCAGCAGCAGGCAGGCGTCGATCAGCTCGGCGGCGTTATGTGGCGGGATCGAGGTGGCCATGCCGACGGCGATGCCGGTCGAGCCGTTGGCGAGCAGGTTGGGGAAGCCGGCCGGCAGCACGACCGGCTCTTCCTCCTCACCGTCGTAGGTGGAGCGGAAGTCGACCGCATCCTCGTCGATGCCGTCGAGCAGCAGCTGCGCGGCCGACGTAAGGCGGCACTCGGTGTAGCGCATGGCGGCGGGGTTATCGCCGTCGATGTTGCCGAAGTTGCCCTGGCCGTCGATCAGCGGATAGCGCTGGGCGAAGTCCTGGGCAAGGCGGACCAGTGCGTCATAGACCGCGACGTCGCCGTGTGGGTGGTACTTGCCGATCACGTCGCCGACCACGCGCGCCGACTTTTTCGCCGACGTCTCCGGATCCAGCCGCAGCAGGCGCATGGCGTAGAGCAGGCGCCGGTGCACCGGCTTCAGCCCATCCCGCACATCCGGCAGCGCCCGCTGGGTAATGGTCGACAGAGCGTAGGCCAGATAGCGCCGCGACAGCGCTTCGGTCAGCGGCTCGTCGAGAATGCGGCCGGCGCCGCCGTCTGGCGGTCCTTCAGGCGGCAGGGAAGCATCGTCCATTCGGCTCGCATCGCCTGACTCTGCGGCCTCTGTCCAGGAATTGTGATTGACAATCACCTTGTCAATATGACATTTCTATTGTCATGTCGACATGGCAACCTGATCTAGCCCCTCTGATCAATCGGATTCCCCGGCTGTTTCACCTTCTGAAAGTCGTGGGCGACGCCACGCACGCTGATCTTGGCGTCAACACATCGATGCGCGGCGTGATGGCCTCTCTCTCGGCCAACGGCCCCAAGACCGTGCCGGAGCTCGCCCGCGAGCGGCCGGTCACGCGGCAGCACATCCAGACTGTCGTCAATGATCTTGAGGCCGCGGGACTGGCGCTGGCGCAGCCCAATCCCGCGCACCGTCGCTCATCGCTGATCGTGCTAACCGATGAGGGCCGCCGGGTGCTGCGCCTCATTCAACAGCGGGAGGCCGAGCTGATGGCGCGCACTGCGCCGGCCGTCTCTCACGGCGACCTCGCCGCGGCGATGCGCGTCCTGGACCTGCTTGAGCGCGACCTCGCCCTGCGGGTCTTTCAGCTGGGAGAGATCGATGTCCGAGCCTGACTTGGCCGCCCGGCTATTCGCCCAGTTCGGCCGTCCACAAGGGTTCCTCGGTTGGGTCGCCGGGAAGCTGATGGCCTCGCGGTCCGGCAACCGGATCCGCAATCGATGGACGGTGGACCTGCTCGACATCGGGGCGGGCGATCGCGTGCTGGAGGTGGGATATGGGCCCGGCCTCGGGGTGCAAGCGGCCCTGAGCAAGGTCACGCGCGGCCTAGTGGTCGGATTCGACCATTCCTGCGTGATGCACGGCCAGGCGCGGCGGCGCAATCAGCGGGCGGTGGAGCTTGGCGGATTGCTGCTGCGGACGGGCAGCCTTGAGGACGCGCCTGCGCTTGGATTGACCTTCGACCGCGCATTCTGCGTCAACGTCGCCCAGTTCTGGCCGGACCCAGATGTCGCCCTGGCTGTCCTCAAGTCGCTACTGAAGCCCGGCGGACGCCTCGCCCTCACCTATCAACCGGCTGGCCGGCGCCCGCAGGCGTCAGACGCCGACAGGTTCGCGACCGAGGCGTGGCCGCGACTGGAGCGGGCGGGGTTTTCGGACATCAAGGTCGAACGGCTGACCGATCTGAAGCCCATGCCCGCGGTGTGCCTGCTGGCGACCGCTTAGGTTGGCGCCGACGCGGCAGGCATGGACGGCGTTTCGGGCTGCTTGTCCGCCCGCCACCAGGGCAGCCAGGCCCAGAACTGCTCGTGGCCGTAGTAGATCGCGATCTTGGTGAAGGTCTCCACCCCAAGGATGATCCCGGCGTACTTCAGCTGGCCAGTGACGACCCAGCTGATGATGAAGGTGTCCAGGCTGCCGACAATGCGCCAGCTGACGGCCTTCGCCAGCGAGCGGCTGTGCGCTTCGGGTACGCGGATGAACATCGGACCCCTCCTTGAGAGAAGATTGATCGTCTCATGAGATAGGATCGGCGGCCAGAACTTCTATCTCTAGAAATTCTATAGGGTTTTGAAGATTACAGCCGAGCTGCCTCGGTCAGGCGGTCGAACAGCCAGTGGCGGGCTGGCGGGAGCGGGCGGTTGAGCGGGGCGAACACGAACCGCTCCAGGAAGTGGCCGGTGATGACGAGACCGGCGGCGACGTCGCCCTGGGCGAGGCCGCCCTGGGATGACAGCAGGAAAGGCGGCAGGGCGAACAGGCGGTCCTTGTAAGGGGCGCCGGCGGCGGCGCTGACGGCGCGCCCGGTGCGGGGGCTGACGTAGATCAGATCGTCGGGCGAGCCGGTGACGGCGCAGCGGGACAGATCGAGACCGAAGCCGAGATCGGCCAGCAGGCCGGCCTCAAAGCGCACGTAGACCGCCGGCCAGATCTCCGGCGCCTCCAGCGCGGCGATGAACGCTTCGAAACCGAGAAAGGCGCCCGGGTGCGGCTCCCGCTCCGGCAAGGCGCCGGCCGCCACCGCGGCGGCGGACGAGAGTCCGGCCAGCGCCACCGGATCGTCGAACAAGGCCGAAGGGCCCTCCCCTGCCGCCTCGAGGGTGGCCGAGCCGAGTTGGTCGGCGGTTCTGGCCCTGAACTGGGCGGTGACCCGGGCGCCGGCCTGCAGGAATGGCTTCATCCGCCGCGACGCCGCGCCAGCGACGTGCGCGGCGTACTTGCCGTGGCGCTGGGTCAGCATCTCGACGATCGCACCGGTCTCGCCATGTGAGCGGGCCGATAGCACGAAAGCGTTGTCCTCGAATTCCATGTCAGCGGCCTGCGGCTGCCGGGAGGCTAGACATCGAACTCCAGCCCGAGGTCGCGGTAGGTCTCGCGCTCCTCCGCCCAGTTCTCTCTCACCTTCACCACCAGGAAGAGGTGCACGGTCCGCCCGAGGATCTCCCCAAGTTCCTTACGCGAAGCCTCGCCGATCCACTTCAGGGTCTGCCCGCCTTTGCCGATCAGGATGGCGCGCTGGGTCTCGCGCTCGACGTAGATGGTCTGTTCGAGCCGAGCCGAGCCGTCTTTGCGCTCTTCGAAGGCCGTGGTCTCGACATTGGCCGCATAGGGCAGCTCTTCGTGGACCCGCAGGTACACCTTCTCGCGGGTGATTTCGGAGGCGAGCAGGCGCGCCGGCAGATCAGCCGTCTGGTCCTCGGGGTAAAGCCAGGGGCCACCGGGCATCAAGGCGGCCAGGCGGCGCTTCAGGTCGTCGACGCCGGAGCCGTCCAGCGCCGAGATCATGAACACCTCCGCATAGGCGCCGCTCTCAAACAGCCGCTGTGTCAGCGCCAGCAGATCGTCGCGGCGCACGCGGTCGACCTTGTTCAAGGCGAGAATGGCTTTGCGACCAGCCGCCTCGAGCCCGGCGATCACCGTGCGGACATCCTGGGCGGCGAGGCGGTCGGCGGCCCTCGCCGACCCGCCAGCCGCTGCCAGTTCTGCTTCAGCGTCGACCAGATGCACGACGGCGTCGGCGTCCTGGGCGCCGGACCAGGCCGCCCGCACCATGGCCCGATCCAGCCGCCGGCGCGGACGGAAGATGCCGGGCGTATCCACCAGCACGATCTGGCTCTCGCCCTCGATCGCCACGCCGCGCACTGGAAAGCGCGTGGTCTGCGCCTTCTGGGTGACGATCGTCACCTTGGATCCGACCAGGCGATTGACCAAGGTCGACTTGCCGGCGTTGGGCGCGCCGATCACCGCGGCGAAGCCGGCGCGGGTCATGCTGTCGGCGCTTCGCGCTCGAGCAACGCCAGCGCCGCCGCCTTTTCCGCCGCCTGCCGCGAGCCGGCGCTGGCTTGCACCGGCGATGCGCCGTCGATCACCGCCGCGACGGTGAACACCGGCGCGTGGTCGGGACCCGTGCGCGAGACCAGCTTGTAGACCGGCGCGCCGCGTCCACACGCGGCCGCCCACTCCTGCAGCCGTGATTTCGGATTGGCTGAGCGCTCGTCATGCGGCGCGTCGAGCAGCTGCGCCCACAACGCCAGCACCCGCTCGCGCGCCGCCTCGAGGCCGGCGTCGAGGAACAGCGCGCCGATCACCGCTTCGCAGGCGTCGGCGAGGAAGCGCGCCTGTTCCCGGGCGCCGCGGCGCGTCTCGCCGCCAGGCAGGCGCAGCGCCGGCCCGACGCCCAGTTCGCGGCCGATGTCGGCGCAGGTGTCGCGGCTGACCAGCATGTGGAGGCGCTTCGAGAGCGGCCCGGCCTCAGCGGCAGGATCGCGGGCAAACAGAGTCTCGGCCATCACCAGCGCCAGCACGCGGTCGCCGAGGAATTCCAGCCGCTCGTTGTCGGCCGCGCCATTGCCGACGCTGGAGTGGGTCAAGGCGCGCTCCAGCAAGGCGCGGTCCTTAAAGCTGTGGCCTAGACGGGTCTCAAGCTCGGCGATCGCGGCGATGCGCCTATCCATGGCGCGGCCGGGGCCTCAATGCAGCACCTTGAAGAAGCGATCCGGCCGGGCGTCGGTGAACCAGGTCCAGGGTTTGAAGATGCTGGCCCCTCCGGGGTGCTGCTCGTCCGCGCCGGTGTTCCACGAAAGTAGGATGAGACGCGCCTGGCCGACCAGGTTCTCCTCCGGGACGAAACCGACGCCGGCCTGGTCACCGACCTTGTCGTCGAGCGCGCTGTTCCAGCCGCAGCCGCCCAGCTTCGGATCGTCCGGCGAGAGGCCAGGATCGAAGCGGCTGTCGAGCGAGTTGTCGCGGTTGTCGCCCATCATGAAGTAGCAGTGCTGCGGCACGACGTAGGTCCCGGTGTCGCCGGCGTTCTCGAATCCGGGCGAGACCTGGATCTTGTAGTTGCGGCCCTCGGGATTGGTTTCCTGTTGCATTTTCACCGGCTGCCAGCCGCCCGGCAGGTCGCCCATGCCCATGCCGAGCGCCTTCTCGGCCACCGCCCTGTCGTTGATGTAGAGCTGACCGCCCTTCAGCTGGATGCGATCGCCAGGCAGACCCACCAGGCGCTTGATGAAGTCGACGTGACCGCTCGACGGCAGCTTGAAGACGATGATGTCGCCGCGCTTCGGCGGATTGAAGAAGATACGGCCGCTGAACAGGGGCGGGCTGAACGGGATCGAGTGGCGGCTCCAGCCGTAAGACCACTTGGTGACGATGATGTAGTCGCCCCGGTAGAGGTTCGGCTCATCTGAGGCCGAGGGTATGGTGTAGGGCTGAAACAGCAGGACCCGCAGAACCAAAGCGATCAGCAGCGCATAGACGACGGTCTTGACGATCTCGACCAGCTCGCCGACCAGCCCGAGCTTCTTCTCGGACTTGGCTCTGCTGCCTGATTTGGCGATGGGGGCGACGTTGGTCATGCTGGCTCGGGTCGTTTGCGGTCGCCGTAGCTAGACGCTGGATATCGCCCCGGCAAGCTTCTCGCCCGTTAACTCGTGCTCATGCGACGACAAGGCCTCGATCACGACGAACGCCTGGGCGTAGGGATGGTCGTCGGTCAGGCTGAGGTGGATTCGCGGATGCATCCCCGGCGGCGTGATGGCGGCGAGCCGCTTGGCGGCGCCGCCGGTCAGCGCAAGGGTCGGCGCCCCTGAACGCAGGTTGACCACGCCCATGTCGCGCCAAAACACCCCGGCGCGCAGGCCGGTTCCCAGCGCCTTGGCGCAGGCTTCCTTGGCCGCGAAACGCTTGGCGTAGCTGGCGGCGCGGTCCGCCTTGCGCTCGGAGCGCGACCGCTCGAGGTCGGTGAAGATGCGCCGGATGAAGCGCTCTCCGAAACGCTCCAGCGTCTCTTCGATTCGACGGATGTCCGCGAGATCGGACCCCAGGCCGATGATCAAGCCGCCGCCTCGTCGCGCGCGGCGTCCATCAGGGATCGCATCCGACGGATCGCGGGATCGAGGCCGGTGAAGATCGCTTCGCCGATCAGGAAGTGGCCGATATTGAGTTCCGCGACCTCGGGGATGGCCGCGATCGCGCCCACCGTCTCGTAGTCGATGCCGTGACCGGCGTGCACCTCCAGGCCCAGCGACGCGGCCTGACGCGCGCCGTCTTGCAGGGCCGCCAGCAGCCGCGCCGCCTGCGGGCGACGTTCGCGCACGGCGAGACAGTAGGCGCCGGTGTGCAACTCGATCACCTGCGCGCCAATGTTCGCCGCAGCCGCAATCTGCGCAGCGTCGGCCTCTATAAAGAGTGAGACGCGGATGCCGGCGGCCTTGAGGGCGCCGACGCACGGCGCGATGCGGTTGTGCTGGCCGACCACGTCCAGACCGCCCTCGGTGGTCACCTCTTCGCGCCGCTCCGGCACCAGGCAGGCGGCGTGCGGTCGGTGGGCCAGTGCGATCGCTTCCATCTCCTGGGTCACCGCCATCTCGAAATTGAGCGGCTTGCCGCGACGACGCGTGAGACCGGCCAGGGTATCGATATCGGCGTCGGAAATATGCCGACGGTCTTCGCGCAGGTGGGCGGTGATGCCGTCAGCCCCGGCGGCCATGGCGATCTCGGCTGCCCGCGCCGGATCGGGGTAGCCCTCGCCGCGCGCGTTGCGGATAGTGGCGACGTGGTCGATGTTGACGCCAAGCCTTAGACGGCGGGTCCTGGCCTGGAGCGGGGTGGAGTGTGAGACATTGGCGCTCATCCGCCCAATCTAGCGTCGCGCGGCGCGAAGCGTAAGAGCAGCAGCTACTCAGTAGCGTGGGCGAGGCGGCGGAATTCGCTCGGCTGCATCCCATAGGCCGTGCGGAACCAGCGCGAGAAGGTCGACAGGCTGGAGAAGCCGACCAGCGCGGTCACCTCGGTCAGCGGCTGGTCGCCATGACTGAGCTGCCAGGTGGCGACATCGCGCCGGGCCGCCTCCAGAAGTCGGGTGAAAGACTTGCCTTCGGCGGCGAGGCGGCGATGCACCGTGCGGCGATCGACACCCAGGTGCTGAGCGACCCGGTCTACGTTGCACTCCCCATCTGGCAGCAGACGCAGGATCAAGGCGGCGACGGTTTCGCTGGCGCGGGCGCCCTGCGGCGCGGCGCTGGCCTCGATATAGCGGGCGATCTCCCGCGCCATCTGCGGATCGGACTGGCTGAGAGGGGTCGCCAGGTCCTCATTGGTCATCAGGAAGCCGGTGAAGGAGGCGCCAAATTCGACGGCGCCCAGGAGCGCTCGGTAGGGCCCGGCGTCATTCGGCGCCGGACGCGCCATGGCGACGCGCGCAGGCTTCCAGTGCTCCCCCAGCAGGCCACGGAAGATCTGGACGTACATGGCAACGATCAGGTCGATCATCTGGCGGCTGGTGCGCGTCCGCGCGCTGATCAATTCGGGCACGACCATCAGCCCGCCGCCGATCGGCTCGATGCGGATCTCGACATAGTCGTTCTGGTAGCGAAGGTAGCGCTGCAGGACCTCAACCGCGGCCCGCACGCTCGGCTGTTCACGCATGAGGAGACCGAGCGGCCCCTTCATCGAAAGCTTGAAGCACCGCCCGACCAGTAGGCCGAATTCTTCGCTGCTCGCGGATTTCGCGCTGTCCGCCAAGAGCGCCTGCACGCGATCGGCCGGGATCTGATAGTCGGGGTGATCGAGCGCCGCTACTGGCAGTCCGGCCCGGCGGAGCATGTGATAGGGGTCCAACCCCAAGGACTTTGCGGCCTCAGCGAAGGCAAGCAACAGCGCGCTACGAACGAACCGAGGGCGCGACTCCTCGATGCTGTTGTCACCTAATGCAAACTTCACGTCTCGATCAGACAAGCGACGCGATCCTGACTGCGCGCCAGCCCTGTAGAAATATGGTTAACGCGTACTGGTGGTCTCAAAACAACCACAACCGCCGCGCCCACGTTCCACGGTTCTGAGCGACGTCCCACAGACGTCCAAATTATGCCTTTTTGGCCACATTTCAACCTTTCCGTCGTAACGAGCCCGAGGCCTACCTGGAATATGGTTAATTCTGCTGGTCGAACCCTCGCAAGTGCGCGGTTCCGACGCAGGAACAAGCGATACTATACCTATCGACTACTGTATTTACGTTTGCTTAACCATCCGCATTAAGCACTGCGTCAGCATGTTGCATCGTGCGACCATGTCCCCGCCAGTACGGTCAAGGCATACCAAAGGTCGTTGGACCGCCTGGACATCCAAGGCTCCGTGACCGGATCAGATTTGGTTGCAAATGGGGGTTGTGCAGTGGAGTGGAATGAAGAGCGCATTGAGGCTCTGACCAAGATGTGGCGGGATGGTCTTTCCGCCAGCCAGGTCGCCCGGCAACTGGGCGGCGTTTCACGCAGCGCCGTCATCGGCAAGGTCCACCGCCTAGGCATCGCCGGCCGCGACGCCCCGACCCGCCCGCTTGGCGGACGCCCCGCCACCCGGGTTCGCGCCAGCGCCGGCGGCGTACGTCGGGCCCACTCGCCCCGCGCCCCCCACGAGCAGGCGATCAGCATCCCGCGTGTCGCCTTCGAAGTCGGCGCAACCGCGACCATTCACAGTCTCACCTCCCACGCTTGCCGCTGGCCAATCGGCGAACCTGACCAGGCGGGTTTCGGCTTTTGCGGGCGCCTCCGGACCGGACATCCTTCCTACTGCGCCGGACACGCGCCGATGGCCACCCGCCGACGCGAAACCCCTATGAAACCTAAGGAAATCGAGCGCATCGTCAGCCGGTTCGTCGAAGGGCCGGCCGCCGAGTCCCGGGAGCCGGAACTGCGCTGGCGCGAGATCGCCTAGCCCGCCGACCCCCGTATCTTCCTTTTTCCGGTTGTTGCTTATGTCCGCTCAGGCGTTCGAAAAGCTGCAGGTGCTGGTGACCGGCGTCGAGGCCGCAATCGCCCGCGACGTAGCGAGCCTGATCGTTTCGGAAAGCGTCGGGGTCCTCGCCGCCGACGCGGACGCAGGCCCCCTCGTCCGCCTGCAGCGCGATCTCGGACGTCACGGGAGCCCCATCGAGACCGCGCAGGTCGATCTCGCCAGCCCAACAGCGGTGCGGCTCTGGGCAGGCTCGCTCAGCGCCCTTGGCCGCCTCCCTCGGCTGATGATCTGCTGCTGCGCCGCCGGCGCTGGACGCCGCTCGCGCGCAAGGAACTGTCGCCCGCGCGCTCAACTGCCAGATGTTGCGCTTGGTGAACACGAGGGTGGCCAGTGCCCGGCGCGCCTCGCCGGACGCGTCCTGCAACCCGCCCTGTTCTTGCACGCCCAGCCCCTTCGCCTCGCGGTGTTCGACCGCGCCCTGGCGGTGATCCGGTATCCGACCCTACGCGGCGTCCTCGCCGTTGGGGCCAGCAGTGGGGCTCTCGACTCTGCCGGGTCGGTCCCACCGTTCACTTCAACCGCCAATTCCACCCGCCGCCACCTCGATGGCGAAACGATGCGGGGCGGGCGACTCCGCCTCGTCCCTCCCTCCGACAGGCCGCCAGGCCGGGCCGACGCGGCCTAAGATCAAGAGCGCAGTGAGTCATGACCACCCTGATCTTCATCGAAAATGTGCTGGGCAGCGGCCAGGTCGTGAAGCTCACCGAGGATTTCGGCGACTACTCGGTGACGCGCGATCTGCGACCGGGCGAGCACGCGCGGCTGGTGATCAGCCCGTTCAAGACTTTGTCGGTGGAGGAGGTCCCAACGAGCCTGCCGGTGACGCCGCTCGCCGCGAACGAAGGTCATACCATCCGCACCTTCCCGGCCCCGCGCACGCTCGAGCGCCGCTGCGGCTGAGACCCTTTCCGGCGGTCCTCCCTTCCGCCGGTCACCCGCCTCCCGCTGTCCCTCGGGGGGCGTTCTTGCGGCAGGGGCGTCTGGGATACGCCCGTTTGGCGTACTGTTCGGTTTCAGTGGTCTTGGTTGGTTACGCGTAGAGTTCCCGACGCCCCTGCCGGCTTTTCCCTTTCCCGCCCGCCACGCCTAGGCCCTGGCGGTCGACGCCTCGGCCTGCTGGATCTTCCCGCCGGGGGCCGAGACGATCAGCTTGATCAGCGCTTCCGTCACTTTGGGTTCGAGCCCTTCGGTGTGGCCTTTGTCGAGCCGCACGACGTCAGCGATCACCCGGCCGCCCCGGGCGCCGGGATAAACCCACATTCGCGCCGTTCCAGGCCGCGGCAGCAGTCCCCAGGCTGCGGTGGACTGCGGCCCGCCTTCCGCGCCGAAACGCGTGTCGTGGATCTGGCCAGGCGCCGTGTCGACGATGTCCGCCTGACGCTCACGCGGTCCGGCGCCGTATTTCTCCGCCCAGGGCGAGGCTTCGGGCAGAGCGACCATCTCGTGTTCGCCGCTGGCGAATATGAAGGAGAAGTCGCAGTCCGGCGTCACCGCCTGGCCGGGCCTCGGCGACCCTGGCGGCAGCTGCGGCCGCGCTCGGTGCGGCGAGAAGAAGCTCTCCGGTAGCTCGATTGGCCCGATCCGGCCGCCGGAAAGGCTCAGCCAGCCGTCGACACGCTCCTGGAAGAACCGATCCTCCCGCAACAGACGGTTCGATGTCATCCCGCCCTGCGAGTGACCGACCAGCCAGAACGCCTTGACCCGCCCGGCGCCGAGCTGACCCAGCACCTGGCGCACGATCCCGCGCAGATGCGCGTCGTCCGCCTCCCCGACCCAGCGGCGCGCCGGCTCCTTGGTCGCGGCCGAAGGCGTCGCAATGACCAGGCGGTAGGCGTTGGCGTAGTCCTGAGCCGGGAAATAGGCGCGCTGCCAGGCGCCAACCGATCCCCCGCCATGCAGGTTGAGGATGAAGGTGACCGGCTCGTCAGGTCCGAGAGCGTCGGGGACGTCGAGATAGAACTTACGGCCGCTGGTCGCTTCGACTTCCGACGTGTGGGGCATGGCGCATCTCGCTGAATGACTTCGAAGATACGGTATGCCGTTCAGCGCGCCGCCGACAACCCCGTAATGTCCCACCGCCATTGGCGGGCCGGCGCGAACGCGCTAGCAATGACGCGGGCGGGCCAAGAAGCCGGAAACAAGCCATGCGCCGACGTCATCTGCTAGCGCTGCTGGCCGCAGCCGTGGCCGCGCCGCAGCTCGCCCTCGCCGCGGACATCAAGACGGTCCCGATCGACAAGGCTTTCCCGTTTCTCGCGGCCTATCTGGGTTTGCCCATCGCCCAGCGCAGTCGCTTCTACCTGGCCTACCGCGCCATGCGCGACAAGCACCCCGCTTTGGACGCGCGAGCGACCATCGTCGCGGCGAACGGGGCCCGCACCCCGGTGGCGTTCGATCACATCGGCGCCGTGGCGCGCCTGCCATCGCTAGCCGAGCTGAAGAGCGCCGCGAACGTCGAAATGGATAGCGCCCCGTTCCAACTGGGCGTCGAACTGAGGTGCGCAACGCCGCCATCGACGCGCATCGACGTCGCCGAGCTGGTCGCGTCGCTCGCGCAGGTGAACCTGGCGGTCAGCAAAGTGGCCGGCGCGTTCAGCCTCATCATCCCGAAGCTGACGACCGCCTATTTTCCGGACGCCGCCGGCGCGCAGGCGCTGTTGGGCAATGGCCGCGCCATCGTCCTGCCGGTCTACTCCGCCCCGATCTTCGGTCAGGTGCCGTACATCGAGCCCGGAACCCTCGCCGGCGCCAAAACGGTGATGCTGGCCAGAGCGCCTTCACGGATCGTGCTTGGCGGACACCCGAAGACGGCCTGATGGGGCTCTGGATCGCCAAGGCCGCGCTGGCCGTCATCGTGGCGCTGGGCATCCCGCTCGCCGCCTTGGCCGGCAAGGGCGCCGGCAGGCGATTGCGCGGCAATCTCCAACTCGCAGCGATCTTCCTCGGTCTGGGCGAGGTGCTCGATCCGCCTTCCAAGCATCGGATCGAGGCAGGAGAGCGCGACGAGAAGGAGAGCCCGGCGCCCGGCGAGCCGATGAAGCCCGCAGGTTAGGGCCTGCGCCGTCGAATCTCTGCTAAATCACGCCGATGCCCAAGTCCGCAGCCCAACCGTCGCTGTTCGACGACGCCCTCAATCCCGCGCCGGCGGCGCCGCTCGCCGAAGCGCATGAGCCGCGCGCGGCTTCCAGCCGCGGCGCGCAGAGCTATTCGGCCAAGGACATCGAGGTGCTGGAAGGCCTGGAGCCGGTCCGCAAGCGCCCGGGCATGTACATCGGCGGCACCGACGAGCGGGCGCTGCACCACCTGTTCGCCGAGGTGCTGGACAACGCGGTCGACGAGGCGATCGGCGGCCACGCCAAGCTGATCGAGATCACCCTGGCCGCCGACGGGGCGCTGACGGTGAAGGACGACGGCCGTGGCATGCCGGTCGATCCGCACGCCAAGTTCCCAGGCCTCTCGGCGCTCGAGGTCATCATGACCATGCTGCACTCGGGCGGGAAGTTCTCCGGCAAGGCCTATGAGACCAGCGGAGGCCTGCACGGCGTCGGCGTCTCAGTGGTCAACGCCCTCTCCGAGCGGGTCGAGGTCACCGCCTGGAAGGATGGCTTCGAGTGGCGCCAGACCTTCTCGCGCGGCAAGCCGACCTCGAAGCTTGAGAAGCTGGCCCCAACCCGCAAGCACGGCACCCAGGTCACCTTCACGCCCGACCCGGTGATCTTCGGGGAAGACGCCGCGTTCCGGCCAGCCCGCGTGCATCGCATGGCGCGCACCAAGGCGTATCTATTCCGAGGGGTCGAGCTCCGCTGGCGCTGTGCGCCCGAGCGGATCGGCGATGCGACGCCGGCCGAGGCCTCCTTCCGGTTCCCGAACGGCCTGGCGGATTTCCTGGCTGAAACCACGGAGGGGCTGTCCACCATCACGCCGGCGCCGTTCACCGGACGGGTCGAGCGTCAGGGCGAGGCCGGCGCGGTAGAATGGGCGGTCACCTGGACCCCGGACGGCTTCGGCGAGGCCGACAGCTTCATCCGTTCCTACTGCAACGCCGTGCCGACGCCCGAAGGCGGCACGCACGAGGCCGGGCTTCGCTCGGTGCTCAATCGCGGCCTGAAAGCCTACGCCGAACTGGTCGGCGAGAAGCGCGGCGCCTTGATCACAGCCGACGACGTGATGGCAGAGGCCGGCGCCATGATCAGCGTCTTCGTGCGCAATCCGGAGTTCCAGGGCCAGACCAAGGAGCGGCTGTCGTCGGTCGACGCCCAGCG
>Ga0209415_10005026_pt1 | contig 23979 bp, 21 predicted proteins | sample PeaSoiSIISIP2007_FD_187696 | JGI IMG/M metagenome (GOLD analysis project Ga0209415, IMG submission 187696) | Peat soil microbial communities from Weissenstadt, Germany - SII-SIP-2007 (SPAdes) (version 2) | ecosystem: Environmental > Terrestrial > Soil > Wetlands > Peat | place: Germany... | reverse complement strand
GATACCGGCTCGCTGATCTTCTGGGGGCCGCCGGGCACGGGCAAGACCACGCTGGCGCAGATCATCGCGCACATGACCAAGGCGGAGTTCATCGAGTTCTCCGCCGTGCTGGTTGGGATCAAGGAAATCAAACAGGTCATGGCCGACGCCGAACGCGCCCGGCAGTATGGCACGCGGACCATCGTCTTTATCGATGAAATCCACCGTTTTAACAAAGCGCAGCAGGATGCGTTTCTGCCCCACGTGGAGAGGGGCAACATTCGCCTGATCGGCGCGACCACGGAGAACCCATCGTTCGAAATTATTTCCGCGCTGCTGTCGCGCAGCCGGGTCTATGTGCTCAAGCCGCTGGCGGAAGAACAGATCGTTCTGCTGCTCCGGCGCGCTCTGGCCGACGAAGAACGCGGCCTAGGCACAATGAAGCTGCGAGCCTCGGACGAAGTGCTGGCTAAGATTGCCGCCTACTCCAGCGGCGACGCCCGCAGCGCCTACAACGTGCTGGAAGTCGCCGCCACACTCGCCCGCGCGCACGCCGGCAAGGAGGTTGGCGCGGAGATCACGAACGATATTGTGCAGGACGCCTTGCAAAAGCGCGTTCTGCTCTACGACAAAGCCGGTGAAGAGCATTACAACCTGATTTCGGCGCTGCATAAGTCGGTGCGCAACAGCGATCCCGACGCGGCACTCTACTGGCTGGCCCGCATGCTCGAAGCCGGCGAGGATCCGCTGTACATTGCGCGTCGGGTGGTGCGCATGGCAGTGGAGGACATTGGCCTGGCCGATCCGAATGCGCTCGCGCTCTGCATGGCCGCCCGCGATGCAGTGGACTTCATCGGCATGCCGGAAGGGAACCTGGCGCTGGCGCAAGCCGTGGTGTACCTCGCGCTCGCCCCCAAGTCCAATGCCCTGTATACCGCCTACGGCGCCGTGCAACAAGACGTGGAGCAGACCGCCGCGGCACCGGTTCCTCTGCACCTGCGCAATGCCCCGACTGGACTGATGAAGGGACTGGGTTACGGGCAGGGCTACCAATACGCCCGTGACTTAGAAAGCAAAATCGCCGACATGCAATGCCTGCCCGACAATCTGCGCGGCCGGGTCTATTACCAGCCTACCAACGAAGGTATGGAGAAGCGGATTCGCGAGCAGCTGGAGGAAATCAAGCGGCGGCGTTCGAACAAGGGTCGGGACGACTAGATTGTCATCCTGAATTTGTTATTTGTCATCCTGAGCGAAGTGGCTGCTGCGCAAATGCGCAGCAGCCACGAAGTCGAAGGATCCCTACCCTCGCACAGCAGTTTGGCTCTAGGGATTCTTCGACTGCGTTTGCCTGCGCTCCGCGCAGGCAAACTTCGCTCAGAATGACAGATGAGTGTTAAAACCGGGCTTTGTGTTCTTTCAAAATGCAGCGGTCCATCACCACGAAAATCCCCGCCCGGCGCGCCTTTTCCGCGGCTTTTTCGTGGATGATTTCTTCCTGCATCCAAATGACCGGCACTTTCCGCTGAATCGCCTGATCGACAATTTCTTCCACATACTCGGGGCGGCGAAAGATGTTCACCATGTCAATCCTCTCAGGAACATCGAGCAGCGACGGGTAAGCTTTTTCTCCCAGCGCCTCGGTGATATTCGGATTCACCGGGATAACGCGGTAGCCGTGGGTCTGCATATAGGCAGACACCCCGTGGCTGGGCCGCAGCGGGCTGTTCGACAATCCCACGACCGCAATCGTCTTAGAGCCCTTGAGCAAGTCTAAAATTGGATCAGTTTGCGGCACAGAAGCCATGATGAATATTGTAGCGAGGCGCCACGCCCGACGCCAGAAATGAAAGCATTCTCATCCCGAGGGATCTGCCATGATCGTAGTCCGCGACTCACCCGGCGGCGCGACCTTCGAGGTCAAAGTGCATCCTCGCGCCGGCAAGAACGCGATCACCGGCGAACTGGGCGGAGCGCTCAAACTGGCCCTGACCGCGCCTCCAGTGGAAGGCAAAGCCAATGAAGCCTGCATCGAATACTTTGCCAATCTTTTGAAGGTACCGCGGTCCTCCGTTACTATAGCCTCCGGCCAGAATAGCCGCAGGAAGGTGATTCGCGTCACCGGACTTTCGGCCGAGGAAGCACAGAAACGGCTGACTGCTTAGATGGAAGCAACATTCCTGCCCCTCAGGCCGCCAGGAGCCAAAGTTTGACATTCTCCGAACGCTTCCACGAAATTCGCACCGGCTTCGAGCGGCCTTTCTGGATCGCCAACATCACCGAGCTTTTTGAACGGCTTTCTTACTACGCCGCCTTCGCGTCGCTGGCCCGCTATCTGCACGAGACGCTAAGCTTTTCGGTGGAGCGGACCAGTGACCTGACCGGGCTGTTCGGCGGGCTGGTCTGGTTTCTCGCCGCCTTTGGCGGGGCGCTGGCCGACCGCATGGGCTTCCGCCGCTCGCTTTCCCTCGCCTATCTAATCCTGAGCGTCTCTTATTTCTTGCTGGGGTCGATCGGGTCACCCTGGCTGGCGCCCCTGCGCCACGCGATGCCGCTGGTCGTGCTGGTGACGCTCATCCTCATGCTGCCGGCGCTGGGCATCGCCCTGGTCAAGCCCTGTGTGGTGGGCACCACGGCGCGCGCCTCCAAAGAAAACGTTCGCTCCATTGGCTACTCCATCTACTACACGCTGGTGAATGTCGGTGGAGCGGCCGGGCCTTTTCTCGCCTCCTGGGTGCATAAGCATGTAAGCGTGGAAAACGTGTTTCGAATGGCCGCGTTGAGCGTGTTCCTGATGTTCTTCCTGGTGCTGCTGCTGTTCAAGGAACCCCGCCGCTCCGGCGAAGTGCAGACCGCCAGCCTTGGCCAGGCGGCGAAGAATTTCCTGACCGTCATTTCCAATCCGCGGTTCATGCTCTTTCTCCTGATTTTCTCCGGCTACTACATCGCCTATTGGCAGGAATTCATTGTGCTGCCGCTCTACATTCACGACTACATCAATCCGAAAAGCGATACCGAGCTGATCCTGGTCACCGATTCGCTGACCGTCATCGCGCTGCAGATGGCGGTCAGCATCCTCATCCGCAAGATGGCAGCGCTTCGCGCCATCACCCTGGGAACGCTCATCTCCGGCCTGGCCTGGCTTATTCTGATTGTCCATCCCAGCGTGCGCTTGGCGGTGGTCACCATTTTTGTGATCGCCGTGGGCGAGCTCATCCAGCAACCGCGCTACTATGAATATATTTCCCGCCTCGCTCCGCCGGGACAGCAAGGCACATACATGGGTTTTGCCTTTCTGCCCATTGGAATCGGGTCGCTGGTCGGGGGCTGGTTCGGCGGCGTGTTGCTGCATCATTTTGGAGAAGTAACCCACCAGCCGGCCGGCATCTGGTGGGCGGTAACGGCAGTGGGCGTGGCCACTGCGGCGCTGCTGTGGATCTATGACAAGACTCTGAGCGCGGCCAGTCGCGCTCCGGCATGAGCCAAAAGGGTTGAGCGAGGTTTGGTATCAGGGCATGGCCTTGAGCCGTGCCCTTGTGCGAAGCCTCTCGTTTCGTGCCGGTGCGGCGCAAAGATCAGTGCGGATACGATATGGCTGAATTCATATCCTGATACGAATCGGGCTCTTTATCTCCGGTGTGTCTTCAGAAGAGGCCGCCATCCCCCCAGAACCGGTGGCGAGCCTCACTTGACGACCAGGAGAAGAACGAAACGGTCACGCGTACGATGTCTGCGGCTTCTGGATGCGTGGCGCCGGCAAGAGAGCGAAACGCAAGTCGATCAGGATATGCAACAGGATGGGCACCAGTAGAGAGCCGGTCTTGACGTAGAGCACGCAAAAAAGCGCTCCAGCAAATGCCGTGAGCACCATGCCGGCGACCCGCTGATAGGCATGTGCCAATCCAAAGATCACCGCGGCAACCAAGACTAGTGTTGTTCCAGCCAGGCCCACCGGGCTGTGCAGGGTGGCCAACAGCCATCCGCGAAACACGATTTCCTCGCAGATGCCGGCGCTGGCGGCTACGGCCACCCAGACCAGCCTTTCGTGAGTGGTAACCGGAAGCAGCGTGGAGAAATCGGGCAAGAGCTTACGCCACCGTGGCGTGGGCGCGGGTGTAGCGGACAGCGATGCGGCACCGCGCCGATTTGCCCTGAGTCTGGCTACGATAAAGCCAACCGTTCCGAGCGCAATACCGAGGAAGATGCCAGCAGCCGCGCCCCGGTCAAAGCTTCCGTCCGGTGACAGCGACTGCATCAACTTGGAGCCATCGAGGGCCAGAGACTTTGGGTTCAATCGATTCCAGTCGAATCCAAGTGCAAGCATCGCCAGCAGAGCGCTGATCCATTCGAACCCGAGCGCCCGGTAGTAAATGCGAGTCCGGGCCTGGGAGTCTCCATTCGCGATGTCCTGCTTCAGCTGCCGATAGCGCGCATTAAATCGGAATACTTCCCAGCCGATATAGCCTGCCAAAACGATATCCAGGATGAACGATACGATGTGCATTTTATGAAGCTACCTTTCCGTCCGTCGGACCTCTGAGTATTCGTTGGTGAGTTCCATCAGCTTTCTGGTTTTTTCTATTTCTTTTCTCTGACGCCGCCTGAAGTGCTTGAATAGAAACAACTCTAATACCATCCCCGCCAGAACAAACGGCCCTTGTCTTGGGAATGCCCTCCAATCCCACGCCGCATAAGCCGCATACAAGACCGTGGCCGTGAGCAGAAAATAAAACGCAAAGCGGAGGGTTCGCGCCCTTGCGACAGCTCTCTTGTAAGAGAGTTCGGCGTAGGCCAGCGTGGTTTGCGCGGTTGGTTTCCAGGCCCCTCGACGAACCCACCAGGCGTAGCCGCCCATCAACAAACTCGCAAGCCAAACGCCCGCAGCCAGGCCCCCCATAAATGAACTGCGGCCTCGCAAGGCCTGTGTTGTCGAGGAAACCAGGCACACACCGACGGCCGCTATCGCCGCCACTATGCGCAGGTTCTGGCGCTTGATCTTTTTCTTTAGCTCGGGCAAGGGCTCGGTTTGGTCGCGCCATTCCCGCTGCCAGGTTTCGAGCTCTGTGTCTACGGTCACGAGCGCTCCTCCAACGCTTCTTTCAGCGCTTTTCTGGCCCGGTTCAGGCGCACGCCCACGTTGTTTTCTGTGATGCCCAGAACGCCGGCGATCTCCGCGTGCGAAAGTTCTTCCAGCATCAGCATCACCACCTGCCGATAGGCCAGGGGCAAGCTTTGGATGGCCGATCGGAGCCGGTCACGCTGATGCGAGATGGCCGCTTGTTGCTCAGGGTGCGGCCTGGGGTCGATGGGCTCAAACAGCTGGGGCAGTTCGTCCAGCGACTGGTGCGCCGGCTGTCGTTTGCAAACGTGGGTCAGGCCGCGGTTGTGAGCGATGCGATAAACGAATGTGCGCTCCGAACAATCTCCCCGAAAATGCGGCAACGCCTGCCACAGCGCCAGCGCAATCTCCTGCGTCAACTCATCCCGCGCGCTCGCCACTCTCTCATAGCCGAAGGCCAGGCGCGACAGGGCTGGCCCGTACTCGCGCATGATGCGGTCGAACCGGTCTTCCCTGGTTTCGCTGCTGTTCTCGGTCACAAGATCGTGCGCCGGAAGCGCCCTACCTGCGGAAATCGTACTCGCAAACGCGTGGTTTGGTGTCGGCTGCGGTCGCAAGCTGAATCCACCTCCGGGGCGTATTCCCCGTTCATGAAGAGGTAGTCTCGGCACCCCGCAAAAGCTTACAAATTTTCTTCAACGCGTATGCTTTAATTCCGCTGGCCATGCCATCCGCCACCCCAGCCAAAGCCGCCGCCACGATCCGCAGCACTCTTAGGAACGGCGGCTCGGCCGTGCATGCTGCCGGCGTGCAGTGGTTCTTCAAAGAAGAAATCAAATCGCACGGCTGGTACACCGGCGAAGTGCGCAAGGCCGCCGTGCGCTTCCGGCGGAACACACTCAAAGAACACGATCTGAAATTCCTGCTTCAGGTCGCGGATCGTCTTTTTTCCGGACGAGTGCTGGAGGAGAAAGTTTTCGCCGTGCTTATGCTGGAGAAATTGACCGCCGAGTTCGGCAACGCAGAGTTTCGCCTATTCGAGTCCTGGCTGAAACGCATCAGCAGTTGGGCCGATCACGACGCGCTGGTGCACGATCTGATTGCCCCCATGGTTGCTGCGAATCGGGCTCGAGTGAAAACGGTATTCCGCTGGGCAAAGTCGCGAGACCGCTGGCACCGGCGGGCAGCCTGCGTGGCGCTGATTCTGGGCACGAGGCGAAAGATGTTCTTCCCGGAGGTTGTCCGCTTGTCGAACCTGCTTCTCTCCGGCGAAGATGACATGGTGCAAAAAGGCTTGGGCTGGCTGCTGCGCGAAACCGCCAAGGCCGATCCCCAGCGCACCCTGCCCTACCTGATCAAGATCCGCGGGCGCGCGCCAAAGCTGGTGTTGCGCACAGCGTGTGAGACGTTGCCTTCAGGTATACGGAAAGATGTGTTGGTGAAGGTCTGAACCGCTGGGGAGAAAACGCAGAGATATCTCCTCAGGCAGCTTGACACTGATCCAGCCGCCGATACTATGCCTGGCACAGGGCTAAGTTACACTCCGATAAATTGAGATAGCCTCTGGTCACCGGGCCATTTGCCATTTCCGGCACCCCTTGCCCGCTTCGCTTGGCTCGGGACGGACGAAGCGTCCGTCCCCACACTAACCGCGGAAACATTGTTAGAATAGTCACTTGCCCATGGACCTTCCCGCGATTCAGGCCGCTCTGCGCGAGCGCAACATCGACGCCTGGCTTTTTTACGATCATCATCATCGCGATCCCATTGCCTACCGGGTGCTGGGACTGCCGGCCAGCCTGATGGTCACCCGGCGCTGGTTCTACCTGATCCCGGCCCAGGGCGAGCCCACCAAGCTAGTGCATAAGATCGAGGCTGGAACCCTGGATTCCTTGCCTGGCAGCAAACGTGAATATGCCGCTTGGCAGGAACTGTTTGACCAGGTGAAGATGATGCTCTCCGGCCATCGCGACATCGCTATGCAGTACTCTCCGAACAACCTGGTTTTCTACGTTTCCCTGGTGGACGGCGGCACCCTCGAACTGATTCGCGGACTGGGCAAGAACGTGGTCAGCTCCGGCGATCTGGTGGCGCTGTTCGAGGCCACCTGGACCGAAGAGCAGATCAAGACGCACTTCGCGGCGCGCGATTCGGTGGACGCGATTACCGCTGCCGCCTTCAAGCAGATTGGCCAGCGAGTCCGCAAAGGCGGCGTCAGCGAGTACGAAATTCAGCAATGGTTCATGGAAGCCTTTGACCGCGATAATCTGGTGACCGACGATCCGCCCATCGTGGCGGTCAACGGCAACGCCGGCAACCCGCACTACGAGCCGCGTGCCGAGCAATCCTCTCCCATCCGCGAGGGCGATCTGGTTTTGCTCGATGTCTGGGCCAAGAAAAACACGCCGGATGCCGTCTACTACGACATCACCTGGATGGGTTTCGTGGGCAAGAACCCCTCGGACCGCATGCGGGAACTTTTCCAGATTGTGCGCGATGCCCGCGATGCCGGTATCAAAACCGTGAAGGAGGCGGTTGCCGCCGGCCGCGCCCTCGCCGGCTGGGAAGTGGATCGCGCGGTTCGCGGCCACATCAAGAAGGCCGGCTACGGGCAGCACTTCATTCATCGCACCGGGCACTCCATTGGCACCGAGGTTCATGCGAACGGCGCCAATATGGACGACCTGGAAATTCACGACGAGCGCCGCATTCTACCCGACTCTTGCTTTTCCATCGAGCCCGGCATTTATCTGCCGGAACTCGGCGTGCGCACCGAGGTCAACGTCCTGGTGCGATCCAAAACCGCGGAAGTAACCGGTAAAATTCAACGTGAGATTGTGATCATCTGAATGGCAAATTCCTCCGCAGTCAAAGAAAACTACGCGCCTTCGGTCATGTCGGTGGTCGTGCCGGCGGTGGCCTGGCTGATTCCCGGCGCCGGACACTTCATCCAGAAGCGCTGGATTCGCGGCCTGCTGCTCATGGCCTCGATCGGCCTCATGTTCGTTCTCGGGCTGCTGATGCAAGGACAGGTGTACCGGCCGAACAGCGGTGATGTGCTCGACATCCTCGGATTCGTCGGCGATATCGGCGCTGGCGGCCTGTACATCGTGACTCGCGCCATGGACTGGGGACAAGGCGCTATGGCGCACGCCACGGGCGACTACGGCACCAAGTTCATCATCGTCGCCGGGCTGCTGAACTTCATCAGCGTGGCCGATGCCTACCACATCGCCATCGGGAAAAAGCAATGAACCGTGCCTTCGCTCTCCCAGCCGCCATCGTGCTCACCCCTTCGCACTTCACCGCCGCCGTGTTGTTCGCTCTGTTCGCGTCGGTGGTCTTCGCCATTACCCAGCGCGAAACAGTTCACGACCAGGTCCGCTACGGCCTGCAATGCTTTGTGATGTTCGTCGGCGGAGTTTTTGTGGCCGGCTGGGTGATGTGGCTGTTGCGAAGGTAGCTGAAGGCCGGCCGTTGGCCATTGGCTGCTTTACCCCTGCCACACAAACGCGTCGAACACACGCTTGGTATCGAATCCCAGGCGGCGGTAGAGTTCCACCGCGCGGACATTGGCCTCGGTGACGGTCAAGGAGAGTAAGGAGAAATTCCGCTGGCGAAGATTCGCGGTCGAAGCCGCCAGCAGGGCCTCGCCGATTCCACGCGAGCGGTGCTCGGGCAAAACGCACACCTGGGTCACATGGCCGACGTCATGGCGCACCCGCGAACACAGGATCAGTCCAGCCAGGGTGTGCGCTTCTTTGTGCACCGCGACAAACGACGACTCGGCATCAAACGTTCCGCATCCCGGAAAGCGCACGATGTTGTTGAGGAAGCGCAACGAACCGCTCAGGCTGCGGTATTGATCGTTGATCTCGGCATCCACGTGCCCGCGGTAGGCGGCGGTAATGACCGCCGCGCCGGCCTGATAATCGTGTTCCGCCCAGCGCCGGATTTCAATTTCCTCATGCACCGGCGCTCCCGCATTCGCAGCCGGGGTGAGGGGCAAAAGCATAAACAGCCGCCCATGCCGCCGGAAGCCCTGTGCGGTGAATGAGCCGGCCACGGCTCCGGTTTCATGCAGCAGCAACTGCGCCTCAATGCGATGAATCCCCGGCGATTGCTGCAAGGTTTCGATGACGTGCACCAGCAGCCGCGACTCCGTTTCATGCGGGTCGGGCAGACGGCCGCCGTTGGCCACGAAGAGGTCTCCGATCACCCCCTTGCTGCCTTCATACACAAAAAAAGCGTAGCCGCAGATGCGTCCCCGCTCGACCGCGGCGTAGCCGGGCAGGATCTTGGCATCCACGTAGCGCAGGATCATGTCCGCCGAGCTGCGGTAGTCCCAGGAAAGCAGGCGCGACCAGACCAGGGCCTCATCGTCCATCAGCGGACGCAGGTCAAGCGAGGAAAAATGCCGGAGGTCGAGGATTTCCACCCAGGGCTCCTGAAGAGTTCAAAACCGGTCGCATCGGGGGCGCGAAGTGGAGTGTAGTGCCTCAGCCGGATGGGAGGCAAACGGTGGGATATTGTGAGGCAACAGGCGGGCAGCCTCGCCGAGGACTAGGATAGGCATGCTCAAGAATGTAGGTGACGGGTAGCCTATTTACGCCAACGACTGTTCCCGATGTTGACATTGGTAAGACCACGGAGTAGGCTTGGCGATTTTTCAGCAAATCCCACACAACATCCAAGGAGAGCAACATGCGAGTACAACTAGCGCTTTATAGCGTGGCGGCGTGCCTCTGTCTCGCCCCACTCCTCTCGGCCCAGGATGCGGTCAAGGTTGATCCCAAGCACTACACGGTCGTGAGCGAAAACGACCAGGTACGGATTCTGAAAGTGCACTACGGCGCGCACGAAAAGTCGGTCATGCACAGCCATCCCGCCACGGTTGCGGTGTTCCTCACCGATGCCAAGGGGCAGTTCACCTTTGCTGACGGGAAAACGCGGGACTTTGCCGTCAAAGCGGGCGACGCGCAATACGACGCCGCCACCACCCACCTGCCGGAGAACACCGGCGACGCAGGGATGGATGCGATCGTTGTCGAACTGAAAGGCCACGCGGCCAAGCCGGCGAAAACGAGTATGAAGTAAGGCCCGGCCTCGAGCTACGTTGCTGTTGGCAGGTTTGGCCATGGACTGCGTGTGGGAACGGGGCGGAAATCCGTCTTGCACTCGTGACGGGTTGGGCGACTGTCCCCACAGTTCACGTAAAATCGCAATCTCCCCAACAATCGCTGAATAGCGAGGGTGCCCCAGGTCTCGCCGGGGTTGCGAGACCTGGGACCCGGACCGCGGCACCCCAGTCAGCCATATCCCCGAGATGGACGAATTTCGCATCTGCATTGATCATCTGCATTGATATTGATGCGCTCCCATTGTGTCGTGGAGAGGGATAGACCCCACGTCCCGCAAAAGCGGCGAGACTTGGGGCACCCCCGCTGCACATCACTGGCGGACGTAGACGTCACACTTTGGGCCGCAGACCTGCGCAACCCGCATTTTATGCGATGACTTCCGGCAACCCCCGCTAGTCCGTGCGCAGCTGCGCCAGAATCCTCCCCACCGCCGCCGACAACGGACCCTCGAGCGAGAAGCCGCTGGCGCACACGTGTCCGCCGCCGCCGAAGCCCTCGGCGATCGCGGCCACGTTCATTCCGCCCTTGCTGCGCAGGCTCACCCGGTAACGGCCGTCGGGAAGCTCGCGGAGAAATACCGCCGCTTCCACATCCTGGATCGACAGCGCGTAGTTCACCAGCCCTTCACAATCCTCTTCCTTCGCCTCGCAGCGTTCCATCTGCTCCTGGCTCACATAGATCAAGGCCAGCGGGCCTTCGCGGCGCAGGTTGGAGAGCGCCGCGCCCAGCAGGCGCATCTTGGCGGTGGAGTGTCCGAAGTACACATTGCGGGCACACTGCGCCGGGTCGGCGCCGGCGCGCACCAGTTCGCGGGCCAGCCCGAAGGTATGCTCATTGGTTCCCTCGAACATGAAGGATCCGGTATCGGTGAGCAGCGCGGTATACAGGCAAGTAGCCACCGGCGGAGAAATCTCGGCTCCCACGCTGCGCGCCAGGCGATAGACCATCTCCGCCGTAGCCACGGCATCGGGATCAATCCAATTCACATGGGCGAAGGGCCGTCCGCTCAAATGGTGGTCAATGTTGATGAGGAAGCGGTTTTCCAGCCCTTCCAGGCGGGTGCGCTGGACGCTGTCGCATTCCAGAATAATGGCGGCTTCGTAATTTCCGTTGACCCGGTCCGCCTGCACCACCTGGTCGGCGAACGGCAGCGGCTGGTAGATGCGCGGGACGCCATCGCGCAACACCACCTCGGCGGACTTTCCCAGGGAGCGCAGAATCTGGCAGCAGGCCAGGGCTGAACCGACGGCATCGCCGTCAGGACGAGCATGCGAGGTCAGCAGAAACCGGTCGCGCTTTTCGATCTGCTTTAGAACCTCTTTCAGCATTGTTCCCCGTTTTCCCTGATCCCCGTCTATCGGCTCCTCTTTTTCGCGCGGCTCAAAAGCTGGTCAATCCTGGCCACCGCCTGATGCGCACGGTCCACCTGGAAATACAATTCCGGAGACCGCCGCAAGTGGAGCCGCTCCGCGATTTCCCGGCGAACAAACCCCACCGCCGCCGTCAGTCCTTCCAGGGAGAGTTCCGCTTCCTGGTCGTCTCCGTCGATGGTCACGAACACCCGGGCGGAGCGCGAATCGTCCGCCAGGGCCACGCTGCTCACACTCACCAGGCCGATGCGCGGATCGCCCAGCTCGCCCTCGACGATGGTTTCAATTTCCTCGCGCAAAGCCTCCGCCAAACGCCCCCGATGATATTTGGCCCCGCGCTTCTCCACGTCTGCCCCTTGGGATAAAACGAATGAGAATATCAGAAAAAACGCTTCTCTGCGCTACCTGGTAGTGGGTCAGCATCACGATAGAACAGAAAAACCAATGAACCACGAAGGACACGAAGTGTCACGAGGGTCTTGGTTTCCTTGGTTTCCTTCGTGTGACGGAGCCTGCCCTGAGCGAGGTCGAAGGGTGTCCTTTGTGGTTAAGCTCCGTAAATCGACCCCCGACCAGAAACCTTGTCAAGCCCCTCAAACCGCTCAAATCTTGGTAAGCCGCTCATTCCGCTCACAATATATTTCTCCTGGCCCTGTCTCACTCTCCCGGTGCGATTTGCTATTCTGAAAATAGAGGCCCAGATGTATCGCCGCGCAGTTCTAGACACCTCGCGGCCCGTGCACAAGCCTTCGGGAGCTCTGGCGCGGACATCTTAGCGGGCCGAGGTGCCACCTTGACTGGCTCAAGGCTCGCGCCCGCAGTGGAAGTGATCACTTCCCATTGGTTAGCTTGTAAAACATCTAGAGACTGAGTCATTCCGAGGAGCGGAGGCGACGAGGAATCTGCAGTTTTCGCCACTGAAAGAACTGCAGATCCCTCGCTCCGCTCGGGATGACAACAAGAATGGGCGGCTCTCAGAGAAACTCCACAAACGAATCGGCAATATCGGCGCCACCATTGTTAGCAACTCGCGTGGCCATCCGTTCCACGTTCTTCATCAGCCCGTCCAGATAGTCGCGGGAATCGGAGATGCCGACTACGCCGACGGTGGCACGATTCCACAGCCCGCTGGCATCGAGCTCAGCCACGCCTACGTTGAAGTGTGCCCGCAGCCGGTCTTTCAAGCTGCGCACCACCTGCCGTTTGTCTTTGAGCGACTGCGCCGCTTCAATGCGCAGTTCGAGGGTGAGAAAGGCAATCATGCAGCCGCTGGCTCTTGGCGGTTGGCTTTTGGCCATTAGCCGTTAGCAATAACCACGAGAGCTAAAGGCCATGGCCAAGGGCTAAAGGCCAAGAGCCAAGGGCCAAAGGCTAAAGGCCAAGGGCTAACGGCTGCTTCTACGCAATCGCCTCCGCTGCGATTTTTTCGGTCACGAAGGCTTCGATAATATCGCCCACTTTGATGTCGCCGTAGTTGGCGATGGAGATGCCGCACTCCATGCCGTTTCGCACTTCGCTAGCATCGTCCTTGAAGCGGCGCAGCGACCCGACCTTGCCCTTGAAGATGACCACGTTGTCACGCAGCAGCCGCACTTCCGAATCGCGCTTGATCATTCCATCGGCGACCCTGCAACCCGCAATCGTACCCACTTTCGGGATGCGGAACGTCTCCAGAACCTCGGCGCGGCCCTGGTAGGTTTCCTTGATGGTCGGCTCCAGCAGGCCGCTCATGGCGCGCTTGATTTCATCTTGCAGCTCGTAAATGATCGAGTGCAATCGGATATCCACTTTCTCCTGCTCCGCCAATTCCTGCGCCTTGCGCTCCGGGCGCACATTGAAGCCGATGATGATGGCGTTCGAGGCTGAGGCCAGCAGCACGTCCGATTCGGTAATCGCGCCCACTCCCGAGCGCAGCACCTTCAGGCGAACCTTATCGTTCGAAAGCTTGGAGAGCAGATCGCCCAGCACTTCGACCGAGCCGCCCACGTCGCCTTTCAGGATGATGTTCAATTCCTTGCTGCCGGCGGTCTTCAACTGCTCGGCGAGACCCTCGAGCGAGACCCGCGAACTCTTGGCCAGGGTCGCCTCGCGCGCCTTCTGCTCGCGGTATTCGGAGACGCCGCGCGCCTTGTCGCGATCGGCGACCACCACAAACTGATCTCCCGCCTGGGGCAGTCCCTCCATTCCCAGAATTTCCACCGGGGTCGAGGGCGGCGCTTCTTCCAGCTGATTGCCGCGATCGTCGAACATGGCGCGAACCTTGCCGTAGACGTTGCCCACCACGAAGTTATCGCTGTTGCGCAGGGTCCCGTTCTGCACCAGCACAGTCGCCACCGGCCCGCGTCCGCGGTCGAGCTTGGCTTCGAGCACTACGCCGCTGGCGGGACGCTCCGGCGTCGCCTTGAGTTCCTGCAGATCGGCCACCAGGCAGATCATTTCCATCAGCAGATTCAAATTGGTCTTCTGCTTCGCCGAAACGTCGACGAAGACCGTGGTGCCGCCCCAGGCTTCCGGCATCAGGCCGCGGTCGGCCAATTGCTTCTTCACCCGGTCGGGCAGCGCGTCGGGCTTGTCGATCTTATTCACCGCGACGATGATCGGCACTTCCGCCGCGTGCGCGTGATCAATGGCTTCCAGGGTCTGGGGCATGACGCCATCATCGGCCGCGACCACCAGCACGACGATGTCGGTGGCCTTGGCGCCGCGCGACCGCATCCGCGTAAACGCCTCGTGGCCAGGCGTGTCCAGGAAAACGATCTGCCGGCCATAAGCGGGCGACTGCTTGTCCTGCACCGTGACTTTGTATGCGCCAATGTGCTGGGTGATGCCGCCGGCTTCTCCTCCCGCCACATCGGTCAAACGAATGGAATCGAGCAGCGTCGTCTTGCCGTGATCCACGTGGCCCATGATGGTCACCACCGGCGGCCGCGGCACGCCTTCACTCGCCACGCCTTCTTCGCCGGCCGCGGCGTCGGAAACTTCCTTGGCCGCCTGCTCTTCGAAGGTGATCACGTTGGTGTCCGCTCCGAAGAAGCGCGCCATCTCGCTGGCCAGTTCGGTGTCGAGCGTCTGGTTGATGGTGGCAAACACTCCGCGCACCAGCAGACGCGCGATCAAATCCTTGGCGCGAAGACCCAGCTTCTCCGCCAGGTCCTTCACGCTGATGCCTTCGGTGATGGTGATGCTGCGCGTGATGGGCTGCGGCTCGTTTGACAGCGAGAGCCGCGGCGGCGGAGTGTAGCCCTTCATCGGGCCTTCTTTTATTCCGCGCGGAACGTAGCGCTGGCCAGGACGGCGCGCCGGGCCCCCGGGACGGCTGCCGGGACGGCTGGGACCGGCCGGCGGCGCCCCTGGACCCACGCCAATGGGCCGTGTGCCGGTGGGAGACTGCCGCGTCGGATGCATGGGCCGCCGTTCGCCCGGACGCATGGCTGGACGCACGCCCGGACCACCCGGAGCGCCGGGACGCGGACGCTGGAAAATCGGCTGCCCGGGCACGGGACGTCCCGGAGCTGGCCGCGGCGCTTGGGTGCTGGCCGTGGCCGCCGGCGCTATGGGACGGGGCGGCGCTTTGTACACCGGCCGCGGCCCGGTTTGCGGCACAATCATGCGCGGCGGCGGCGCCTGGACGTGTGTCTGCGCCAGCGGAGCGGCCGGCCTGGCTGCGATTGGAGCTGGCGGCTGCGTCGGCGCTGCCGGAGGCGCGGCCTGCACCGGCGGCGTAACTGGAGCCACAGGATGCGGCGTAACTGAAACCGGGGCGGCTGACGCCGGAGGCGGAGGCGCGACCGGAGCCACCACAGCCGGGCGTATTGGCAGCACCAGCTTTGGCGGAGGAGCCACTGGAGGCTGGGACGCCGCAACGGGCGCCTTCGCGAGCGGCGGAGCCGCGGCAGGTTTCGCTTCCATCGGCGGAGGCACGGCTACGGGGCGAGCGGGCGGAGGAGCAACTGGAGCAGCCGGCAACGGAGCCTGTTGCTTGCGGATGAGATTCAGCACATCGCCTGGCTTGGAAATATGAGATAGATCAATCTTGGTCTTGATTTCGTCGGCCTCGGCGCGGCTGGAGCGTGAGGTCCTGCTCGCGGTCTGCGCTTCGTTGGCCTTGCGGAAGTGGGCTCGCACCTTCTCCGCTTCATGGTCTTCCACAGAACTGGAATGGGTCTTCTTTTCCGTGACCCCCACGAGGGTAAGCACGTCCAGGATGGCCTTGCTTTTGACTTCCAGCTCTCTAGCCAGATCGTTGATTCGAATCTTGCTCATCCGCCCTTTTTTCCTCCGAAACTATGCCGCTAAGTCTTCATAGCAACCTCACGGTCTCAGTTTGCTGACGCACAGCGGAAGATGATGTGCGCGCGAAGCCCACAGATTTATTCCTTGTCTCCCGAACCAGGGTCTCCGGAACCAGCAGGCGCCTCGCCGGAGGCTTCTCCCGGCGCTTCGCTGTTTTCCGCTTCGGCCGGGGCCGCCTCGGCGGGCTCTGCCGCGGCTTCCACACTGCTGTCTCCAACCGCTTCTTCCGTCGCCGAGTCCGCCACGGACTCCACAGCCTCTTCCGCGGGAGCAGCTTCGGCCACTGCCGCTTCTTCCCCGCCTTCCGCGGCTACTTCCCCGCCTTCCAGGCTGGAGAAATAATTATTGACCGCCAGGCTGATTTTTTCCACCGTCTTGGGGCCAATTCCCTCGATGGCTTCCAGTTGCTCCGGCGTCATATCGGCCAGAGCCTCCACGGTTGAAATCCCGGCGGCACTCAACTTATCGATCAAGCCCTCGCCCAGACCGGGAACGTTTTCCAGCGGAGTGGTAGCCGTGCCGACCAGCGCCGACATCTGCTGCTCAACTTCCTGCCGCTTCTCTTCTTCGCTCTTGATGTCGATCTTCCATCCCAGCAGCTTGGCCGCCAGGCGGACGTTCTGTCCCTTCTTGCCGATGGCCAGGGAAAGCTGGCTGTCGTCCACCACCACTTCCAAATGCTTATCGCCGCTGTCGAGCACGCTGACCCGGCTCACCTTGGCGGGCTGCAGGGCTTTCTCCGCGAAGGTCACCGGATCTTCGTGATACTCGATGATGTCAATCTTCTCGCCGCGCAACTCGCGGATGATCGATTGCACCCGCATGCCCTTCATGCCCACGCAGGCGCCCACGGCGTCTACGTCTTTATCCTTGGACATGACCGCGATTTTGGTGCGCTCGCCGGCCTCGCGCGCGATGGCCCGGATCACGACGGTACCGTCATAAATTTCCGGCACTTCGGTCTGGAACAAATGCTGCACCAGCTCGGGCGCGGCACGCGAAACCACCACCGCCGGCCCTTTCGAAGCCTTCTCCACTCGCGCGATCACCACCCGCACCCGCTCGCCGATGGCGAAAGACTCCAGGCGCGACTGCTCCTTGCGCGGCATGCGTGATTCCGCTTTTCCCAGATCGAAAATCACGTCCGGGCCTTCAATACGCTTCACCGTGGCGTTCACGATCTCGTTGACGCGCCCAATATATTCGTTGTAGACGGTGTCGCGCTCCGCTTCGCGCACCTTTTGGAAAATGACCTGCTTGGCGAGTTGTGCCGCAATCCGCCCCAGAATTCCTTCCGTGACTTTGGGGATGCGCAGTTCCCCGCCCACTTCGATATTGGGATCGGCCTTGCGCGCCTCTTCCAGCGTGACCTGCAGCTGCGGGTCTTCGATCTGCTCCGCGTTCTCGACCACCGTTTTCACCGCGAAGGCGTGGATCTTGCCTGATTCCTTGTCCAGTTCGGCACGCAAGTTTTCCTGGGTCTTGTAGTACTTGCGGGTGGCGACCACAATAGCGTCTTCCACCGCGCTCACGACAATCTGCGGATCAATGCCCTTTTCCCGGCTTAACGCGTCGATGGTGTTGTAGAGCTCGCTTGCCATAATGAAACCATTTGGAAATTTTGTAATCCGGTAATTTGGTAATTTGAAACCCTTTGGCGCGGAGTTTTCAAATTACTAAATCACCCGATTACCAAATTACGAAATGCCTTCTAGATCTCCGGCACCAGATTCGCCTTTTCCACGTTGGCGAATTCGATGTCTAACTTCTGCACCGCTTGATCGCTGGGACGAAATTTCTTCCGCGCCGTGCTCAAGTCCAGCGTCAAGCGCCCGCCCTGAAAACTTTCCAGCCGGCCTTCAAAATGCCGGTTGCCGTTCACCGGAGTCCGGGTCGTAAGCTTCACCCGGCTTCCGGTAAAGCGCTCGTAATCCGCCGCACGCAGCAGCTTGCGATCCAACCCGGGAGAAGAAACCTCCAGCAGATACGAACCTCCGGGCATGGCATCCTCGACGTCGAGGATGGTGCCCACCTCGCGGCTGAGGTTGGCGCAATCTTCGTGGGTCACGCCCGCAGGCTTATCAATCACGATGCGCAGCATGCGCGCCTTGCCGCCGCCGCGCAGCTCCACTTCCACCACCTCCAGCCCGCTGGAGGCGGCGACGCGCTCCGCAATCTCGCGCACCCGCTCGACCCCAAATACCATGTATCCAGTAACTTACGAACTCTTGGAGTAGTCTGGAATTAGGCGCAAACTAAAAAGTGGGCTTGCGCCCACTGGTGTGTTTCGCCAATTGCTCGGTACTACACAACAGTTCTGAAACACCAATATACGCCGCTGGAAAGCAAAAGACAAACGGGAGATAGGCGCTGGCAGCGGGTCGAACCGCTCCCCCATTGCTGGCCCCCGTCATCTCTTTTACAACGGGCCAGGTAGCCAGCCCGCGCGGCTACGCCGGAAAGCCACACCGTTTACTCGGAGCGCAGCGCGTGCATGGGATCGATGGAAGCCGCGCGGTGGGCGGGAATGTATCCCGCGACTGCGGCGCTGGCGGCGAGAATGACTATGGCCGCGCAGAGGACAAAGGGATTGTCGGGATGGACACCGTAAAGCTGACTCGCCAGAAAACGTCCGCCGAGAAGGATGACCGGGCCGCCGATGGCGAGGCCAAGGATGACCTGATAGAAGGCCCCACGCAGCACCATGGAAACAACGCTGGATCGGGTAGCGCCGAGGGCCATGCGGACGCCGATTTCGCCGGTACGGCGGCCGACCGAGTAGGCGGTGACTCCGTAGAGTCCGACCGAAGCGAGGACCAGCGCAAGCAGGCCAAACAGAGTTGTTAGACGCGCCATGAGCCGCTCTTGATTGAAGTTGCTCGCCACCTGGTCGTCCAAAGACTGGACGTCAATGACGGTAAGGTTGGGATCGATGCTGGCGAGAGTGCGGCGGACAAGGTTTTCGACATTTTGCTGAGAGCCGGCGAAGTGGAGGGTGATGGAGTCGATGAACATGGAACGGTTTTCGCCGGTCAGGGCGCTGGCTTCCTTATAGAACGTGACCTGCTGAGTAAGGGCACGAAAAAACATGGGCTGAAAGGGGCCGCGCGGATTGTTGTACTTGGCATCGGCGACGACGCCGACGACCTCAAAGTTGCCAGCGTAGGGCGGCGCGATAGTGCCGAAGTGCTTGCCGATGGGGTCTTCCCTGGGGAAAAACTTTTTGACGAAGGCTTGATTGACTACGGCGACAAAGCGGGAAGTAGCGGTGTCCTGTTCAGTGAAGCCGCGGCCACGGGTGATTGGCTGGCCGACGGCCTGGAGGAACTGCGGGCTAACGCGGTCCCAGGAGGAGCCGCAGTTATCGTTGGGACCCGGCGCGGGACGGCCCTCGACAAAGACGCAGTCGCCCCAGCTGCCGCCTTCCAGGGGGCTGAAGATCGCGAGGCCCACGCTCTGCACGCCGGGCAGGGCGGAGAAGCGCTGTTCGAACTGCTGGTAGAGCGTCGGCAGGCGTTGCGCGGTGTAACCCGCTCCCGCGGGATCCAAATGGGCCACATAGCGGTTGGCGGTGAAAAGGCCAAAATTCTGCCGTTCGAGATTGCGCAGTGACTCAGTGAGCAAGCCTGCCCCCGCAAGCAGGACGAGCGCAAGAGCGGCCTGGAAGACGATGAGCGATTTTTGGGGAAACGACGAACGGTCGCGAGTTGCCCGATTGATGCCGCGCAAGGCCTCGGCTGGCTCGGAATACGAGCTGACCCAAGCAGGGGCGATGCCAAAAACAATCCCGGTCAGCAGGGAAAGAGCAAAAGCAAAGCCGAGAACTGGCAGCGAGGGACGGGCCTGGATGGGCACATTGGCGGAACCGGGGAAGGCAAGAGAAAGAATCGTTTGCGTGCCCAGATAGGCGACGGCGAGCCCCGCCAGCCCGCCCAGGCAGCCCAGCAAAACGCTCTCCGTGAGCATTTGCCGGATGAGGCGGGGTCGGGCGGCGCCGAGGACCATGCGAATGGAGATCTCGGAACGGCGCGCCATGCCGCGAGCAAGCAGAAGATTGGCGATATTGGCGCAGGCCATCAGAAGCACCAGGCTGGCAAGGATCATGAGCAAACGCAGGCCGCTGCCGGTCTCTTGTTGCAGGTTCTGAATGCCTCCACCGGCGGGAGTGAGAACCACGTGCTGTTTGGGAATCTGGGACTCGCCTCCGCCGGCGGTGTACTCGGGCTGGGTGGCGAGCCACTGGCGGAGCGAAACGGAGAGCTTGGCCTGCAATACGAGGATGTTGGTCCCAGGACGGACGCGACCTACGGCGTAAAGCCAGCTAGCGCCAGGATCGCGGAGGATACTATTCTCACGTTCAATGACCGGCTCGTCGGCCAAGGGAATCCATAGGGCAGGTGGATTGGCCGTGACGCGATCGCCAAAAAAACGAGGCGCGGCAATTCCAACGATGGTGACTGGTTGAGCTTTGATGTAGAACGTGGAGCCCAACACGGATAGGTCGGAGTTATAGTCAGCCTGCCAGGACTGATAGCTCAGCACAGCTGCCGGAGGGGCGCCAGCAACGTCATCTGCGGGAGCGAGCGGCCGACCGGCGAACACTCCTACCCCCAGCGTCGAAAAATAATTGCCCGATACATAATCACCGACCAACGCCTTGGCGACGTCGTTCCCTCGACGGACGTTGAATAGAGCCGCGCCGCCTTCCGTGGCCGCCAGCTTCTCGAATTCCGGGGCGGAATCGCGCAAGTGAGTGTAGAGAGCGTGAGAGAAAATATCGAAATCGCCATTGTTGAGGAATCCTCCCAAGACGCAGCAGTGGTCGGTGTCACCAATGCGGTAGAGCTGAGCCGGGTCAGCGACCGGCAGCGATCGCAGCAGGACGGCGTGGACCAAGGTAAAGATGGCTGTATTCGCACCAATGCCTAGAGCCAGGGTAAAAATGACCGTGATCGTGAAACTGGGACTCTTGCACAACTGCCGCAGCGTGTGATGAAGGTCTCGCAGCAATATCTGCATCGCATCTCTCCCTGGGCACAATCTTTCCCTGCTGTGGGTGCAAACTTATCGCCAAAAGTGTCGGGCCCAAACCTTTGAAAATAAAACATGGGCTTGGATTGCGAGTAAGCGAGAGTGTTCAGATTCGAAGGATGCCGTCCGGAATTGGACACTCCATCAGCCAGCAAATTCGGGGACAGTTGTTGCGTGGAGGCATGGGCACGGCGTTGTCATTCGCCTTTTGCATGTCTACGATATTCCAGCCGGAACTCACGCCAATTCACCCCAGTGTGCCGTGCTGAACGTTTGATCCATTTGATCCATTCCTTCCCCTAGCAGATCCGCCCCATTTGCCTACGCCGCCAGCCCTCTCTAGAATAGAAGTTCATCCATCCCGAGAAAACTATGATTCATTTTCCGGTTCCTGAGGCGCTTACCTTCGATGACGTGTTGCTGCTGCCGGCTCATTCGGATGTGATTCCGGCGCAGGCGAATACCCAGACGCAGCTCACACGTAATATCCGGCTGAACATTCCCATCATCAGCGCCGCCATGGACACGGTCACGGAATCGCACATGGCGATTGCGCTGGCGCAACAGGGCGGGCTGGGAATTATTCACCGCAACTTGAGCATCGAGCAGCAGGCCAACGAAGTGGACAAGGTAAAACGCTCGGAGAGTGGCATGATCGTCGATCCTGTAACCATGTCGCCCGACGACAAGGTTTCCGACGCGCTCGAGGTCATGCGCAAGTACAAGATTTCCGGCGTGCCCATCACCAAGCACGGAAAGCTAGTCGGCATTCTCACCAACCGCGACCTGCGTTTCGAAAGCCGCTTCGATATTCCCATCCACAAGGTGATGACCAAAGACAATCTGATCACGGTGGCGGTGGGAACCACGCTGGAGGAAGCGGAGAAGATTCTGCATGAGCATCGCGTGGAGAAGCTGCTGGTGGTCGATGACAGTTACAACCTCAAGGGACTAATTACGGTCAAGGACATCCAGAAGAAACTGAAATACCCCAACGCCGCCAAGGACTCGCATGGGCGGCTGCGGGCGGGCGCGGCCATCGGCGCCACCGGCGACTTCCTGGAGCGCGCCCAGGAGTTGGCCAAGTGCAAAGTGGATTTGCTCGCCATCGACAGCGCCCATGGCCATTCCACACGCGTGATGGAAGCGATCCAGAGGGTAAAATCGAAGCTGCCGGAAGTGGATTTGATCGCCGGCAACGTGGGCACGTTTGACGGAGCTTGCGCGTTGGCCCGCGCCGGCGCGGACGCCATCAAGGTGGGCATCGGGCCGGGCTCGATCTGCACCACGCGGGTGGTCACCGGGGCGGGCGTGCCCCAGATCACCGCCATCGCGGAAGCCTATCGCGCCGCCAAGGATTCCCAGGTTCCGATCATCGCCGACGGCGGCATCAAGTATTCGGGCGATATCACCAAGGCTCTGGCGGCGGGCGCGGGCGTCGTCATGATCGGCTCCATGTTCGCCGGGACCGATGAAAGCCCGGGAGAGATGATCCTGTATCAGGGCCGCAGCTTCAAATCCTATCGCGGCATGGGCTCGCTGGGAGCCATGGCAGCGGGGTCGAGCGAGCGTTATTTCCAGAGCAACGAGGGCGAGGCTTCGGCGGCGATGACCGGCGAGGACGCCAACCGGCTGGCCAAGCTGGTGCCGGAAGGCATTGAGGGACGCGTTCCGTATCGCGGCTCTGTGGCCATGATCGTGCACCAGATGGTGGGCGGCTTGAAGTCGGGCATGGGTTATTGCGGCTGCTCCACGGTTCCGGAATTGCTGCAGAAGACGCGCTTTGTCCGCATCAGCGGGGCCGGTTTACGGGAAAGCCATGTGCACGACGTGATGATCACCCGGGAGGCGCCTAACTATGCGGCGGAATAGGCCAAATCCCGTTCTGCCGCGAGCGTGCCGGCCATGAAAGCGAATTCTCCTCGTTCCCTCCGGAAAGCCGCCGCTTGATTCCATCCCGCACGCAACCCTGGAAAGAATGGATTCCGGCACTGGTCTGGCTGGGAATCATCGCGCTGGAATCCACCAATCTCGGCTCTTCCGAACATACCTACCGTTTGCTTTATCCCCTGTTTCATTTTTTGACGGGCGTCGATCGGTTCCGCTTCATCGAATGGAATCACTATCTGCGCAAGCTGGGGCATATCGTCGGCTATTTCACCCTGAGCCTGCTTTTGTTCCGCGCCTGGCGGGCGACGCTTCCCGGCGGCGTGGTCGCATGGTCCGTGCAGTGGGCCAGGATTTCGTTCTTCATGACCGCTCTGGTCGCCAGCCTGGACGAGTGGCACCAAAGCTATCTGCCGTCGCGGACCGGGAGCTGGCGGGATGTCGTGCTGGATAGTTCGGCGGCGCTGGCCGCGCAAATCCTGATCTGGATGTTTCTTCGTCTGCAGCGCCGCGGCTCGGCCGCTGGCCCTGCTTGAGTCATCACTTACTATTAGAAATTGTCATTCCGAGCGCAGCGAGGAATCTGCAGTTTGCCGGGGATCGCGAAACAGCGGATTCCTCGCGCCAAAGGCGGCCGCTCGAAAAATGACAATATTTCTTCAGTTATCAACTGGAACGCGCGTCACCCAGCGCGAGCCTAGCAGCAGCCCCGACGATGCTGCGGCGATGGCTGCCGAAAGGTAGAACGGAACCCGCGGGCCGTAGTGCTTCCACAGCTCGCCCGTCATAAGGCTGGCCAGCAGCATAGCGACGCTGGTGGTAAAAGCGTAGACGCCCAAAGCGCGGCCGCGGACATCCTTCGCCACCGTCTCCACCACCAGGGCCTTGAGCACGGGATTGGTCAGGGCATAAAACAATCCGTAGGAAGCCATGGCAAGCCAAATCGCCAATCGTGATGGAGCCAGCCCAAACACAAAATAAACAGCGGCAAATACCAGATATCCACCGGCGGCGATGGCGCGCCGGGAAACGCGATCGCTGAGATGCCCTGCCGGCCAGGAAAACAAAGTGAAGGTAATATTGAACACCAGCCCGAGCAAAGGCGCATGGACAGCGGGGATGCCGATGCTTTGCGCCCGCAACACCAGAAACATGTCGCTCGAGTTCCCCAGCGAGAACAGAGTTACAGCGAAAAGAACGTAGTAGAAGGCAGGCGGCA
>Ga0209415_10005025_pt1 | contig 23979 bp, 21 predicted proteins | sample PeaSoiSIISIP2007_FD_187696 | JGI IMG/M metagenome (GOLD analysis project Ga0209415, IMG submission 187696) | Peat soil microbial communities from Weissenstadt, Germany - SII-SIP-2007 (SPAdes) (version 2) | ecosystem: Environmental > Terrestrial > Soil > Wetlands > Peat | place: Germany... | reverse complement strand
GTGACGGCGGTGGCCGGGCCCCTTGTGGTGGCCGTCTGTACTGAATTCACGTCCCTCATCCTGTTGCGATTCGTCGAGGAGCGGGCCCGGGGCTTGACACCGCGCCAGGCGATGGACGCCACGGCGCGACGCACCGGGAGGGCCTTCATGGTTTCGGGCATGACCGCCATCGCCGGAGTGGGCGTGTTGGGCCTGTCGTCGATGCCACTGCTGAGCGACTTCGGCGTCATCGTCGCCATCAACATCACCGTCGCCCTGCTGAGCGCGCTGATCGTGCTGCCGCCCATTCTGGTGTGGGCTGATCAGCGCAACTGGGTGTCGCGTGGGCTGATCAAGACGCCACCGCTCCAATACCAGACGATCGACGAGCGCTACCCCGCCCTCGTGGGTGCGAACGGCAGTGTCGACGCCAACGGCAGTGTCGACGCCAACGGCAGTGTCGACGCCCACGGCAACCTCGACGGGGCGTACCCTGCTCCGCCGCCCCCCCCGCCCCCGCCACAATCCAAGCCCCAACCGGTGTCGCAGCCTCAGCCGGTGTCCCCGGGTGTGCACGTGCCACCCGTGCCAGCCCCGGTGGCGCTGTGGCACCCGCAGTTCCGCGACGTCGACCCCGGCTGACGTGACCTGAGGCGACGGGCGCCCCGCCGGTCAGAGGTACAGGCCGGTGCCGCTGTCGATGCGCTCGGAGGCCACGGCGTGGATGTCTCGCTCGCGCAGGATCACGTATTCGTCGCCCTGGACCTCGACCTCGAAGCGGTCCTCGGGGTTGAACAGCACCTTGTCGCCCACCTTGATCGACCGCACGTGCGGGCCCACCGCCACGACCTCGGCCCACAACAGGCGGCGTGACACCTGCGCCGTGGCGGGAATGAGGATGCCGGCACGGGAGCGCCGCTCGCCTTCGGCCACGGGTTGCTGGGCCAGTACCCGGTCGGCGAGCATGATGATGGGCTGCTTCGGGGACGGGGTGGGCGACGTAGAGCGAGCTGCCTTGCCCTCAGAAGCCACGGCCGCACCGTAGCCGATCTCGCTCGCGGCGGGACCTCGCTCGCCGTTTCGGTGGCACCGTCGCGCTACACCGCCGGGGGACGGACGGTGACGCCGTGCGCGCCGAGGTACGCCTTCGCCTCGGCCACGGTGAACTCCCGGCGATGAAAGATCGACGCCGCCAACACGGCGTCGGCGCCTCCTGCGGTCGCTCCCTCCACGAGATGGTCGAGGTTCCCCACCCCACCAGACGCCACCACGGGGACACCGACGATGTCGACGATCGCCCTCGTGAGCTCGACGTCGAACCCGTTCCGGGTCCCGTCGCGGTCCATCGACGTGACGAGGATCTCACCCGCCCCGCGCGTGGCGCACTCATCCGCCCACGCCAATGCGTCTGTGCCGGTCGCCTGACGCCCTCCGTGGGTGAACACCTCCCAGCCCGGGTCCGTGGTGCGACGCCGAGCGTCGATGGCGACCACGACACATTGCGAGCCGAACTCGTCGGCCAGCGCGCCGATCAGCGCCGGGTTGAGGATTGCGGCGGTGTTCAACGCCACCTTGTCGGCTCCGGCGCGCAACAGTCGGCGGGCGTCGTCGGGCGCTCGCACGCCGCCACCCACCGTGAAGGGGATGAACACCTCGGCCGCGGTGCGCGACACCACATCCACCATGGTGTCGCGTCCGTGCGCAGAGGCGGTGATGTCGAGGAAGACGAGCTCGTCGGCACCCTCGGCGTCATAGCGTGCCGCCAGTTCCACCGGATCACCGGCGTCCACCAGATCGACGAACCGCACACCCTTCACGACTCGTCCGGCGTCGACGTCCAGACAGGGGATCACTCGGACGGCACGCACGCGGCGATCGCCTCCTCGACGGTCATGGCCCCTTCAACCAGGGCGGTCCCGACGATGGCACCGACCAGCCGTCGGTGTCGGTGCTCCGTCCCCGCCGTCGCCTCGAGCTCGGACAACGCGACGAGGTCCGACGTCGACCGCACCCCTCCCGACGCCACCACTGGATGATCCGTCAGTTCGAGCACGGCAAGCAGTCCCACGAGATCGGGGCCGCCGAGCATGCCGTCTCGGTCGATGGCGGTGACCACCACCGCGCCCAGGTCCACCGGCGCCAGCCGGCTCAGGGCGGCATCGAGCGTGGTGCCGGTCGAGTGTTCCCAGCCCCGCACGGCCAACTCCGTTCCCGCCGCCCGATGGTCGAGGCCCACCGCCACCCGTCCCGGGTAACGCGTCGCCAGCGACTCGATGAGCTCGGGCGTCTCGAGGGCGGCGGTGCCGAGCACCACCCGGTGCACGCCGTGGTCGAGCAGGGCGGCGGCATCCGCCGACCTGCGCACGCCCCCGCCTGCCTGCACCGCGACGTCGACGGCCGTGGCGATCTCGAGGACCACGTCCCGGTTGACGGGCTCGCCTGTCCGGGCGGCGTCGAGGTCCACGACGTGGATCCACGACGCGCCGCCGGCCGCGTACGAGTGCGCCAGCGCCACTGGGTCCCCGTACTCGCGCACGCGACCGAAGTCGCCTTGGACGAGCCGCACCGCGCCGCCGTCATGGAGGTCGATGGCCGGGTAGAGCTCCATGACGCCCGTCACGGGCGGGCGGGCCCGTCTCCACACACGGCCACGAAATTGGCGAGGATGGAGAGCCCTACCGAGCCCGACTTCTCGGGATGGAACTGCGCGCCCCACACCGGCCCGCGCTCGGCGGCGGCGACGACCTCGCCGCCGTAGTCACACGTCGCCACGACGTCGCCCGACATCTCCGGCGCATAGGAATGGACGAAGTACACCCACGCCATCGGGGCGATCCCCGCCAAGAGCCGACTGTCGGCACCGGGTCGCGTCACCACCTGGTTCCACTGCATCTGCGGATGCTTGACGCCCTCGGGAAGGGATCGCACCGTGCCACTGAGGACGCCGAGACCGGGCACCGCCGGGGACTCCTCGGATCCTTCGTAGAGCAACTGGAACCCGATGCAGATGCCGAGGAACGGCGCCCCCCGCTCGAGGGCGTCGTCGACGGCCGTATCGAGGCCGGTGGCGCGCAGTGCCTGCGCGCACCGTCCGAATGCCCCCACACCGGGGAGCACCACTCCCGAGGCGCCCGCGGCGTCGTCGGGATCGGTGACGAGCCGGGCGTCCGCCCCGAGATGCGCGAACGCCTTCTGGGCCGATGCGAGGTTGCCGATGCCGTAGTCGAGGACGGCGATTCCTCCGTCCATCGTCATACCCCGTCGGTGCTTCCCAACGTGCCCTTGGTGGAGGGTACGCCCCCGCCTTCCACCCGCACGGCGTCGCGCAGGCATCGTGCCGTCGCCTTGAACGACGCCTCCACGATGTGGTGCGTGTTCTTGCCCGTCAACAGGCGCAGGTGCATGGTCATCCCCGACGCCGTGACGAAAGCGCGCCAAAATTCCTCGGCCAGCTGCGGGTCGAACGGGGGTGAACCCAGGGGCGTGACGTCGGGGCCGAACGCCACGTCATAGGCGAGGTAGGGGCGACCCGAGATATCGAGGGCCACCTCCACCAACGCCTCGTCGAGCGGCAGCGCGATGGACGCGAAGCGGCGGATGCCCTCCTTGTCACCGAGGGCCTGGGCGAGGGCTTCGCCGAGCACGATGCCCACGTCCTCCACGGTGTGATGGGCGTCGACGTGGAGGTCACCGCTGGCCTTGACCGTCAGGTCCAACCCCCCATGACGACCAAGTTGGGAGATCATGTGGTCGAAAAAGGGAAGCCCGGTCTCGACCTGGACCGACCCCGTGCCGTCGAGGTCGAGCTCGACGTCGATGGCCGTCTCTTTCGTCCTGCGTTGGCGCGCCGCGGCGCGAGGTCCTCGACTCATTCGTCGGGCTCGGCCGGGGCGGGCCCGGTGCGGTCGTCGGGGTTGTCGGCGTGCGTCATGGAATCGCCCAGGTTACGCGCTGGCCAGCCGTGACCGACGCTCGGCGCCACGGGGCCGTGCCCATCGGGTGCATCAGCCCGTCGACAGGCTCGAGCGCAGCGCGGCCAGGAACCGGTCGTTCTCCTCGGGCGTTCCCACCGTCACGCGCAGGCAGTTGTCCAGCCCCGGCCAGGTCGAGCAGTCGCGCACCAGGACCGACGCGCCGAGGAGGTCCTGCCACACGGCGGTGGCGGCGCGGGTCGTGGGGCGGAACAGGATGAAGTTGGCATCCGAGGGCCACGACTCGACCGCGAGGTCATTGAGGACGGCGGCGACGCGACCGCGCTCCTCGGTGATCAGCGCCACGCGCGCCTCCATGGCATCGACGTGCCGTAGGGCGAGGCGACCCGCTGCTTGGGTCATGGCATCGAGGTGATACGGCAGGACGACGGCTTCGCACGCGGCGACCACCGTCGGGTCGCCGACGAGGTACCCGAGCCGACAGGCGGCCATGGACCACGTCTTGGAGAAGGTGCGCACCACCACCAGCCGCTCCGCGCCGGTGGCACCGCTCTCCATGAGATCGAGCGCGCTCCACGGCGCGAACTGCCCATAGGCCTCGTCCACCACGACGAGGCCCGGGGCGCGCTCGAGGACGCGCGCCACGACCTCGGGTGGCTCGGCTCTCCCCGTGGGATTGTTGGGTGAGCACAGAAACGTGATCACGGGTTGGAACTCATCGAGGACGTCGTCGAGCACGTCCAGGTCCATCTGGTGATCGGGACCACGCCAACCGCGCACCACCTCTGTGGCCGTGATCGAGGCGATGTGGCTGTGCAGCGCGTACGTGGGCTCGAACACCGCCACGACGCGACGGGGGCCCCCGTAAGCCAGCAGCAAGCACTGCAGGACCTCGTTGGAGCCGTTGGCACAGAACACACGGGCCGGGTCGACCCCGTGGAACCGGCCCAGGGCGTGGCGCAACTCGGTGGCGTCGCGGTCGGGATAGCGGTTGAAGTCGATGCGGCCGAGCTCGTCGCGCAGCTCGTCGAGCCACGCCGGCGGCGGTGGCAACGGGGACTCGTTCGTGTTGAGGCGCACATCGACGTGGACCTGCGGGGAGTGGTAGCCCGACAACAGCGTCAGGTCGGGCCGCAGCGGGACCGGGCCCGTCATGGCGATTCGCCCCGCACGACGACGGATCGGGCGTGGGCGGGGAGCCCCTCGGCCGCGGCGATGGCAGCCACGTGCGGTGCCAGTCGGGCCAGGGCTGCGGCGTCCATCGACACGGCGTGGATGTGGGTGCGGAAGTCGTCGACGCGCAGCGCCGACGCGAAACGCGCCGTGCGGGCGGTGGGCAGGACGTGGTTCGGGCCGGCCACGTAGTCGCCCACACTGGCCGGGGCATACGGGCCCAGGAACACAGCCCCCGCGCACCGGACCAGAGGCAGGAGCGCCACCGCGTCCGCCACGAGCAGCTCCAGATGTTCGGGCGCCACCACGTTGGCGACGGCCACGGCCTGGTCCGGCCCGTCCACGAGGGCGACGTACCCGCCCGTCCCGAGTGTTGCTTCGAGATCCTGGCGCCGGGGCGAGGCCGCCACCAACCGGTCGACCTCGGCCTCGATGGCGTCGGCCGCTTCGGCCGACCACGTGACCAACCAGGCCAGGCCGTCGGGGCCGTGCTCGGCCTGGACCACGACGTCGATCGCGGCCCACGCCACCGGCGTGTCGGCGTCGGCGACGACGACCACCTCCGAGGGGCCCGCGAACGCGGACGGGACACCGACCATCCCCGACACCTGGCGCTTAGCCTCGGCCACGTAGCGGTTGCCGGGTCCAGCGATGACGTCGACGGGTCGGATCGACGGCGTGCCGAACGCCATCGCGGCGACGGCCTGAGCCCCGCCCACCCGATAGACCTCGTCGATCCCGGCGATGGCGGCGGCCGCCAAGGTCTCGGCCGCGATGGCGCCGTCGGGCCCGGGCGGGACGCACAACACGAGCTCGGACACGCCCGCCACCCGGGCCGGGGCCGCGCACATGAGCACGGTCGAGGGATAGCGCGCCCGGCCCCCCGGGGCGTACAACCCGGCGCGCCCCACCGGCCGCAGCAGGTGCCGGACCACCACCCCGTCGTTCACGAAGTCGGAAACCGGCGCCGGCTCGTGGCCGTGATAGGCGAGGATGCGGTCGTACGCGACCTCGAGCGCGACGCGCAGCCCGGGGTCGATCCCGGCCAAGGCGGCGTCGAGGTCCTCGCCGGGCACCCGCAGGGCGCCGAGCTCGACACCGTCGAACCGCCGCGTCAGGGCCCGCAGCGCCTCGTCGCCCCCGATCCGCACCTCGTCGAGGATGGCTCGCACCGACTCAGTGGGAAACGTCTGCTCGGCCGGCGGGCGCGGCAGCGCCTCAGCCAGCTCTTCGGCGGGCACACCACGCAGGTCGAGGCGCTTCATGGGCACGGACACGCGATCGTACTCGGGGCACCTGCGCTCTCCGGTCCTGGTGAGAGCCTTGGAATCCCTCGAAGCGGACCATCCGGCGGGGTGAGGCCGGCGTGCCGGCTTCGCATCCCCCGCGGGGATCGGTCATCATCAGGGCGTGTCCGCCCCCCTCGCCGAGCTGTCCTCGGTGGCAACCGCCCTGGAGGAGTTGCGCCAGCGCGTCGCCGCCATCGCGGACCAGGCTGCCTCGGAGAGCGATGACGACACCGCGTCCGAGCTCTACGCCGTGGAGCGGGCCCTCACCGGTGCGGGACGACGCCTCGGTCGACTCACCTCCGCCCCGGTGCGGCGCCGGTAACGGGCAGCCGGAGCGCCAGGCGAATAGCGCTGACGGCGCCCTTGCGGGCGCCGTCGCGCGAGCAGGCCGGACGGCGGATGCCGGCCACGCTCATCGGGACCCGGTGGCGGGAACCGGTTCCGTCACCAGTACAACACCACGCGACGCCTCTGCCTTCCATGAACGGGCACAAAACTTCGTCCCAAATCGGTCGGCTCACCGGCCCGGCACCGCTCCCCCTCACGCGGTGGTGACGGGCGGTACCAGCGGGGCGGTGTCAGCGGGTCGGTCTAAGTGGAGCGGGACCAGCGACGAGGGGCAGATCTCGGCGAGGACGCACTCGCCGCACAGCGGGGTACGGGCCCGACACGTCTTGCGGCCGTGGAGGATGAGACGCAGGCTCAGCGCCCCCCATTCCTCGGGAGGGACCAGCGCACCGACCTCGGCTTCGACCTTGACCGGATCGGTCTGCGCCGTGAGGCCCAAACGCCGGGTGAGACGCCCCACGTGGGTGTCGACGGGGAGCCCGGGCAGACCCATGGCCACACTGCGCACAACGTTGGCGGTCTTGCGGCCCACTCCAGGCAGGCTGGTGAGGTCCTCCATCGACGACGGCACCTCACCGCCGAAGCGCTCGGTCACGGCCCGGGCCATCCCCACCAAGTTCTTGGCCTTCGAGCGGAAGAACCCCGTTGACCGCACCCGCTCCTCGAGGTCTTCGATCGGCGCGGCGGCGAGAGCCTCGGGTGTCGGGTACGCCTCGAACAGACCGGGCGTCACCATGTTGACCCGTTCGTCGGTGCACTGGGCCGAGAGGATCGTCGCCACGAGAAGCTGGAAGGCGCCGTCGTGACGGAGCGCGCACAGCTCGGTGGCGCTACCCGGGTACAGGTTTGCGAGACGCTTCGCGACCTCCGCCGCCCGGGCGCGTAGGGAGCGGGGACGGGCCACCACGTCACAGTACCGAAACCGCTCGCCGGGCCGGGCAGTCGGGGTCGACAGGCGACGTTCGGTAGCCTGCGACGGTGCATCCCATCGAGGTGAAGCGCCGCATGGGCGAGTCCGACATCGCCGAGGTGTCTCAGCTCCTGCAGCAGGCACTGGTCGCCGACGGCCACTATCCGCTCGGTGAGCACAAGTGGTTGGACCTGGTGCACGGAGGGCGCACGGGTTTCGCCGGCTTCGTCGCCCGGGAACCGTCCAACGGCCCTCTGGTCGGCTATGCACAACTCAGCCGCGGTCACGGCACCTGGGGCGTCGAGGTGGCGGTCCGCCCCGACCATCGCAAGCCCGATGCCGAGATCGGCATCAGTCTCCTGACCGCCGCGTTGCGCGAGGTCGCCAGAGAGGGCGGAGGGCACGTGCATCTGTGGGTTCCGAAACCCACCACCCTCACCGATGCCATGGCCGAGACCTGTGGCCTTCGACGCGGCCGGGACCTCTATCAGATGCGCCGACCACTCCCGCTCGACGACGACCATCCCCGCATCCCCGTCCGTCCCTTCCGCCCCGGCGAGGACGAGGAGGCGTGGCTGGCGGTCAACAACCGCGCCTTCGCCTCTCATCCCGAACAGGGGGGTTGGAGTCTCGACACGATCCGCGAGCGCGAAGCCGAAGCGTGGTTCGACCCCGAGGGATTTCTCCTCCACGAGCGCGACGGACGTCTGGCCGCCTCGTGCTGGACGAAGGTGCACCATGACACCGAGCCCCCACTGGGAGAGATCTACGTGATCTCGGTGGACCCGGACTTCCAGGGCCTGGGGCTGGGGCGCGACCTCGTCCTCGCCGGCCTCGACTACCTCTCGGCGCGGGGCATCACGGTGGGCATGCTCTACGTCGACGCCGACAACTCCCCTGCCGTCGGCCTGTACCGCAAGCTCGGCTTCGAGGTCGACCACACCGATCGCGCCTACGTCACCGACGTGCCCGCACCGTCCTGAGCGCAACCGGTCGACAATGGTGACGCCGGCGTCCGCGGACAGTCACTCTGCGCGGTTCATCAATCTTGGGGATGCATGTACCGAACGCAACTGGTGCCATAAAGGGGCACACTCGCCCGTCGCCGACTGAGGGGCCGATCTCCCAGCTGGCGGGCAGAGGGGGTCACCGTGGGACGCTTTCAGCACCTCGCCACCCGACTGAGCATCGTTGGCGCGCTCGCACTCGTCATCGGAACCTCATTGGTGGCCGGCGTCATAACGCAGGCCCTCACGAGCTCCGCCTTTGCCGACACCGCGCCCTACGAGACCTTCTGCGCCAATACGCCAGCGGGAAACATCGTGCTCAACGATGTCGTCGTCAGCGGTGCGCTGTCTCCCTCCAGTCCCACGACGGGTCAGCAATTCAACGTGACCGGGCTCGAGGTCAAAGAGCAACTTCCCGCCGCCGTCGTGCAGGACGCCGCCGCCACCGGCCTCACCTCCCTCACCGGCACGCTGACGACCTCCGTGGACGCCACCGGAGCGACGCCGCCGTCCATATCGACCGGGGCAATGTCCTTCGACATCCCCATCCCGAATCCCGTGCCGGCGTCGGGCATCACCCTGCAAGTCCCGTCGACGCCGGCCACCGTCGGACCTTTCACGGCCACGAGCAGCAACATCACCGTGAGCGAAGCAGCAGTCGCGAACACCACCGACATTGACGGTGACGGCATCGGCCTCATCGCGCTCGACTGTTCTTCCTACCCGAACGACACTCTGCCGTCCGGCTTCACCAGCAACTCCCCGCCGGGGCTCCCCATCTCCCCTGTCATCGCCACCGCCGGCCAGGGGAGCCCGCCCCCTGCCCCCCCGACGCTGACCGGGCCCTACGAGCTGTACTGCCCCCACACCCCGGTGGGCGATCTCGTGCTCAATGACGTCGTCACCTCCGCCTCGATCTCGCCGAGCAGCCTGTCGGCCAGCGAGCAATTCGACGTCACGGGATACCAGACCCACATCCCACTCCCCGCCGGCTTGGTCTCTGCCGCGGCCGGGTTGGGCAACAGCAGCTTCGACGGGTTGGCCGCCAGTGCCGTCGACGCCTACGGCGCCACGCCGTCACAGGCATCGACGGGGTCGATGAGCTTCGACGTGCCCATCCCGGTCACGGTGCCGAGCTCGGGCCTCGGCGTCGACTTCCCCACGTCCGCCACCTCGGTCGGGCCCTTCACCGCCTCGGGCGGGCCCGTCACCATCGCCGAGGACCAGTCCACGATGGTGGTGGCGGCCTTGTCGAGCAAGGCGTTCACGATGTCGTGCACCGCGTACCCCAACGACGACGTAGCCACCTCGGGATCGACGGGCACCGCCCCGACCGGGGTTCCCATCCGGCCCATCATCGCCACCGCCTCGGCCTCGGGATCCACCCCCACGACGACCACGGCGCCACCGACGACGGTCCCCCCGACGTCGCCCACCGGCCCCTACGAGCTGTACTGCCCGAATACTCCCGTGGGCAACATCGTCCTCAACGACACGACGACCTCGGCCACGATCACACCTTCCACGCTGGCCCAGAACCAGCAATTCCAGCTGGCCGACCTCCAGACCCAGTTCTCGATCCCCCAGAGTGTCGTCGAACAGGCCGAAGGCCTCGGGCTCACCCAGATCTCCGGGCACATGTCGATGTTCGTCAACGCCACGGGGGTGTCCCAGTTCGATGAGACCGGTCCCGTCGAAGTCGTCGGGTCGTCGCCCGGTACTGCGCTCACGGAGCTGCCCCCCACCCCCACGACCACGTCGGTCGCCGTGGAGCCGACCTCCCCCGGGGTGCCGTTCCCCGAACCGTTCCAGCCCTACCCGTCGTTCTTCGACCTCCCCTTCAACGTGACGCTGCCCAACCCCGTGCCCGCCACCGGGGTCCAGTTCGACGCGACCGTTCCCTCCGGCGAGCTGGTGGGATCCTTCACGGCGGCGGGGGGTCCCATCGCTTTCGGCATCAACGCCGTCAACCTCAACGTGACCGAGTTCGGCGACAACTTCGGGCTCTTCTGCACGCCGTTCCCCAACGACACCGAGCCCACTGGCCTCACGACCACGGTGCCGAGCGGATCGATCATCGAACCGGTCATCGCCACCGGCACCGCCACCATCACCCCCCCACCTCCCATCGGCCCGGGGGGCGAGGGACCGTACGAGCTGTACTGTCCGAACACACCGGTCGGAAATGTCGTGCTCAACGAGGTCACAACCACGGCGACCCTGTCGCCGCCCGACCCGTCCCCCGGTGACCAGTTCAGCGTGACGAACTATCAGACCCAGGTTCCCCTGCCCGCGTCCATTGCCGCCGCCGCCGCCGCCCTCGGGAACCCGTCGCTCCCCGGCAACGTCACGGCCACGATCGACGCCGCGGGCGCTACCCCGGCGTCGATCCCGACGGGCCCGATGAGCTTCGACGTCGCCCTCCCGACCCCCATGCCGGCCTCGGGCGTCACGATCGTGGTGCCGTCGACTCCCAGCACGATCGGCCCCTTCACCGCCACCAGCAACGCCATCACCATCGCCCAGAACGCGGCGGTCAACCTCATCCTCGAGGTGTCGGGCAGTGATCTGGCGCTGAACTGCACCGCCTATCCCGACGACAGTGCGCCGACCGGCATCACCGAATTCCCGCCCGACTCTTCGCCCGTCTCCCCCGTCATCGTCACCGCCGGCCCGGTGACCACGACGACCACGACGACCACCACACCGCCCACGACACCGCCACCCGGACAGACGACGGGCGCCTACGAGCTGTATTGCCCCGGCACGCCGGTCGGCAACATCGCGCTCAACAACGTGACCACCACGGCGTCGATCCCGGCCAGCCTGGCGGTGGGACAACAGTTCGAGGCCACCAACTTCCAGACGAACCTCAACCTTCCGTCGTCGATCGTCTCGGCGGCCGCCGCCCTCGGCAACTCGGCGATCGAGGGTGATGCGGTGGTCAAGGTCGATGCCACCGGTGCCGACCCGGCGACGGTGTCGTCGGGTGCGCTCGACATCAATGCTCCCATCCCGAGCCCGGTACCTCGTGCGGGCCTGGCGCTGGCGGTGCCTTCGCCTCCGGGAAGCGTCGGTCCCTTCACCGCCACGGGCGGCGCTGTCACGCTCACCGTGGACCCGGACGTCTCGTTGACCCTGACGGTGTCGGGCAGCTCCCTGAACCTCACGTGCAAGCCCTACCCGAACAACACCGACGCCAGCGGCATTGTGGCCACCGCGCCCAACGCCGAGGCGGTGGCGCCGGTGATCGCCACCAGCTCGACCGGGACCACTCCGTCGACGCCGACAACGGTCACCGCATCACCGACGACGGCTCCGGCCGAGACGGGCCCCACCGACACCACCGTCCCTGACACGGGCACAGCACCGACCACGACACAGGCGGTCACGGGTCCCGTCGCCGTCACCGAGGCCCCGACGACAACGGCCACAGCGCCGGGATCAACAACTACGGCGAAACCGGCGTCGTCGACCATCGCCGCGACCGCCACTGCGGCAGGGTCTTCGCACGGAGACACCGCCGACCCGACCACGGCATCCGGCCCCGTCGTGGCGGCGAGCTCCGGGGCCCTGGCCTTCACCGGCGTAGGGGTGATCGCGCAGTGGCTGGCCGTGGTGGGCGGCGCCCTCATGGTGCTCGGCTTCGTCCTCCTCGTCATGGTGGACACGCCGCGCCGGATCATGTTCCGACTGGCCCGGCACCACTCGTCTTGGCTGCGTTGGCCACGGTGAAGCGCCAGGTCCTGAGCTGCCTCGCCTGGACGATCCGGCTCGCCCGGCGAGACACGCCTCGGGCTTGGGGGCTAGTGCGCGGTGCTGACGCCGACGAGGGCGCCGACCCCGAAGGTCACGGCGGCGGGTAGCGCCGTCATCAAGAGCTGGCGAGTCGACGACCGCCACCAGCTCCGGCGAGTGAACACGGCCAGAGCGGCTCCCACGCCGAGTGCGGCAAGCACGCTCAACACGACCGATGCCACCACGGCAGCGGTCCCCTGGGTGATGAACCATGGGATGAGAGGGATCAGCGCGCCCACCGCGAAGGTGACGAACGACGACACCGCGGCCTGCAGGGGACGACCGAGCGCAGCGGGATTGATGCCGAGCTCCTCACGGGCGTGGGTCTCGAGCGCCAACTCAGGCGTCCGCATCATCTCGTCGGCGAGGGTGCGAGCGACGGTCGGGTCCACACCACGCTTCTCGTAGATGCCGACGAGCTCTCGCCGCTCGCCTTCGGGTCGGTGACTGATCTCGTGCTTCTCCATGGCCAGCTCGCGCTCGAGGAGCTCGCGCTGAGCCGACATGGAGGTCCACTCCCCCGACGCCATCGAGAACGCACCCGCAATCATGAGCGAGATCCCGGCCAGGCGCACCACACTCGGACCGGCATTGGCGCCGGCGAACCCCAGGATCAGCGAAACGTTGGTGACGAGGCCGTCCGCTACCCCGAATACGGCGGCGCGGGCCCCTCCGCCTTGGACGTTGCGATGATGGTGGTCCCACAGGTGGGCCTCACCCGTACCCCGCCGGCTGGGGTGGGCGTCCGACGCCCGGCGGCCGAACCATCGGGCCGCCCGGCTCCGGGTCTCGAGTTCACCGGTCGCCTCCACCACCGCGACACTACCGACCGGCCCGGGGTCAAGCGGCCACCCGGACCTGCAAGAATGACCGCATGGCCGAGCCCCGACGCTGGTTCGACCCGTCGCAACCCCAGACCCTGCAAGGTGCGGTGATGCTCAGCTATCTGATCGCCGCCCTCGGCCTGCTGTGGCTCCTGTTCGGGGCGTACCCGTCGGTGATCTCTCTGGGATTGGGGGCGGCCGGCTACGGCGTCGCCAACGAGAAGCGATGGGGCTACCGGCTCGGCATCGTGTTGGCCGGACTCAGCGTCCTCTTGTTCCTGTCGGTGTTCGCCGACGTCGGGCTCGTGTCCGGTTTCAGGCTCGTGGGCATCAACCTGGTCTTCACCCTCGTCCTCGTCGCCCTCTATCTCCATCCCCAGAGCCGCGAGTACCAGCGCGTCTGGTTCAAGTGACGAGAGCCGGGCGCAGCGCCCGGCGACCACGGGGCGGCGGGCATAGTCTCGGGGCATGACGACCACCGTTTCGAGCATCGACGAGCTCAGCAAGCTCACCGGCCAGCACCTCGGGTTCTCCGACTGGCACGTGATCGACCAGGCGCAGATCAACCTCTTCGCCGACGCCACCGGCGACCACCAGTGGATCCATGTCGATCCCGAGCGGGCCGCGTCGGGGCCCTTCGGCACCACCATCGCCCACGGCTACCTCACCCTGTCGATCATCCCGTCGATCCTGCACGAGGTGATCCGGGTCGAGGGTTTCAAGTTCGGCGTGAACTACGGCGCCAACAAGGTCCGGTTCCCGTCCCCGGTCAAGGTGGGGTCGAAGCTCCGCCTGGGAGCGGCCGTGGCGTCAGTGGAGAGCGTCGGCCCTGACGCCGCCCAGGCCGTGCTCGACATCACCATCGAGACCGAGGGCTCGGACAAGCCATCGTGTGTGGCCCAGGTGGTCTACCGCTACTCCTGGTGATCCCACGGCGTTCGGTCGCCGTCACCGACGCCCACCGGTCGCCCCCGCGCCAGGATCGCCCGCCTCACAGATCCCACTTCACAGAGCCCGCTTCACAGAGCCGATTTCACAGAGGCAGATCGCCCGTCGCGACTCGCGTGGTGCCGTGTTCGTTGTAAGCGGCGATGACCGCTTCGGCCACGCGCCATTTGTGGATCTCGTCGGCGCCGTCGGCGAACCGGCTCCAGCGCGCCTGGAGGAGCATGTCCGACAGGGGCGAGTCCTTGGAGTAGCCGAGGGCGCCGTGGACCTGCACCGCCCGGTCCACCACGCGCCACAGCGTGTTCGCCACGTGGTGCTTGGCCATCGACACCTCGGTGGTGAAAGGCAGCTTGTGCTCGATCCGGTAGGCGGCGTGCAGCACCATCAACTTGGCCTGATAGAGCTCGATCGCCGACTCGCTCACCAACCACTGGATGCCCTGCTTCTCCGACAGGAATGACCCGTGCGAATAGCGCTGGGTGGCCCTCGCCACCATGAGGTCCAGGGCGGTCTCGATCTGCCCGATCCAGCGCATGCAATGGGCGAGGCGCGCCGGTCCCAAGCGGTACTGCCCGAGTCGGTGACCCTGGCCCCGTTCGCCCAGTCGATTGGCGTCGGGCACCCGAAGGCCGTCGATCCTGATCTCACAGTGGTTGTGGCTCCCCGCCATGGTCTCCACGTCGCGTACGATCTCCCAACCCGCCGTCGGCACATCCACGATGAAGGCCGTGGTCGCCGCCTGGGGGACCTCGGGCTCGTCCTCGGTGCGGGCGAGCAGGATGGCGAAGCGCGCCCCGCGCGCGCCACTGATGAACCATTTGTGCCCGTTGATCACCCACTCGTCGCCATCGGGCACGGCCCGGGTGCGCATGAGGGTCGGGTCCGAGCCCGCCACCTCCGGCTCGGTCATGGCGAAGCACGAACGGACAATCCCTTCGCACATGGGAGCGAGGTACCGCTCCTTCTGGTCGTCGGTGCCCCAGTGCAACAAGGTGTGCATGTTGCCCTCGTCGGGCGCATAGCAGTTGACGACGTACGACGCCCAACGCGCCTTGGACGACTCGGCGGACACCGCCGCCAACGCCGTCGGGCCGAGGCCTACCCCACCCCATTCCTTGGGCATGTGCGGCATCCACAGGTCGAGCTCACGGGCCCGGGCCCGGAGACGGTCGAGCTCGGCCCGCCAGTCGCCGCGACCCGAGCTCTCCTCGATCAGGCGCTGTTCGGTGGGACGCACCTCTTCGTCGACGAAGGCCTGCATGCGCAAGCGGGCTTCTTCGACATCGGGCTCGAAGGTGAAGTCGATGGCCATCGGCGCAGTCTTCCACCTCGAGACAGCCTCATCTCGCAACGACCACGGCAACCTGTGACGTTCAATCGGGGGTGTCGTACTGCGCCTGTTGCGCCCGCTGGTCCTGGGCCCGGGACTCCACGTTGCGTACGGCCGAGGCCACCACGTCGGGAGCGTCGCGGGGGAGGAAATGCCCGGTACGGGCGACGCTCACGAGCTCGCTGCCGGGGATCGACGCCGCGATGCTCGCCGACACCGACGGTGGCACCACGAGGTCCCATGTCCCCGAGATCACGACGGCGGGCACCCGCACCGAGCCGAGCGCGGCCTCGACGGCACCGATCTCGCGTACGAGGAACCGTTGCTCGGCCACGAAGCTCCTCCACACCTGTCGGCCCCGTTGCAACGAAACCCTGTCGTAGCGCTCATCGGGGAGGCTGGCCCGCAACCATGCCAGTGCGGCGTGATGCTGCGCCCCCACCAGATGACGGACGCGGGGAAGGAGCCGCGTCAAGGTGAACAGGCCCGCCGCGCTCAGCGCCTCTCCCATCAGCGGCGTGGCCAGGACGCGGTCGAGCATGTTGAGGCTGTTGGCGCGGCCGATCGACCCGACCAGCACGAGACCCGCCACGAGCTCGGGGCGGCGCGCCGCGAGCTCGATGGCCACTCCGCCCCCGTAGCTGTGGCCGACCACGGTGACCGGCACCGCGTCGCGTTCGGTGACGACATCGGCCAGGAGATCGGCGTTGCCGGCGATACTGAGGGTCTCCTCGCCGCTGCGTCCGTAGCCGGGGCGGTCGACCACGAGCACGCGGTGATCCTCCAAGCGCTCGACGACCGGGTCCCAGTCGCTGCCCAGTCCGGGTTGTCCGTGCACGAAGAGGACCGGGGCGCCCCGGCCGCGGTCAACGACGTACGGACGGCGCAAGGTGCTCGTCCCCGGCATCGGGGCTCGTGGACGACGTGTCGGCGGCGAGCTCGGTGTCGGGTGCCGGAGGCGGTGGTCCTCCGGTGCCGTCGGAGTCGGCGACAGGGATCTCGATGATGAACACCGAACCGACGCCGGGCGTGGAGTCGACGCGGGCGCTTCCACCGTGGGCTCCGGCCAGGGCGGCCACGATCGACAGTCCCAGTCCCGTGCCGTCCCCGGTGCGGGCCTCGCTGCCGCGGTAGAAGCGGTCGAAGACGTGGGCGGCCTGCTCCGCGTCGAGGCCGGGACCCTCGTCGGCCACCCGCACCACGGCGGTCGGGCCGTGACGGGCCACGTCCACGTGGACCGGGGTGGCCGCGGGCGTGTGCACCACCGCGTTGTGGAGGAGGTTGTCGACGATCTGGCGCAGGCGGGCGCTGTCGCCGAGGACGACGACGGGAGCGTCCATGGCGAGGGTGATGGGTCTCCCGGGGTCGTAGGTGCGCGTGGCATCCACGGCGTCGGCGACGATCCGGCCCAGATCCACGTGCTCGCGCGCCAGAGGACGGCCCTGATCGAGCCGGGCCAGCAAGAGCAGGTCCTGGACCAACAGGGCCATGCGTGCCGCCTCACCCTCGATGCGCTCGGCGGCGCGCCGGCGGTCCTCCTCGGACTCGAAGGCTCCTTTGCGCAGGAGCTCGGCGTACCCGCGGATCGAGGTCAGGGGTGTGCGCAGCTCGTGCGAGGCGTCGGCCACGAAGCGCCGCAGACGCACCTCGGAAGATGTGCGCTCGCGGAAGGCGGCCTCGATCTGACTCAACATGCCGTTCAGCGCCACTCCCAGGCGACCGACCTCGCTGTGATCGTCGGTGCGCCTGATCCGTTGGGTGAGGTCGCCCCTGGCGATGGCCCCGGCCGTTTCGGTCATGTCATCGAGCGGGCGCATGCCCATGCGCACGATCCACAGCGTGAGCATCAGCAGGGCGATCATCACCGCGATCGACACGAAGAGCTCCACGTGCGTCAGCGATGCGAGCGTCTTGTCGGTCGGGTCGAGCGAAATGGCGGTGACGACGGTTCCCCCCGGGACCGCTACCGCCTCGAGCCGGTACTGCTGCCCGTGCGACCCGACGGCGGGGACGTCGATCGCCCGCCTCTCGGGTGCGTACGGGCCGTGGTTGGTTCCGAAGACGTGCGGTCTCGTGATGTGCTGGACGGGCAGGTCCCGCGGCAGCACGGGGGCGGGGTCGGGGTTGGCGGCCAGTCCCGAGGGCAGCCGGACCAGCACCGTGCCGGTCGTCGAGAGGACCTCGACGTAGGCGTCGGAGCTCAGTCGGTCGGCCAGCACGCTCCCGTTCAACCGCGGGTTCGGAGGTGGAGTGGCGTTGAACCTCGGGGGCGCCTTCGTGCTCAGCTCGGCCAGCCATTTGCCGGGGTCGGTGACCGGCGTCCGGTCTCCCGCCTTCAGGTCGCGCTCATAGACCTGGGAGATGTAGTTGTAGGCCTGGGTCTGCGACCCGTCGATCTGTTCGTCGAGCCTTCCGATCAGAAACGACCGCAACGACGACGACGTCACGACGTCGGTCGTGATGAGCGCCGCCACGAGCAGCGCCATCATGCCCACCACGAGCCGGCGCCGCAGCGACACCGTGACTACTCTCGGTCGCGCGGGAGCCTGAGGCTGTAGCCCACGCCGCGGATGGTGTGGATCAACGGTGGGTCCACACGGTCGATCTTCTTGCGCAGGTAGCTGATGTAGGTCTCGACGATGTTCGGGTCGCCGTCGAAGTCGTAGGTCCACACGTGATCCAGGATCTCACTCTTCGACAGCACCCGGCGGGCATTCTCGAGCATGTACCGCAGAAGGTTGAATTCCGTGGCGGTCAACTCGATAAGCGAGTCCTGACGCCACACCTCGTGGGTCTGATCGTCCATCTCGAGGTCGGCGAACTTGAGCCGATCGCTGTCGAGCGCGGGTGTGGTCCGGCGCAGCACGGCGTGGATGCGGGCCACGAGCTCGTCGAGACTGAACGGCTTGGTCACGTAGTCGTCACCACCGGCGGTGAGACCCCCCACCTTGTCCTCGGTGGCGTCGCGGGCCGTCAGGAACAACACCGGCGTCCTGTTGCCCTGCTCCCGCATCCGGCGGCACACCTCTGTGCCGTCGACGTCGGGAAGCATGACGTCCAAGAGAACCAGGTCATGGTGGCCACGCCCGGCCAGCGTGATGGCGTGCCCGCCCGTGGCAGCGGTCTCCACGGCGAATCCCTCGAAGCGCAGGGCGGCGCCGAGGAGATCCGTGATGTAGGGCTCGTCGTCGACGACCAGGATCTTCGTGGGTGTGTTCACCCCTCCATGTTCTCAGATGGGGCGCCCGACCCGGAGGGCACTGCGGCGCGGCTAGGCCGCCACCCCGGTCCGGGCACGGTGGCCGCCACCCTTGACCAGGACGAGCCCCGCCCGTTTGCACGCCCACCACGTCACAAGGAGCAGAGCCTCGACGATGATGTGCATCGACATCTTCGACTTGCCCTCCACCCGGTCCACGAACCGGATGGGCACTTCGGTCACCTGTCCTCCGTGCCGGAGGACCTGGTACACCATCTCGATCTGGAACCCGTACCCCTCGGCGCGCACCGCGTTGAGGTCGATACGGCGCAGCGCATCGGCCCGGTAGGCCCGGAACCCCGAGGTCGAGTCGGTCACGTGCAGCCCGAGCAGCATGGCAGCGTAGACGTTGCCACCTTGGGACAGCAGGCGGCGATGCCAGCGCCAGTTGGGAATCGACCCGCCCGGGACGTAGCGCGACCCGATCACGAGGTCGACACCCTCGCGCAGTGGCGCGATCAGCGTGGGGAGCGCCTCGGGCTCGTGCGAAAGGTCGGCGTCCATCTCCACGAACGCCTCCCAGCCCCGTTCGAGGCCCCAGGCGAACCCGGCGCGGTACGCGCTTCCCAGACCGGACTTGGCGTGGCGCCGCAGGACGTCGATGTTGCCGAGCTCGTCGCCGAGCTTCTCGGCCATGTCGGCGGTGCCGTCGGGACTGCCGTCGTCGACCACGAGCACCCCCGCGTCGGGCAGGGCGCCCCGGATGCGGTGCAGGACGTGGTCGATGTTCTCCGCTTCGTTGTACGTCGGCAGGACGACCAGGACGCGCACGACCGAAGCCTAGGGGACCGCGGTGGGTCCGCCAGTGGTTCCCACGATCTCCAATTGCGCCTCGGGAGCGCTCGAGTGCCACATCTCGCGCACGATCACCTGGATCGACCCGGCGATGGGGATAGCCAGCAGCGTGCCCACGAACCCCCCGAAGAACCCGCCCACCAGGTCGCCGACGTTGGCCCCCACCAGGATGGCGATGAGCACGAGGAGCGGGTTGATGCGCACGGTCCGGCTCATCACGATGGGATTGAGCACGTGGTTCTCGATCTGGGTGTAGGCGAGAAAGACCACGGCGAAGACGACGAAGGCGGTCACCGAGTGCGCCAGGGCGAACAAGGCGGTGGGCAGACCCGCCACCAGGCCGCCAATCATCGGCAGGAAGTCGAAGAGCGCCACCCACAGGGCCCACAACAGCGCGTAGGGCACCCCCAATGCCAACAAGGTCACGAAGACGACCACGCCGGCGATGACCGAGGTGATGAAGTTCCCGAGCATGAACCCGGTCACCGACCGGTTGACCTCCCCAGCAACGCGTGTGAGCCGGGCGGCGCGATGGGGGGCGATGAGCCGCAACAGCCCGGCGCGTATCTTGGGGCCCTCCAGCAACAGCAACAGCACCAGCATGAACACCACGAACAGATCGAAGCCGAGGGCGAAGGCCCCGGCCCCGAGCTTCAACGCCGGCTTGGACAGGTTCTTGGCGTAGCTCTGGAGCTTGGGCAGGTTCTGTTGGACCCAGTGCTGCACGTGGTACTTGCGGACCAGACTCCCGATGTACCCCTTACCGTGCTCGGCACTCTTCACATAGTTGGGGAGCTTCGAGATGAGGTGGGTCAACCCGTTCGCCAACGGTGCGCCGAACGCATAGGCGAGGCCGGCGAACACGAGCACGGCGAACCCCGTCACGATGGAGACGGCATAGCCCCGGCGAGAGAGCCCCACCCGTTGCAACAGGACGACCAAAGGGTTGAGCAGCAGCGCGATGAACCCGGCCACGGCCATGAGCAGGATTACGTCGCGCAACTTGTAGGCGATCTTTCCCGCCGCCAGGGTGACCACCACCACGCCCACGGTGACGAGGATCGCCTGCAGGGGGACGCGGCGCTCGTCGGCCCATTCCCAGAGCCGGGCTCGCCTGGTCACCGGCGGTGCGGGCATCTCCGACATCGTCCCAGCATGGCAGCCCCCGTCCCGGCGACCGCGGCACAACCCGCGTCCGCCGCGCCGATCCGGATTGGCCCGTCTCGGGCCCTCTGACGTGGAAGCATGGCTCGGATGCAGGCGGAGACGGAGGCCGCCCCCAGGCGGAGGCGGGTGCGCAGACAGGTCAAGTGGGGTCTCTACGCGGTCGGGCTCTTTCTCGTCCTCGAGTACCTCGTGCTGCCCCAGCTGGCGGGCGCACGCAAGTCGGTCAACCTCCTGGGCCGGATCAATTTCGCCTACGTCATCGCCGGTGTGATCCTCGAAGCTGCATCGCTCGTGTCCTACAGCCAGCTCACCCACACCGTGTTGCACAACGGGGGACCGCCGCGATCGCGGCTGCTGCGGATCAACCTGTCGAGTCTGTCGGTGAGCCACATCGTGCCGGGAGGCACGGCGCCGGGCACCGCCGTCGCCTTCCGCCTGCTCACGCAATCGGGTGTGACGGGGGCCGACGCCGGCTTCGCCCTGGGCATGCAGGGCGTCGGCTCGGCGCTCGTCCTCAATTCGATCCTGTGGCTGGCCCTGCTCGTCTCGGTGTTCTTCCACGGGTACAACCCGCTCTACGCCGTGGCCGCCGGGGCGGGGGTCGTGCTCATGGGCCTGGTCGCCGGGCTCGTGCTGGCGCTCACGCGCGGGCGCCACCGCTCCATCGAGATCTGCCGTCGCTGGGCGGACCACATCCCGTTCCTCGACGGTGACAAAGTCGCCGTCCAGGCCCACCGGGTGGCCGAGCGTCTGGGCCAGTTCCTGGCCGAACCCCAGGTCCTGCTCCGGGCCGTCGCGTGGGCAGCGGCCTTCTGGTTGCTCGATGCTGCCTCGCTGTTCGTCTTCATCGCCGCGCTGGGGACGATCGTCTCCCCCATCGACCTGCTGGTCGCCTACGGCCTGGCCCAGGTGCTCGCCGTGTTCCCGGTGACGCCCTCGGGCCTCGGCGTGGTCGAAGGTGTCCTCATCTCCACCCTGAGCGGCTTCGGTGTCCCCCAGGAGACGGCCATCCTCGGCGTCCTGGGCTACCGCCTGGCCAACTTCTGGCTGCCCATCCCCGTCGGGGGCATCGCCTATCTGTCCCTGCGGTTCTCGGGGGAAGGGTGGTACCAACGCCTGCGCCGTGCCCGCGACGAGGTGGTGTCCCTCGACGACAACGGGGTGCGGCCGACCCCCGACGCCCTCTCCCCCGAGTGCTGACCCCTCGATCGAAATCGAATCGGCCCTGGACGGGAAGGGGCCCTCGGCGTGATCAGCTCGTGGCGCCCAGGGTGTCGGCTTCGCGCCGGCGCCGGGCGCGGTCCCGGGCCAGTTCCTGGAGCCGGCGCTGGGCACTGATCCCCTCCACGGTGGGTACCCGCTCCCAGGTTCCGTTGACGCCGAGGACCCAGGAATTGGTGTCGTCGGCCAGGTTCAGGTCGAGCACCTCGAGCAGCCGGGCTTGGAGCTCGGGATCGAGGACCGGGACCAGGACCTCGATGCGGCGATCGAGATTTCGCTCCATGAGGTCGGCCGACCCCATGAGCACGGTCAAGGGGCGGGTGCCCGTGCCCCCGAAGCGGTAGATCCGGGAGTGCTCGAGGAAGCGGCCCACGATGGACCTCACCCGGATGGTGTCGGACAGGCCCGGGACGCCGGGACGGAGGTTGCACACCCCGCGCACGACGAGGTCGATGGGAACGCCAGCCACCGAGGCGTGGTACAGCGAGTCGATCACGTCGGGGTCGGTGAGCCCGTTCACCTTGATGGCGATGCGACCCTCGGGCCCCGCCCTCGCCTCCTCCTCGATGAACTCGGTGATGCGCTGGCGCAACGCCATGGGCGCGACCACCAGCTTCCGGTAGCGGGCGTAACGGCTGTAGCCGGTGAGGAAGTTGAACAGGTCGCCGACATCGGCGCCGAGATCAGGATCGGCGGAGAGCAGACCGAGGTCCTCGTACTGACGCGCCGTACGCGGGTTGTAGTTGCCGGTACCGATGTGGCAGTAACGACGGATCCCGTCCTCCTCGCGCCGCACCACCAGCGCCGCCTTGGAGTGCGTCTTCAGACCGACGAGGCCGTACACCACGTGCACGCCCGCCTCTTCCAGCGCGCGCGCCCATGAGATGTTGGCCTGTTCGTCGAAGCGCGCCTTGAGCTCGACGACGGCGGCGACCTGCTTGCCCGCCTCGGCCGCCTCGATCAGCGACGCCGCGATGGGGCTGTCGCCCGAGGTGCGGTACAGCGTCTGCTTGATCGCCAGCACGTCGGGGTCGGCGGCCGCCTGGGCGATGAAGAGCTCGACCGAGGTCGCGAAGGAGTCGTAGGGGTGGTGCACGAGGACGTCGCGTTCACGCAGCACCGCGAACAGGTCGGCGGGCTCGTTGCCGGCGTTGGCGAGCCCGGGCGGGGTCATGGGCGCCCACGCCTGCTCGTGCAGGTCGGGGCGGTCGAGCGCGTAGACGCCCCACAGGGTCCCGAGGTCCAGCGGCGCGGCGATGGCGTACCGGTCGTCGTGACCGAGGTCGAGCTCGTGCACCAACATGTCGCGCATGTCGTCGGAGATGTCGGCGGCCACCTCGAGGCGCACGGCCCGTCCGAAACGGCGACGGCGCAGCTCCATCTCCACCGCGGCCAGGAGGTCGTCCGCCTCGTCCTCGTCGAGCACGAGGTCGGCGTTGCGCGTCACCCTGAAGGCGTAGTGCTCGCCGATCACCATGTCAGGGAACAACGTCGCCAGTTGGGCGGCGATGATCTGCTCCAGCGCCACGAAGCGCTCGCCGTCGGGCATCACGACGAAGCGCGGCAGCAGCGGGGGGACCTTGACCCGTGCCACCCGCTCCACGCCGGTGACGGGGTCACCGACGCGGACGATGAGATTGAGCGACAGGTTCGAGATGTAGGGGAAGGGGTGCCCCGGGTCCACCGACAACGGCGTGAGGACCGGGAAGATCTGACGGCTGAACACCTCGGTCAGGTGCTCACGGTCGGCGTCGTCGAGCGAGGACCAGTCCGCCACCCGGACCCCGGCCTCGGCCAGACCCGGCACCACGGAGTCGAGGAAGATGTGCGATTGCCGGTCGACGAGCTCGGTCACCCGCTCGTGGATGGCACGCAGCGCCTCACTGGGGCGCAGGCCGTCGGCCGACCGGGTGCGCAGCCCGGCGTCGACCTGGTCCTTGAGCCCCGCCACCCGCACCTGGAAGAACTCGTCGAGGCCCTCGGAGAAGATGGCCAGGAA
>Ga0209415_10005021_pt1 | contig 23994 bp, 24 predicted proteins | sample PeaSoiSIISIP2007_FD_187696 | JGI IMG/M metagenome (GOLD analysis project Ga0209415, IMG submission 187696) | Peat soil microbial communities from Weissenstadt, Germany - SII-SIP-2007 (SPAdes) (version 2) | ecosystem: Environmental > Terrestrial > Soil > Wetlands > Peat | place: Germany... | reverse complement strand
CGGAGGTGGCGGTCAGCATGAGTACAAACTGGCTGTGTGAGGACCACCGCCAGCGTTCTCGGCACCCACACCCTCGTATTTGTGTACACGCACAGGTGTCCGTTGGCGATTAACCACAGCGCCACCGTGTTAGCAAGAATCTAGCTCCAAGCAATTGGTGTCAGGTGCGCTACGGACGGACGTTGTAGTGACGGATGCAGGAGACGCTGTGCATGAGCGTGAGGAATGGGTCGGGAGGGAAACCGCTATTGCCAGGGCAAATGGTCTCGTCGTTAGTCCTAAAGTGACCGACGAGATCTTTACTGCTCGACTGCGGCTTCGGCGGTGGAGCCGCGATGACCTCGACGCCTTGGCCGAAGTATTCGCCAAGCCAGAGGTCTGGCACTTCCCATTCGGACGGGGCTTCACCACCGAGGAGTCCGAACGCTTCCTCGCCCACCGGATCGCGGTACAGGAGAGCGGGGGTTGGACGGAGTGGGCGGTGGAAACCCTCGAGGATGACCATCTGATCGGCTACATCGGATTGTCAGAGCCGCACTTTCTGCCCGAGATCATGCCGGCGGTCGAAATCGGATGGCGACTCGATCCTCAGGTGTGGGGTGGAGGACTGGCGATCGAAGGTGCGCGGGCGGCCGTCGCCGACGGATTCATGAAGCCGGAGCTCGAAGAGATCGTGAGCATCTATCAGCCGGAGAACGAAGCCTCCGGGCGCATCATGGCCCATCTGGGAATGCGCTTCGACCGTGATACGCGCCATCCGATCCGTGATCTGGCATTGCGCGTGTATCGGCTCTCCCGGCGCGATTACGCGGCGCGGGCCGCCCAAGTGTGAGGGGCCATTTCGTTCCAGATCAAGATCTCTCCCACGACCGTGTCGACCGCGCTCATGGCCTCGCGGCGGGTCTGCCATTCCTCGGGCCGGCTGTTGAAGGTGCGCCAGATTCCCGCCCACAACACGGTGCAGGTGCCGTCGGTGCGCTCAACGACGACGGCTGCGATCTCGCCTCGATGTGATTCCGCTCCTGGGTGGTGCCGGTCGATCTTGTACGAGGTGTCGGAACGCGTCTTCAACTGAGAATTCGTCATATACAAGTAATCGGCACATTTGCCCTTTTCCTTGACGGGCGTGCCTGGCAACGAGGGAACCGAACGCGCTGCGTGCACGCAATCGGACAAAGCAGTCACTCGCCGTGTATTCCCGTCGTCAAGACGGGCCGGCGACCCCGATGTAGCGGTCGCGTTCGGGCAGAGGACTCTCGATCGATTCAACATCGATGAGCCCGGCGCGTTGCAAAGACCGCTCGTATTGCTCGGATCCGAAGAGCATCATCTCGTGCACGTCCACGACGTATTCGATGCCATCGTGGGAACCGATCAAATGGTGCATGTCCAGAAACGTCCGGTCCCCGTTTCGTCGACTTCGACTCATGCGGGAGACGGTGACGTTCCCGTCCGATGCCGTCTGCAGGCGTACCTGGTGGTCGTCGAGCCAGGCGTCGGGTCTGATCCATCCATCAACGATGAGGACCCCTCCGAGCCTCAGGTGTGAGGCCATCGTGGTCACCGCTCGATCGAGCTCCGCCAGCGAATTCATGTAGCCGACCGAGCTGAACAGACATGTCACCGCGTCGAAGCGCTGGTCGAGCTGGAACGTCCGCATGTCACTTCGACCAGATGCACCCCGGGCAGGCGTCGTCGCGCTTCGCTCAGCATGTTCGCATCGACGTCCACGCCGACCACCTCGTACCACTGGCGCAGGTGCACGAGATGGCCCCCGGTTCCGCACGCCACGTCGAGCAGGCTCGATGCCGACGGGACGCGCGCTTGGATGAGGGCGTGCAGGTCGCTTGCCTCGGCTGCGTAGTCCTTCCCAGCCCCCTGGTAGAGCAGGTCGTAGACATGCGCGGTGTGGCGGAACATGGCCCGATCTTGGCCTACGCGGGGAGACCCAAGCGATCGAGCTCCACCCGGGGCCTCAGGTCGCCCGGGCCACCCCGTGTCGGGTGATCTGCTCGACGGGTTCGCGAGCGCGCAGGGGCGCCTGGTGGGCCAACGTCATACCTGGGCCGGTCTCGGCCACCGCCTCGGCGGGCACGGCCCAGAGCGGGTTCGTCACGGGATCCTTGGCCCTGGCTGCGATCTCTTCCACCAGGTGCTGGCACTTCGGGCAACGTCTGGGGATCATGGTCTGCTCCCACGTCCGGTGGGGCTCCCGGGTGTAACGGAAACCGCACAGCGCAGTCGGCTCCGGGCCGAAAGCCCGAACGGCGTGCCACGCCCTCGGGAGGCGCGACCCGCGTCGCAGGAACGTCCCTTGGATCCGTCGCGACCACCGTCGCGGCATTTGCGCTACGGCCAAGTACCCCATCAGCACGAATATTGCCACCGGCGGAGGACTCTCGCACGCCCGCCGAACCGCGCTCCGTGTTCCCCGCCCGCGCCGAGGTGGGGCCCACTCTCCGTGAGAACCAAACGCGAAGGGTTGTCTGTCTTCAGCCGCTCGGGTCGGCCGTCGATAGCAACTCCGATGACTCGTGTGACGACGGCGCAACCGCGGCGGTTTGGGTCTGAGCGTGACGGCACGCGCCCACCTAGAACCGTGCGCTCGAAGCCGTATGTGGTCATGATCCTGGTCTTGATCGCACTGGCGGTGATCATGATGGGCGTGAAGGACGGCACGTACGCGGCCGTCATGACGGCATTCCTCGGCGTGGCCACCACGGCGACGGCGGTCGGCGTGTGGGGTACTGCCTTGGCCGTCAAGGACACCGAACTCGGTTCGCGACCCGACGACTGAGGCCCCGACGACTGAGGCCCCGACGACTGAGGCCCCGACGAGGCGCCGACGATTGAGACCCGCCGAGGCGCCGAGGGTTCGATCCTCTGGGTCGGTCAGGGTGACGGCAATGCCTTGCGTTCGAGGTCGAGCAGATAGCGCTTGGCCCGAAGACCCCCGCCGTACCCGGTGAGCTGACCTGACGACCCCACGACCCGGTGGCACGGCACGATGACGGCGATCGGGTTCCGGGCATTGGCGCTTCCGACGGCCCGAGCCGCTCCCGTTCGCCCGATGTCCCTGGCCAGATCGCCGTAGCTCACGGTGGCTCCGAACGGGATCGTCTGCAGATGGGCCCAGACCCGTTGTTGGAAGCCGGACCCTTCGAGAGACAGGGGAACGTCGAAGGAGGTCCGGCGTCCGTCGAAGTACTCGGTCAACTGGGTGACCGCGTCGTCGATCACTCCGATCGCGGGCCCGTCGGTGCCCGCGCCGTGCGTCGTGGCCTCGAGTGGGTCCGGTTCGGTTCCGAAGCGAACCTCGGTCAGCCGCCCCGAGGAGTCCGCGCCGAGAAGGATCGGGCCGAGAGGGCTCTCCATGCGGTGGCGAAGTGTCGTCACGACGCCTGTGCCTGCTCGCCGTGCAGGTGGCCCCAGAGATGGAGCGTGGCGTAGGACCGCCACGGTCTCCAGCGCGTGGACAGTTCGGTGACGGCCGCCGGCGTGGAGACCAATCCGAGTCGGGCGAATGCGTGGCGGACGCCGAGGTCGCCCGACAGCATCACATCGGGGTGGCCGAGGCCCCGCAACGCGATGTAGTCGGCGGTCCACTCGCCTATGCCGGGGACCGCACGCAGGGACCATCTGGCAGCTTCCGCGTCGGCACCCACGTCGAGCACGAGATCTCCGACAGCCAACGCCTCCGCCATGGTCACCACGGTGCGCGCCCGGCTGCGAGGGAGGGGAAGGCGTTCGGGGTCGATGGCGGCGATCGTCGCGGCGTCGGGGAACCGATGGGTGAGGACGCCGCCTTCGAGCGGTCGGGCGATCGGGAGGGCTGCGCCGTGCTCGGCGACCAATCGTCCCAGGACGCGGCGGGCGCTCGCCACCGACACTTGCTGTCCGATGACGGCTCGGACCGCGAGCTCGTGTGGATCCACGGTTCCGGGGACCCGGAGTCCGGGGGAGCGGCGAGCGATGTGCCCGAGCATCGCGTCGGATTCCAGATGACCGGAGACGGCGACGGGATCGGCGTCGAGATCGAGCAGGTGGCGGCAGCGCCCCACGGCGGGTGTCAGGTCCCGGAGGTCTTCGAGCCACAGGCGGGCGCGCACGTAGCCGTCGTCGGGTACGAGTTCGACGGTTCCGGTCCCATGGGGGAGGGTCAGCGATCGGGCGAACCCTGTCGACGTGGACAGCTCGATCCCGTCCACAGCCCGCTGTCCCAGGAATGCCAGCGTGCCCGGCGCGTCGTAGGGGAGGCGATGTGCCAGCCGCAAGCTCAACGTGTCCGACGACGGATGTGGTCCGTCCCCCCGGGACCCGCGACGGCGTCGCAGCTCCGTCGGACTGCACGCGAAGACCTGGCGGATGGTGTCGTTGAACTGCCGGACACTCGTGAAGCCGGCAGCGAACGCCACCGACGACACGGGCAGCTCCGTGGTCTCCACCAGCAACCGGGCTGTCTGGGCCCGCTGGGCACGTGCCAGAGCCAAGGGCCCCGCTCCGACCTCGCTCACGAGAAGGCGATTGAGCTGGCGCGGGCTGTACGCCAGGCGCTGCGCCAAGCCACCGACGCCGTCACGGTCGACGACTCCCTCACCGATCATGCGCATGGCACGGGCCACGACATCCTGGCGAACGTTCCATTCCGGCGATCCCGGCGATGCATCGGGACGGCATCGTTTGCAGGCGCGGAACCCGGACTGTTGTGCCGCCGCCGCGCTCGGGTAGAAGCGCACGTTGTGGCTCGCCGGGGTGCGTGCCGGGCAGCTCGGCCGGCAGTAGATGTGGGTCGAGGTCACCGCGGTCACGAACCAACCGTCGAACCTGGCGTCGCGTGCGGACACCGCCCGGTAGCAACGCTCGAAGTCCTCGATCATCGAGTCATCCTGCCCGAGACAGAAGTGGGTGGCTAGCGGTTTTCGGACAGGTCGGTGATGGCGGTTGCGGCTGATGTGGGACTCCACAGAAAAGAGGCGAAGGCCTGCGCCCCGGCGCGGTCTCGGTCCCAGGCGATCGGTCGCCGCTCGGACCTCCGACCCCACAAGGCGAGCAGCCGAGTGGCGGGGTCGGCGCGGGCGGTCCATCGGGTCCGGGGTTCGTCGAGCTCGAGACGGGCCCCCGCCTCGTCCACCACCAGCACCACATCGAGATGGCCCGGTGAGGCAAAGGTGGCGCGGAGCTCTTTGATGCCGACCGATGTGGCGCGGGCCGGGACCGATTCGGGTGAGCCTTCGAGCATGTCGTTGAGCACTCCCAGCGCGTGCGCCGTGAGCTCCGGTTGTGCGAGGTGCTCGGCGCTGACGTCGTCGTCTCCTACGAGGTCCCACCGGTGGAGTGCGGCCTCGCTGCGGCCGTGCAGAGTGATCTCTTCGTGGCCGAGATGCCGTCCCGCGAACGGGACCGTCAACCCAGGTCCGTTCGACCCGAGTTTCTCCACCGCAACGCCCAACCGGACGGCCTCGACCACCAGTCGCTCTCGGAGTTCGTCGTCGGCCATGGCCACGTACGGGGCCTCGCGTGTTGCGAAGTCCCCGGTGGCTCGTCCGGCCTGGCCCATCGCCGCCGCCTCGGCGAGCTCGGCCATCTCCGCTGCTCCGGCTGCCAGGTGCGCCACCAGGTCGTGGGCCGTCCACCCCGCGCATGCGGTGGGTGACGCGGGGTGGGTGGACTCGAGAGTGGTGAGGAACGCGCTTGCTTCGTCCATGGCGCCATCTTCGGCGCGTCCCACCCATCCCGTCTGGCGGGAATCGGACAACGCGGTGGTGGGGTGCCGGGTGGGCCGGAATGACGCCGGAGCTAGAGGTCCAGTGTGGTGGCGTCCGGGCGGTGCCCGGCGCGTCGCAAGGCCTTTGCCTTGGTGCGCATGAGCGCGTCGCGCGGTCCGCGAGCCACCATGGCGGCGGTCTGATGGGCTTCGTCGGCGAGCTCGCCGACCTCGACGACCTTCGACACGAGGCCGATCTGCAGCGCAATGCCGGCGTCGATGGTGCGACCGGTGAGGCACAGGTCGCGAGCGGGACCGGATCCGACCAGGTCGGCCAGCGGAGAGAAGATCACGTCGGACCAGCGCTGCTCAGGGTGGCCGAAGCGCGCGTCCGTCGCCGCGATACGGATATCGCACATCACGGCGAGATCGAAGCCGCCCGCCAGTGCGGGGCCTTGGATAGCGGCCACGATCGGAAGAGGGAACAGCAGAACGGTGTGGTGGAAGCGGTCGGAAGAGCGCCACAGCCGGTCCTGAAAACCGGGCTCGTCCACCGAGAACTCCGCCAGATCGAACCCGGCGCAGAAGGTGTCGCCTTCGGCGGCCAGGACCACGGCCCGAACTCGATCGTCGGGAGCGATCTCGTCCAGGGCATCGCTCACTTCGTCACGCAGCGCGATGGACAGCGCGTTCTTCTTGTCGGGGCGGTCGAGCACGACGGTGACGACACCCTCGTCGATCTCAGACACCCGTACGAACTGGCTCATGGCTCCTCCGCCGTTCACTGTGCATGACGGCGAGAGGATCGGCAAGAATCGCGACGTGAGCACCCAAGAGCTCCGCACCGACGGCGGAAGGCGGCGTGCTCGGTGAGCGTGGACCGGGTCGTGGACCGGGGATCGTCTCCCCTCCTCGATCTGTCGACGCGTGCCGCAGAGAAGCCCGACGCACCCGCTTTGATCATGGGTGGAAGTGGAGAGGTCGTCTCGTACCGGGCTCTCGACGAGGGCTCGAATCGGCTGGCGCACTTGCTGCGCCACGAAGGGCTCGAGCCCGGCGACCGGCTGGCGATCCTCATGGAGAACAACGCCGCCTACCTCGAGGTTGCGTGGGCGGCCCAGCGATCGGGCCTCTACTACACGGCGCTCAACAGCCACCTGCGCACCGCCGAGGTGAGGTACATCCTCGACGATTGCGGCGCCAGCGCGCTCGTCACGACTCCGGCCATGGCCGATGTCGTCTCGACACTCGATCTGTCCGGGGTCGGGGTCCGGCTGTCGGTGGGAGGTCTGCTCCCGGGCTTCGGCGAGTACGGCGCCGCGCTGTCCTCGTTCCCGACCACGCCGATCCCCGACGAGTCCGAAGGGCGCGAGATGTTGTACTCGTCGGGGACGACCGGTCGGCCCAAGGGTGTCCGTAAGGAGTTGCCACGAACCCCGATGGGTGACACCTCGGCCGCTCCGGTCCAGATCGCGTCCGCCATGGCCCGACGTGGCGCAGGGTCGGACTCGGTCTACCTGTCGCCCGCACCTCTGTACCACTCGGCCCCGCTCGTCTACTGCATGTCGATGATCCGTCTCGGAGCCACGGTGGTCGTCATGGAGCACTTCGATCCGGTCCGCTGTCTCGAGCTCATCGAACGGTATCGGGTGACCCACGCTCAGTTCGTGCCCACGATGTTCGTCCGGATGCTGCGCCTACCCGAAGACGAGCGCAGTCGCTACGACCTCTCGAGCCTGCGATCTGTCGTGCATGCCGCGGCGCCGTGCCCGGTGCCGGTGAAGCATCAGATGCTCGAGTGGTGGGGTCCGATCATCGACGAGTACTACGCCGGGACCGAAGACATCGGTTCCACCTGGATCACCGCCGCGGAGTGGTTGGCGCATCCCGGATCGGTCGGTCGGCCGCTGCTGCCCGCCCACGTGGTCGGACCCGACGGAGAGGAGCTCGGACCGGGGGAGGAGGGCGTCGTCTATTTCGAAGGGGGTCGGCCTTTCGAGTACCACAACGACCCGTCTGCCACGGCCTCGATGGTCGACGCCCGAGGGTGGCGGACCCTCGGTGACATCGGCGTGCTCGACCGGGACGGGTACCTGTACCTCACCGATCGCCAGGCGCACATGATCATCTCGGGGGGAGTCAACATCTACCCCCAGGAGGCGGAGAACGTCCTCGCCGGTCATCCTGAGGTCGTCGACGTCGCCGTCATCGGCGTACCGGACCCCGAGATGGGCGAGGCGGTGAAGGCCGTGGTCGTGCTCGTCGACCCGACCGCGGCGGGACCCGACATGGAGGCGGAGCTGATCGCGGCGTGCCGGGAGCGGCTCGCAAGCTACAAATGCCCGCGTACCATCGACTTCGTCACCGAACTTCCACGCGATCCGAACGGCAAGCTGTACAAGCGGTCACTCAGGGAGCGGTACTGGGAAGGCCATGACACGCGCGTCGTGTGACCGCCTCAACCGTGAGGCGAGGTGGTGGAAGTCGTCGACGGGGTGGACGTGGACGTCGTGGACGTCGGGTCCGCTTCGGTGGTCGAGGTGGTCGTCGTCGTGGTGTCGTTCGGGGGCGAGCCCGCCGGGATCGTGAACTCCCAGGCCCCGGACGCGCAGTCTCGGGGCGGTGCGGTCGCGACGCCGTAGACACCGGCAGAGGCTGCCAACGCCATCACAGGGATTCCCGGTTCCGCGTCCAGGCACTGGCGGGTCGGGTCGTTGGTGGCGAATCCGGTGAGCTGGCCCGTCACCGGTCCCGCGTCCCCTGTGAGCGAGGCCGGGTCGACGGGCGTGAGTGTGACCGCCGTCCCGTTCCAGGTTGCGGTGTAGGTATAGCCGGCGGGCGTTGTCACGGTGGTGGTGGTCGTGGTGGTGACCACACTTGCGCCCGGTCCCGGCCGCAGACCCTTCACGATCGTGGCGTTCCCCTTCAGGGCCGCCTGCATGGCGGGGGCGTTTCCCTCCATGCCGAGCGCCCAGATGCCGAGCCCGGCGACGTGGTACGTGTTGGCCAGTTGCGCCTTGAGCGCCATGGACGTCGGGTCGTCGAAGAACGTCTCGTGCCATTGCGTTCCCACCTGGTACGAGGTCCACGGCGTCTGGGTCGTCGGGTCCCAGTAGACGTGGCCTCCGAGCGCGGCGATCTGTGAATAGCTCAAAGGTGAGGGCGGCCCCGTGGCCGGGTCACCCAGGCCCGGACCGGCCGTGGGCCAGTCGTAGCCGTAGTAGGGAACGCCGAGGATCATCTTCGAGGGTGAGACCACCGCCGCGTACTGTTGCACCGCGTCGAGGTCGGTGAACCCCGCACCCGTCAGTGGCGCGGTCGGGGACGGTGTCGTCTTGTTGTTCATGTCGTATGCCATCACGAAGAACCCGTCGACGCTGGGTGCGAGGCCGGCGATGTCGTAGAAACCGGACGGGTCGCCGGCGGACGACGCGTAGGTGTCCATCGTCATCTGCCAATGCGGGTTTGCGTTGTGCACCGCACTCGACACCGCTGCCACCAGCGTGTCCAGGCCGGCCTGGTCCTTGCTCCCCTTGCCTTCGAAGTCGAGGTTCACGCCGTCGAGGTTCTTCGCGGCCACGAGCGCCACGAGCGATGCCGCCAAGCGCGGACCGCTCGTCGGGTCGGCGGCCATCTTGTCGAGTGCCGCCTGGTCGAAACACGACGCCGTCAGCACCACTCGGTCACCGGCCCCGTGGGCGCGGGTGACCAACGTGGCGAGCGCCTGGCTCTGATACCCGACCCATCCAGGGCCGCTCTGTTGGACGGTGGCGTCGCCGCTGACGTCCACACTGAAGTACGCCAGCGTGGTCAACCCGGCCAGGTCGAACCCCGATGACGTGGGAAGCGTCCAGTACGGCGCGAACCCGAAGAGCTCGTGGGCACGGAGGGCGGGAGCGCCTTCGAGCGAGGGGGGTGCGGGGGCCGGTGGCGCCGTGGCGGCCGGAAGCTCGGCCGCACTCGGGGAGCTGGCAAAGGCCTTCGACATGCCGTTCATGATCGACACGCTCTGTCCACCGCCGCCCGCGCCGGCCCCGCTTCCGGTGTCGGCGGCCGGAACGGCCGTGGCGGCGAGCGCTCCGCCCGTGCTCACCGACCCCAATGCCGCTCCGGCGACGACGAGAGCCAGGGCGACGAGACAGGCGAACGCCGGTGTGATCTGCAGGCTGGCCGGCGCGGCATGGCTCGGCCGGTGACGGTGGCGGGTGGCGCCGACGATGCGCGGAACGTCGACAAGCGTTTGCACCGATAGCAGCCCGCCCTGATGAGCACCGTGCGCGGCCCTACGCCGCCGGCGCGGGGCCCGGCCGTCTCGGGGTCCCCTGGGCCGGCCCCCGGACGCGGGCGCGGCAGGGCCGGTCTCGAAAGGCACTCGCCCTCGTCGGGTCATGGGGTCTCGATCAGCTCGTGTCACACGGGTCGTCGGCTGGGCCCCAGGGGCTCCCGAGCGGGCCGGCGTCCGAGTGTTGTAGGTGTGACATCAGTTGACAAGAGATGCGTCCGATCCCGCCAATCCCCCCGACATTGTCGGCGGCGTCGCCCGGGAACTTCAATTTTGGGCCGGCGCGGACGAGCCCTCGGCCCGCTGCCGGTGGGCCGGTCCGGTACACCGGATCGGCCGCCAACGGGAGCCCAAGATTCGGCGCTGGGCTTCAACGGCGACACCGATGCGCCGATGATCGAGCATGCAGAGGCAGAGGTCGCGGCGCGCCGGTGCACGCACGCGCCGGGCCACCGCCGGCCTGCTCGTCCTCTCGGTGGTGACGGTCTTCTCGGTCACGGTTGCCACCGGCGGCGGGACCGCTCGAGCCGGGACGCCGGTTCCGGGCGCAGCGGGATGCCCGATGTTCCCATCCGACAACATCTGGAATGCCGACATCTCGTCGATGCCCGTCGATGTCCACAGCGCCCAGTGGCTCGCCAGCATGGACTCGGGCTCGACGTTCCTGCATCCCGACTTCGGTCCCTCCGGTGGCGCGACGCCCTACGGCATGCCCTATACGGTCGTCCCCTCGGGACATCCCTTCGTCCCGGTGTCGTTCCAGTACGCCAGTGAGAGCGACCCCGGGCCGTATCCCTTCGGTGCCGACACCCCCATCGAGGGCGGACAGAACGCAACCGGTGACCGGCACGCCATCATGATCGACCCCAGCACCTGCACGCTGTACGAGCTCTACGACGCCACCTACAGCGCCGGGGGATCGACGGCGGGGTCCGGCGCCATCTGGAACCTGCGCTCCAACGCGCTGCGCCCGGCCGGGTGGACTTCGGCTGATGCGGCCGGCCTGCCGATCATGCCCGGGCTCCTCCGCTACGACGAAGTGCAGTCGGGTCAGATCACCCACGCCATTCGGATGACGGCGACGACGACCGATACGAGCTACCTGTGGCCGGCGCGTCACGAGGCCGGGGCCCGGAGTGACCCCACCCTTCCCCCCATGGGCGCCCGGTTCCGCCTGAAGGCGAACTTCAACATCAGCGGGTACTCACCTCAGGCGCAAGTCGTCCTCCGGGCCATGCAGCACTACGGCTTGATCCTCGCTGACAACGGCAGCAACTGGTATTTCGGCGGGACGGCCGACCCGGCGTGGCCGATCGCGCTCGTCGACGAGCTCAAGACGATCCCCGCCAGCGCCTTCGAGGCGATCGACGAGTCCTCGTTGATGGTCAGTCCCGACTCGGGCCAGGCCGGCACGCTCGACGTACCCGGTCCCGGGTACCGGTTGGTGGCCTCGGACGGGGGCGTGTTCGCGTTCGGTGACGGCTTCTTCGGCTCGGCCGGTGCACTGCCCCTCAAGGCTCCCGTCGTGGGCATCGCCGATACCCCGTCGGGCAACGGCTACTGGCTCGTGGCCTCCGATGGCGGCGTCTTCTCCTACGGCGACGCCCGGTTCCAGGGGTCGATGGGTGCCAGACACCTGAGCGCGCCGATCGTGGGAATGGCGGCCACCCCCGACGGCAACGGCTACTGGCTCGTGGCTTCGGACGGCGGCGTGTTCTCCTTCGGCGACGCCCCGTTCCTGGGGTCGATGGGAGGCAAACGCCTGAGCGCGCCGATCGTGGGAATGGCGGCCACCCCCGATGGCAACGGGTACTGGCTCGTGGCTTCGGACGGCGGCGTGTTCTCCTTCGGCGACGCCCCGTTCCTGGGGTCTATGGGCGCGGTCAGGTTGCGCCGGCCCGTCGTGGGCATGGCCGCCAACCCGGGAGGGGGGTACTGGCTCGTGGCTTCGGACGGCGGCGTCTTCTCCTTCGGCGCACCGTTCTTCGGGTCGGCCGGCGCCCTGGCCCTTTCGAAACCCGTCGTTGGCATCCGCCCCGTGCCGGGGGGAGGCGGATATTGGCTGGTCGGTGCCGACGGGGGGATCTTCACCTACGGTGCGGCCAACTTCCACGGGTCCACGGCCAACGATCTGCTGAACGCGCCGGTGGTCACCCTCGGCTGAGGCGGAGCCGCCGATGGGAATGCCGCGATCGCGAACCTCGGGGCGGTTAGCGTCTGGGCCAGTGGTGAGAAAGGCCATCATCGGGGTCGTTGTGGCGGGTGTGGTCACCCTTGGCTTGTCGCTCCCGGCCGGAGCCGACCCGGGGTGCTACACGGGCTGCAGCCCGAGCCCCACCAATCTCATCGGCCTGGGACCCTCGACATTGGTCGGGGGGCCGGCTGTGGCGCCGTCCGCACCGGTGCCCGGACCCAGTGCATCGGCCCCCGCCCCGGGTGGACTGCCCTTCACCGGAGCCGACATCGAGCAGACCGTCGCCGTCGCGTGCGTGCTCCTGGTGGCAGGAGCGGCGATGGTGCGGATACGCCGCCGGTCCCGCGCCACCTCCTGACGACCCGAGAATCCCGACCGCTCGTAGCCGGCACTGGCGCCGTGGCTGCTTGCCCATCCCTTGCCCATCCTTTGGCGCGCTCGCAGCCGCGTCCGGCGGTCTCGTGCCGTGTCACAGTTGATGCGGTAACGGGCCGCCGGGTGAGGTGTCGTGGCTCGGCGCCAGGGAGGAGCACCATGGGACAGCCGGTTGAGGGCGCAGCGCCCGGGCCGATCGCGCAGTTGGGATATGTCGTGGACGACATCACCGGCGCCATGGAGTACTGGCTCGATGCCCTCGACGTGGGCCCGTTCTTCTACCTGCCGTCGCCGCCTCTGAACGACCTCGTCTACCGGGGTCAGCCCACGAGCGCCCGCATCGCAGTGGCCATCACCTACTCGGGCGATCTTCAGGTCGAGCTGATCCAACCCCTCGACGACCATCCGTCGCCGTACCGCGACTTTCACGCGGCAAACGGGAGCGGTCTTCATCACCTCGCCCATTTCACCGACGACTACGACGCGGTTCTTCGGGCGTACCGCGCCCGGGGCCGCGAGCCGTACTACGAGGGCCGAGGGCTCGGGCTCGACCAGCGGTTCTCGTACTTCGACTCCCCATCACACGGCGGAACGGTGAACGAGGTGGTCGAGACGAGTGGATTCGGCGGTTTCTTCGACTACATGCGGGCCCAGAGCGCCGAATGGGATGGCACGAACCCGATTCGCACGATCGAATTCTGAAGGCCTTCGCCGCACCTCGACACTCGGCGTGCCCGGGGCTATCGATGACGCTCGGCGTGCCCGGGACTATCGATGACCGGCATCGTCGTCGCGGTTGACCTTCTCTGGCGAGAAGGCGGGAACACACACCGCGACATAGCGGGCGCCGCCCACGTTGGGCGTGGAGTACCGGACCCATTGGCCGGCCGGGGCTCGCGACGCTTGACCGGCGACCACGGTCACCGTTCCGCTCTCGCTTTCGAGGTGGACTTCTCCTTCGAGGACAAGGGTGTACTCGTCGAAGTCGGGCCGCTGACCCGGCTCGGACCAACCCGCCGGGCTCTCCATCACCGCGATGGAGACGGTCTGTGTTCCGGTGGCGAGTCGTCCCACGAATTCCGAGATCGTCTTCGCAGGAGTGCCCGCCGCTTGGAGCACGGTGGGGTTGGGGATCAGTTCGGCCATGGCCAAGTCTGCCGTGCCCGGTCCGAGCCTGTGGGTCCGGTCAATCCGCCGCGATCGCGGCGAGCACATCGAGCTTGGCCGCCCGACGCGCGGGCCAGGTCGCCGCACCCAAGCCCAACAGAGCCGCGATGACGAGGAACAGCACCAGGCTGCTGAAGGGAATCACGATGTCGGTGATCCCCTGCTGCTTCAACGACGCGGCGAAGGCCGTTCCGAGCGCGGTGCCGACGATGACGCCGATGATGGCACCGAACAGGGAGAGGATGACCGCCTCGGAGCGGATCATGGCCCGGACCTGCCGGCGCTTCATACCGACGGCCCGGAGAAGGCCGATCTCGTGGGTGCGCTCGAACACCGACAGCATCAGCGTGTTGACGATGCCGATGAGGGCGATGACGACGGCCAGGGCGAGCAGGGCATAGACGAGGCCCAACAGCTGGTTGACCTGCGCCTGCTGCGATTTCTCGAACTGGGCCCGAGTCTGGATCTTCAGGTTGGGATAGGCCCGCAGGCCGTCTTGGAGAGCATTCGTGACGTCGGGTGATCCATGCGTGGTGCTCGCCAGCACCGCGACGGGCAGGGGGTTGTCGAAGTTGGCGAGGAAGAATCCGTCGCTGACGAGGAAGCTCCCGAGGAGCGCGTTCGGTTTGAAGATTCCGCCGATCCGCATCGTGAAGCTCCCGGTTCGGGCGAACTTCACCCCAACGTTCGATCCCACCGAGAGGTGGTCACTGTTCGCCGTCGTTGTGTCGATGAGCAGCTCCCGGTTGGCCAACGCCGCTTCGCCCGTGCCGGAATCCATCCGCAAGATGACGGTGTCGGGCAGATGGTCCGTCGAAACCGCGGTCAGGGTCGACAACGAGTGCCGGAATTCGAACTCATCGCTGTAGACGGTCGAAACCGTGCCCACCCCCGGGACATGAGAGGCGGCAGACGCCACCGAGTTGCTGAAGCCGCCCTGGCCCTGGTCCGAGTTGGTGATGATGTAGTCGGCACTGATGGCGTTGTCGACGCTGCTGGTCGCCGATTTCGACAGCGAGGCTCCGAACACCGCGATGGTGGAGACCAGTGCCAGCCCGACCATGAGCGCCGAGGATGTCTGGGCCGTGCGGCGCGGACTGCGCATCGAGTTCTCGCGTCCCAACTTGCCCGAGATGCGAAAGGCGCGGGCCAGCGGTCGCCCGATCGCGCTCGACATCGGACGGGCGACCGTGGGCGCCAGCATGCCGATTCCGATGAAGATGGCGACGGCTCCCAGGCCGACCAGTTGGATGGCGGGCTTCGTCAACCCCAGGGTGAGCGCGGCGACACCGACGACGGCCACGATCGTCCCGATGACGATGCGCCGTCGCGACGATTCTCCCTCCTCGCCCCGGTAATCGACGAGAGCCGCCACCGGCGGGATCCGGACGGCCCGCCGGGCCGGGCTGATGGCGGAGACCACGGTCACCCCCAGGCCCACGACGATGGCCGCGATGACGGTACGCGCCTCGAACACCAGGGGTCCCGATGGCAAGGTGATCCCGAACCCCTTGAGCAACGCTTCGAGTCCCAACGCGGCCAGGACCCCCAAGCCCAGGCCGACCAGGGAGGCCACCAGACCCAGGATGGCGGCTTCGAGGAGAACCGAGCGGAACACCTGTTGCCGGCTGGCCCCGACGATGCGCAGCAACGCCAGTTCCCTCGTTCGCTGACCGACGATGATCGAAAACGTGTTGAAGATCGTGAAGCCGCCCACGAAGAGCGAGATGAAGGCGAAGACCAAGAGCGCGGTCGAGAAGAACCCCAGTGCCTGGTTGATCGCATTCGACTGCTCGTTGGCGACGGTCTGACCGGTGACGACCTCCACACCCCGAGGCAGGACCCTCGCGATCGAACGTTCGACGGTGTTCTTGTCCGCACCCGGTTGGGCGAGGATGTTGATGGCGTCGAGTCGTCCCACCTCTGCGAACAGATGCTGCGCGGTGGGCAGGTTGAAGGCCGCCAATGTCGCCCCCGCCAGATTGTCGGCCGTACCGAATCTGACCAGGCCCGTGATCGTGAAGGTCTGGGGCGGGCCGGCGGTGAGGATTCGGACACGCTCACCGACGTTGAAGTGGTGCTTCTGAGCGGTCCCGATGTCCATGACGACGTCGTCCGGCGTCGTGGGTGGGGTGCCCTGGGTGAGGTGCAGTGCCGAGAGTTGCGGGTTGGGGTCATAGGACAGACCGAGCGTCGGTGCCCCACCGGTGCTGACGGCTTTGCCGTCCGGATCCACGAATTGCGCGTACCCGCTGACGGTGCCCTCGGCATAGGAGATGCCAGGTACCTGGCGGACCGCCGTCAGGATCGACTGCGGGATGGGATTGCGGACCGCGCCGCCGCTTTGCGAGTTGTTGTTGAACACGGCCTTCCCCCGCACCTGGAAGTCGACGTTCTGGTAGATGCGGCCGAAGAGGGTGTCGAAGGTGTTGTGGAGCGTGTCGGTGAGGACGAAGGTGCCCGAGATGAACGTCACCCCGAGAACGATGGCGATACCTGTCAGGACGAGCCGCAATTTGTGGGCGAGGATCCCCTTGATCGAGACCTTCCACATGTCAGTTCCCGAACTGCTTCATGTGCTCGAGGACCGAGTCGGCCGTCGGTGAGCTGAGCTCGCCCACGACCTTGCCGTCGGCCAAGAACACGACCCGGTCCGCGTATGCGGCACCGCGAGGATCGTGGGTGACCATCACGATCGACTGATGGAATTCCTTCACCGACCGGCGCAGGAAACCGAGCATTTCGGATGACGAGTTCGAGTCGAGGTTGCCGGTGGGCTCGTCGGCGAAGATGAGGTCCGGGCGTCCGACGAGAGCCCGGGCACACGCGGCCCGCTGCTGCTGGCCACCGGACATCTCCACCGGACGGTGCGATAGCCGATCGCCGATCCCCAACTGTTCGATCAGGTAATCGAACCATGCTTGATCGATCTTGACTCCGGCCAGATCCGAAGGAAGGGTGATGTTCTCTCGTGCGGTCAGCGTCGGCACGAGATTGAACGACTGGAAGACGAATCCGATGCGGTCCCTCCGCATCTGGGTCAGACCTGAATCGTCGAGCTGTCCGATGTCCTGGTCCCCGACGAAACTGTGACCCGACGTCGGTGTGTCGAGTCCCGCCATGCAATGCATCAGGGTGGACTTGCCCGAACCGGACGGTCCCATCACGGCCGTGAACTCCCCGCGCCGGAACTCGACGTTGACGCCGGCGAGGGCGTGGACCGCCGCCTCGTCCTTGCCGTAGGTCTTGACGAGGTCGACGGCTCGAGCCGCGGGTGAACCCGACGGTGCCGGTGCCCCCGTCGATGCCTGGTCAGTGATCGTCATCGATATCCATCCTTTATGCCCCGCCTGGTGCGAGCGGTGCGCGTCGAAACGGCGACCCGGCGAAGCGCGATGCGCGGGTTCGGTGATTGTCCGGGACAGTCTTCCGCATGTGGGAGCGGGGTCTGGCGCGTCGGGAACGTGGGGCGTCGGTCTCCGTTCTTGTGGGCCAGGTGCAGCAGGGTCCAGCCCGTGGGGTCTCCCTGCCCTCAGTGTGCAGGACCAACAGGGTGGCAAGGAATCGGGTATGACCCCGACCGGACCCTGACCCCCCCACCGCGCGCCGTGGGAAGTCGTTTCGTGACGTGGAGTACCGCTCAGATCGCTACGTGAAAACCCCTACATGAAGCTGTCGTCGGCCGACAAGCCGAGTGAGGCGTCAGCACCGGTGATGATGGGCTGGCAATTTCCCCAACCCTCGCCACCTCCGAACCGGTCGACGACGTGGACGACGGTGTCGCGGATCTGGTGCAGCCGGCGAGCCTCGGTCGGCTCCGCGCAGTTCGCGTTGTGTTCACCTTCGACCAAGAGGTCGCCACGCCACTCGCCGTGATGGTGTCCGTCGAGCCCGAAATAGAGCCCCGCACCGAGGTGGAACCCCGTGTCCGATACGGCTTCGAACTCGAGGGTGCGCGTCGTCCCGTCCGCACCGCGCGCTTCGATCGTCCCGCCCCGGAGGCGACGATTGACGGGGTCGAACGCCAGATCCGGTTCGACGTCGACGAAGCGCTCAACGGTTCCGTCGGGGTGCTCGACCCCGCCCATGACGGCCTGCTTGTAGGTGAACCCGGGGCCCTGGACGATCTGGTAGTGGAGGAACAGCCCATAGCGCGTGCCATCGGGCCGCTGCATGGCGATCGGGCTCCAGATCATGCGGAACGACAACCCGGCCAGGGGGTCGCGGGGCTCGAGGTCCCGCGGGGGGAGACCGACGTCGTAGCGCACGCCCCACGAGTGGTCCCGCGTCGAGACCCAAGCCTCGGGGGAGATCTCCGTACGGGACCCCTCCACCTCCACCCAGCCCGATGCCAACCCGATCTGGTGGTAGCGGACCAGGTCGGACCCCACCCGGAATCCCTGGCGCATGTGGGTGCGGTCCTCGAGGGCAGGTGGAACGATGCTCTCGAACAACCAGTCGAATGCGACCGGCTGCGCGTCGTTGGCCTCGAGGACGAAGCGGACCGATCGCAGGGGATCGACCACCTCGTAGCGGATCGGCCCCACCGTCGTGAGTGCAGGCGCAGCGTCGAGACGTCGGCTGGCACGCACCGTGCGTTGCTCGACGCCTCGTGAGATGCCCGCGTACCCGTCCATCACGTTGCGGTTGGGGTACTTCCCGAGGCCGAACCCCAGCTGCAGGCTCCCGTCCTTGGCCGCGGCCATGGCGCAGATCTTCTCGGTCCAGCTCAGATCGCTCGTGGCCACCACGGCGAAGGTGTCGGTGATCTGGTGGCACAAGCCCTCGTCGGCGGGGACGAGCGGTCCGATCGGATTGGTCAATGCACCCGTCCGGAAGAGTTCACACGTTCCCCGGCCTTCACAGCTTGTCCCAGTAGGTGCCGTCGAGCATCTGTTCCAAGGTGGGTCTGTGCATGATCATGTCGTCGGGGTCCGCGGGCATGGTGATCTCTCCGAAGAGCACCTGACGGCGTGCCACCCTGCTCATCACGATGGCGTGCCGCAGTGCCGCGTACATGGTGTAGAAGTCCAGATCGCGCGGTGTGTAGGTGGAATGGCGTTCGTACGCCTTCGCCACGTCGTCGAGCCGCATGAAGTGCGGCATACCGGGCAGTCCGGCCTGGATGGCGATGTCGTCGAGGAAACGGTGCAGGTAGACCATCCAGCCGATGTCGATCTCGCGGGGACCGACGGCCGCCATCTCCCAATCGAGCACGGCAACCGGTTCGAAGTCTCGGAACATCATGTTGCCGATGCGTGCGTCGCCCCAGCTGATCACGGGCGAACCTTCGTCCGAGGGCCAATGGTCCTCGAGCCACGCGAAGGTCCGTTCGATGAGCGGCGAGCGCGCCCCGTCGGTCACGACCCACTCGTAGTAGGAGCGCTGCTCGGCGATGTGGCGACGCAGCGCCGTGTCGCCGGGACGGTCCAGCTCGAGAAAGGCGATGTCGTCGGCGGTGACGTCTGCGCCGTGCAACTCGGCCAGGACGCGCACCGACGCGTCCTGGAGCCGCTCCTGGTCTGCGAGCGGTGCCTCGGAGAGCCAGGAGCCGAACGGGTACGGCATGATGTCGGGTGGGACCGATCCCTCGACGCGTTCCATCACGAAGAACGGCGAACCGATCGCGGCGGCGTCGAGCTCCAGCCACAGTGTGCGGGGCACGGGGACGCTGGTGCGCTCGCCCACCAGACGAAGCACCCGGAACTGGCGCTCGAGGTCGTAGACCGGGAAGACGGGGACCGCGGCGGGGTCGGGGACAAGACGGGCCGCACACGCCTGGGTCACCCGACCGTTGCGTCCACGCACGCCCTCGCCGTCGCGCCAGGTGCACTCGAACAGCAGCGTCTCACTGGACATGCCGTTGGACTCGGGTACGACGAGCTCGGAGATCTCGGGGTCGGCCACCCGCGTGGCCAACCATGCCACCAGGCGCCGGTGCAGCTCGTCGTGGTCGCGCGTGGACGTCTTCGGCCGTGTCACCGCCTCGGCCTGAGGTGCCGGGGACGTCGTCGGTTCGTGGTCGCTCACGGAACCGCCTCGGGAGCCACCGATTCCCATCCGGTGAAGCCCGATGGTTCGTGGCGGCCGAATGTCCCGTGCTCGAACATCCCCCAGCCTTCGGCTCCGTCGCAGGTGGCGCGGGCCACGTGGTCGACGACCCCGAACGGGATCTGGCTCGTGACCGCGGGGTCGCGCATGTCGAACACGACACCTTCGGTGAAGCTCCGTCCCCGCCACTGCCCGTGTGACCAGTCGGGGTCGCCGCCGTACCCGGGGCCACAGTTGAGTCCCACGAACCCGAGCGTTTCGATCTCGAGCGTCAGGGGCTTGCCGCCGCGGGTGCGCATCTGCAGCACGGCCGCCTCGGGGTGCCGTGTCCCGGGGCGGTAGCGGACCTCGACCTCGGGCCACCCGAGCTGCTCGGGCGGGCGGCCGGATGCGGCGGGGAAGACCCGGACCGCCTCGTTGAGCAGGCGCGTACCGTCGCCGTCCTCCTGGGCGATGATCACGATGGCGAAGTCGTCGAAGCGCAGCGGCACGTAGGTCCACCAGAAGCCGAACCCCTCCTCGGGCTCCGACGCGGCGCGTCCGGGCGGCTCGGCCTCCCCTACGGGCCGGATGCCCCAGGACCGGTCGCGGGTGCCGACCCAGCGGTCGTCGCCGACCGAGATCTCCTCGCCCCCGACGACGAGCGAACCCGACCACGTGCCGACCTGGGCGAAGCGACAGGCGTCGAGGATGATGCGCCCGCCCTGGCGCATGACGTGGGACGGCTCCTCCACGGTGGGGAACGACCCCGTCCACGTGAGATCGAACGCGACCCCGTGGTCTGCGCCGTCGCACACCACGCGCACGCGCTCGAGCGGCTCGAGGACCTCGATGCGGTACGGGCCGACCCGCTGGTCCATGCGGTCGTCACCCAGGGCGTCCGAGGTCCGCACCGTGTACTGCTCGTCACCGCGCCGGACCGTGGCGTAGGCGTCGATGACCCCCAGGTTGGGGTACACGCCCATGCCCGTCACGAGGAACACATCGCCGGTGCGGTCGTGCGCGTTGAAGTAGCAACGGTCGTACGCGTTCCGATCGCTCGTCGCCATGTGGCGCATCGACAGCGGCACCTGATGGACGGGATACTCGTCGAGCGGCACGGGCATGTGATCGGTTCCCCCTCGTTGCTCTCGGCACCGGCGTCGCCCGGTGCCCCTGTCAACCCGAGCCAATCAACGTAGTCCCTGCCCGTGCGATCTCACCTCGTGTCGGTGGCTGGGCCCACCCGGCGCCCGGACCCCGGGCGCGTGTCGGCCACAATCGGGGGATGCGGGACGGCTCGAGTCAGCGGTGACACGGGTCCCCGAGACGTCGCCACCGGGATCGCCGGAATCACCGGGATCAACCGGAGAACTGGGATCCTCCGCCGGCGCCCCCTCGTGGCGCGCCGGGGCCGGTCGGAGCGGCCTCGGCCCGGCATGGGCGGCGTGGGGCCTGGCGGTCAGTGCGTACTTCGTGGCCGTCTTCCACCGCACCAGCCTGGGAGTGGCGTCACTCGAGGCCGAGCGACGCTTCCACACCGGACCGTCGGTGCTCGCCACCTTCGTCGCAGCCCAGCTGGCGGTGTACGCAGCGCTGCAGATCCCCACCGGGGCGATGGCCGATCGGTTCGGGCCTCGTCGCATGCTCACCGTCGCGCTCGTGTTCCTGGCTGTGGGAGAGGCGCTCTTCGGATGGGGCACCTCGGTGGCTACCGCACTCACGGGGCGCGCCCTGGTGGGCGTGGGCGACGGTCTCACGTTCCTCAATGTGCTCCGGCTCGTCCAGAACTGGTTCCCCGCGTCGCGCTACGGGCTCGTCACCGCCCTCACCTCCCTCACCGGCGGCGTGGGCCAGTTGGTGTCGACCGAACCGTTGCGGCTCAGCCTCTCGCACCTCGGTTGGGTCACCACCTTCGTCGGATCGGCCGCGGTGACCGGCGGTGTCGCTCTCGTCATCGCGCTGTTCGTGCGAGATCGCCCCGACGGCGCGGCGCGCCTGCCGTTGCGGGAACGTCCCAGCATGAGCCGCGCCGTCCGCCACGCCATGCGCAACGCCGGCACGTGGCGGGGGATGTGGGCCCACTTCACCCTGACGGGTCCCTTCGTCATCTTCACGGCGCTGTGGGGCTACCCGTTCCTCGTCCGGGCCCAGCACTACTCGGGGCAGCGTGCGAGCCTCACCTTGGGGCTCGTGGTCCTCAGTGCGGTGCTGAGCGCGCCGTTCGTCGGCATGTTGATCGTCCGGGCCCCCCGGGCGCGCTCGGGCGCGGTGATGGTGAGCGCGCTCGTCCTGCTGGCGACGTGGACCTTGGTGCTGGGCTGGAGTGGCGGCACGCTTCCGGCCGCCGTCGTGGTGCTGTTGGCCGTCGTCACCGGCGCGGGCGGGTCGGTCTCTGTCATCGCCTTCGACCTGGCTCGCGAGGCCAACCCGCCCGAACGCGGGGGTGCGGCCACCGGCGTCGTCAACATCGGCGGGTTTGCCTGTGCGGTGGTCGGCGACCTCGTGATCGGGTGGGTCCTCACCGGTGTCGGCCACGGCGGCCGGGACGCCGTCGGCTACCGCGCCGCGCTGGCGGTGGTGCCGCTCATGATCACCTTCGGTCTGGTGCAGTTCTGGCGGCTCGGGCGTCGCGTTGATCTTGCCCGAAAATAGATCTACTATCACTAGTACCATGTTCTTGGTCGAGGTCGACCGCACCGGATCCGGGCACCTCCACGACCAGGTCGCGGCCGAGATCCGGCGAGCCATCGCCGACGGCGAAGCTGGCCCCGGGGAGCGACTGCCCCTGGCCAAGGACATCGCGGCGGTGCTCGGTGTCAACAAGAACACGGTCCTGCGCGCACTGCACCTGCTGCGCGACGAGGGGCTCCTGGAGTTCCGGCGGGGACGCGGCATCACCGTGGCCGGCACCCCGCAGCAAGGTGCCGTGGTGACCCGGGTGAGGGAATTGGTCGAATTCGCGCGGCGCTCGGGCTACCGACCCGATGAAGTGATCGAGATGATCCGCACCCTCGCCCCGACGACGCCGACGACCCGGTCGGCGACGCCGGTCGCCACGACGGGCCGCGGGGCATGACGCTCACCGAGCTCCTCGTCGGGCGCACCTCGCAGAACCCGCAGGATCTCTTCGAAGAGGCCCACCGCCGACGTCGCCGCCGACGCGGCGTGGCCGGGGCCGCGGTGGTGGCGGTCGCCCTCACCGCGTCGCTGGTGGTTTCGGTGTTCGTGGGCGGGGGGTCGGGCCCGACGGTTGTGCCCACGGCGGCCCCGAAATTCGCCACGGTGGTGACCGACGCCACGCGCGCCGCGGGCAGCGCCCGGATCCTCGTCACCGTGCGCCGCAGCCAGCCCGGGTGTCCCTGGTCCCAGACCGTGTCCACCGGGTGGGTCGATTTCGCCGGGCACCGGATGGAGACGACGACGGTGTCGGCCCACAGCGCGTACGACCTCTGTACCGATCCGACCGGTGGCCACGTCAGGCAGACCGGGGACGTCGTCTACGCGTCGGTCCCGGTGTCGAGGTGTCGGCCCGCGGGGTGCCACCTGACGGTCTCGAGTTCGGCGCCCCGTCCGGGGAGCTGGATCCGGTACGTCGGGTCGGATGCGCTGTCGGGTGTCTCCCCCGGGGACGGGGCGGGCGTCGTCGTGTCGCCCTACGGGTTGACACTGCTGCGGGCCATCCCCGGTGCGGTCCATCGCGTGGGTCCCACCGATGTCAACGGGTCGGCGGCCACGGAGTACTCGGCCACCATGAGCCTGGCTGATCTCCAGAACGCGGTGCGGGCCGGCCGCGGTCAGGCCTACGACGCGTTGAGCGGCGCGCTGACACCGGCGCAGGGCATCCCATCCTCCTCGGCCATCCCGATCCAGGTGCACGTCTGGGTCGATGCGAAGGGACGGGTCGTGCGCGTGACGGCGAGACAGCCGAGCTACATGATCAATTTCGTCGGCGGGGCGTCGAGCGGCGCGGACCAGTTCCCGCCCGGCTACTTCGAGCCGAGCGCCGTGCCTTCGGACCGCCCCTACCAGCAGGGGTACGTCCAGGTCACCGTGGACTACTCAGGCTTCGGGACTCCGCATCAGATGGTCTTTCCGCCCGCCGGTCAGGTGACCAGCGCCCGGTGAGATCGGCGAACGCCTGATCAGACGAGCGATCAGACCACCGATCAGACGACGAGGCCGATCAGACGACGAGGCCGATCAGACGACGAGGCCGATCAGACGACGAGGCCGATCAGA
>Ga0209415_10005020_pt1 | contig 23995 bp, 15 predicted proteins | sample PeaSoiSIISIP2007_FD_187696 | JGI IMG/M metagenome (GOLD analysis project Ga0209415, IMG submission 187696) | Peat soil microbial communities from Weissenstadt, Germany - SII-SIP-2007 (SPAdes) (version 2) | ecosystem: Environmental > Terrestrial > Soil > Wetlands > Peat | place: Germany... | reverse complement strand
TAAAAACATCGTCATTTATGCCATTTTTTAACGGCGACGCCAGCGTTATCATGGGCGCGTTAGAAACAAACCGCCAAATCTGTTTACCCCGGCAAAGATCGTTCCTCAGGATTGAATACCCCTCATTCAGTGCGCGCGCGTTCTACGGACACGGCCCCGGTACCGGCCCGCCCGGCCCGCGGCGCCGCCGGGGGAACCCGTCGCAGCGATTGCGGACCACCTCACTAAATCCTTCTGCCAGAGATCACGCGGCGATCCCAGGGGACCGCACCCCTTCCATCTAGGTCGCCCGCCACGTCAGCTCCAAAAAAAGATTTCAGGCCGCCACGCAGGCGGCCCGACACCTACTCGTTTTGTCTCAAAATTCCAAAAACCACGATAAACCATGAGAACACCTGACACACGCGACCCCATGACCGCCAGCGGTCATTCGGGCCTATCGACGGCGCTGCGGAAATACTCCGCGCGCCTGATCCTCGCCCTGGGCATAGCGGGCCCCGCCTTTTCGCAGACGGCGCCGGCAACCTCAACGACCACAACGACCACGACAACGACGGCCGCGGCGGCCGCTCCCGGGGCGCCAGCCGCCACCGAAGAGACCGTCACCATGAACGAGTTTGTGGTGAACGGGTACGCCGCAAGCCTGGCGCAGTCCCTGTCAGTCAAGCGGTCCTCGGACGCAAACGTCGAGGTGATCACCGCGGAGGACGTCGGCAAGTTCCCCGACCAGAACCTCGCCGAGTCGCTGTCCCACCTGCCGGGGGTCGAGGTCGACCGCCTGTTCGGAGAGGGCGAAAGGGTGAGCATCGAGGGAACGGACCCGAACCTGAATCGGCTCCTCCTGAACGGCGAACCCGTCTCGACCGCCGACTGGTACGTCCTGGACAACCAGAGCCGGCAGTTCAACTACCTCCTGGTCAGCCCCGACGTCATCGGCCAGGCGGAGGTCTACAAGACATGGGAGCCCCGCCTCCTAGAGGGAAGCATCGGCGCGACGGTGGACGTCACCACGCGCAACCCCCTGGACATGGCCCCGCTCGTCTTCACGGGCGTTATCACCGACGGTTACAACGCCCGCTCCAGCAAGAATGAGGGAAGCGAGAGCGCGATGTTCAGCTGGCACAACGACGCAAAGACGATTGGCATCATGGTTGGCGGCGAGGACAACCGCGAGTACCTGCGCCGCGACGGTGTCGAGTCCCTGTCCGAGCAGACCAACAGCAACCTCGGTGTCGGCGGACCCCTTCCCGGCCAGCCCGCGGGGCCCTGGGTGACGGCCGAGGTCGTCAACACCGCCGAGTTCCTGCAGCTGCGCCATCACCAGGGCGGGAACTTTGCCATCGACTTCAAGCCCAGTGACCGGCTGACCCTGGAGGTGACCGGCCTGTACGTGAAGCAGACCATGGATAACGTGAACTTCTCCTGGTACATCTACCCCGGAGACAACTGGTCCGGTCTGCCCAACATCACGAACGCCACCGTGAGCAACGGGGTGCTCAGCAGCTACACGATCAACTCCGCCCCCCTGGTCATCGACGCCTTCAACCGCGCGGCCTCGATCACGACCCAGGACTACGACGCCAAGCTCACGTACAAGGGCGACAACTTCGACCTCACGACCAACGCGGGCTTCACCCGCGCGGAGGGTGGCACGCAGCACCAGTTCTTCGCCGAGTATTTCGTTTTCGCGAACGCGAACATAAACGAGTCCGCAACCTCGTCGTCGTTCACCGCGACGGGGGTCCCCGGACCCGACCCGAGCGCCACGAACCTCAACAGCGGCGCCGACTTCAGCGCCTCCGGGGAGCCGAGCTTCGACTACGGCAACATCGCCAGCAACCCGGAGGTCGACGACGAGAAGTGGGTCCAGATCGACCTCACCGTTCCCATGAAGGGCGCGCTGAAGAGTATCGAGGCGGGCATGCGCTTCAGCGACCACAAGGCCGGCGAAAACGGCGTCGTGGTCAGCGTCCCCGGAGCCGACGAGGTGACCACGCCCCTCTCGGCGATCGGTGTCTCGGCCCCGCCCTCGAACTACCTGTCGGGCCTCCCCGACATCACGACCTCGATGTCGCAGCACGTCATGACGAACTCGTACGGCTCGGTCGCCAACTTTATCGGCAGCCTTCCCGAGGGCAACGGCCAGACCCTGCTGCAGTACTTCAATGGCACGCCCGCGCAGGACGGCGCGGTGTTCACCTCGACGCCCACGTTCACGATCGACGAGCGGATCAACGCGGCGTACTTCGAGGGCAACTTCGCGGACGGGCCGCTGAGCGGCAACTTCGGCGCGCGGTTTGTCGAGACCACGACGACCAGCGCCAGCTACAACCTCAGCACGCCGACCCCGACCCTGCAGTCGACGCAGAGCTCGTATACAAACGTCCTGCCCGCCGTGAACCTCACCTACAACCTGGCCCAGGACCAGCTGACCCGCTTCGCGGTGGCGGAGGTGATCGCGCGGCCGAACACGTCGGCGGAGGCAAACTACGTCGAGCTGTATGACTCGACCCTCCAGGGCGTCGGCGGCAACGTGGGCCTGAAGCCCTACGAGTCGGTCAACCTCGACTGGGACTACGAGTATTACTTCCAGAAGAACTCGTACTTCGCGGTGGACCTGTTCTACAAGAACATCTCCAACTACATCCTCAACGCGACCAACCAGGAACAGTGGAAGGACTATTCGCTGACCGGGGACCCCACCGAGACCTACGAGATCACCCGGCCCTCCAACGGGGGAGCCGCGACATCCGAAGGCGCCGAACTCTCGTATCAGCAGATGTTCATGTACGGGTTCGGCGTCCAGGCCAACTACACGCTCCTGCGTACGACGAGCGCGAGCGGGCCCCTGCCGTTCTCGTCGAAGAACCAGGTCTACGTCAGCCCGTTCTACGAGAACAAGTGGGGCCTTGTGCGCCTCACGTGGTCCTGGCGCGACGACTACGAGTCCAGCTCGTTCAACGGCCTGAGCGCGGTCTGGACCGCGCCGTACACCGAGCTTGATGCCAACGCGAAGATCAACATCACGAAGAACTTCTCGATTCTGTTCGCAGCCACAAACCTGCTCGACGAGACGTACCGCCAGTACTTCAAGAACGTCGGCGCCGGCAACGTCCTCGCAGACGAGTACAAGTTCGGAACGCAGTACTCGGTCTCGCTGCACTGGAACTTCTAGGCGCCTCTGGGTCTAACAGCGCCTGAACAGTCAGTCCGAAATGGGCCCGGGAGCCTCGGCACCCGGGCCTTTTTCCGCCCCTGCGCGGAAGAAGGTGGATAGCCCGGGGCGAAGGTGGCAACATGGGCGCATGGAAGGAGTGCCATTCCCGCGCCCCGCGACCGGCCGGCCAGCCGCTATGACCGCGATCCTGGGCTTGTCCGCCTATTACCACGACTCGGCGGCCGCATTGGTCGTCGACGGGCGCATCGTCGCGGCCGCGCAGGAGGAGCGCTTCACGCGCGTGAAGCACGACCACGGGTTCCCGCGTCATGCGATCGACTACTGCCTGGCGGAGGCAGGCCTGGGGCCCGCGGACATCGACCACGTGGCCTTCTACGAGAAGCCGTTCCTCAAGTTCGAGCGGCTGCTCGAGACTTACCTTGCCGTCGCGCCGGCGGGGTTCCGCTCGTTCCTCATGGCCATGCCCCTGTGGGTCCATGAAAAGCTCCGGCTGCCAAGCCAGATGAACCGCGGCCTGGGCGGCAGCTACGCCAAGCGGTACGTCTTTCTGGAGCACCACGAATCCCACGCGGCGAGCGCCTTCTTCCCGTCGCCGTTCGAGGAGGCCGCGATCCTGACCATCGACGGGGTCGGGGAATGGGCCACCGCGTGCCTCGGCCACGGGCGCGGCAACAGGATAGAGCTCAGCCATGAGCTGAGGTTCCCCCACTCCCTGGGCCTCCTTTACTCGGCGTTCACCTACTTCTGCGGCTTCAGGGTCAACAGCGGAGAGTACAAGCTCATGGGGCTGGCGCCATTCGGCGCGCCGGCGTACGAGGGCCTGATCCTTGAGAGGCTCATGGACCTCAGGGAGGACGGGTCATTCCGCCTCGACCTGTCGTACTTCGACTACTGCGCCGGCCTGACGATGACCTCGCGCAGGTTCGACCGGCTGTTCGGGGGCCCCCCGCGCCGGCCCGAGTCCCCGATCACGCAGCGCGAGTGCGACCTCGCCGCCTCGATCCAGAGGGTGACCGAGCTCGTGATGCTTCGGATGGCCGCCCACGTGCACGGGCTGACCGGCTCCGAGAATCTCTGCCTCGCCGGCGGCGTCGCGCTCAACTGCGTGGGGGACGGCAGGCTGCTGCGCGAATCCCCGTTCCGCAGGATCTGGATCCAGCCGGCATCGAGCGACGCCGGCGGAGCCCTGGGCGCGGCGCTGTTCGTCTGGTACCAGCTCCTTGAGAACGAGCGGAGCCCGCAGGAATCCGACAGCCAGCGGGCCTCCCTCCTCGGGCCCGCATACTCGGCCGACGAGGCCGAGGCCGTCCTGCGTGGGAAGGGGGCCGTCTACCGGCGCTTCGCCGGAGGAAGTGCGCTCTCGGAGGAGGTCGCGAGGCTCATCGCGGACGGCAAGGTGGTCGGGTGGATGCAGGGGCGGATGGAATTCGGTCCGAGGGCGCTGGGCGCCCGCAGCATCCTCGGCGACGCGCGCAGCCCCGAGATGCAGAGCGTGATGAACCTCAAGGTGAAGCACCGCGAGTCGTTCCGGCCGTTCGCCCCCGCCGTGCTTCGCGACCGGGCCCACGAGTACTTCGAGCTGAACCCCGGCCAGGAGAGCCCGTACATGCTCCTCGTGGCCCCCGTCCGCAGCGACAAGCGGCTGGCTCCGGACGCCGGCGCCCTGGGCGGCGCGGGCCTGGATAGGATCCGCGGGGTCCGCTCCGTCGTGCCGGCGGTCACGCACGTCGACAACACCGCCCGGATCCAGACGGTGGACCGCGAGCGCAACCCAAGGCTGTTCGGCCTCCTCGAGGCGTTCGCGGCCCTCACCGGCTGCCCCGTGATGATCAACACGAGCTTCAACGTCCGCGGAGAGCCCATCGTGTGCACGCCCGCCGACGCCTACCGCTGCTTCATGGCCACCGACATCGACGTGCTGGTTATCGACGACCTCCTTCTGCTGAAGGCCGAGCAGCCGGACGGCGCCCGGCCGAACCTTGAGGCCTACCTGGGCCGGTACGGAAACGACTGAGGGCCCACCCGCACCCACCGATCGCTGCCCGGCCAGACGAGCCCCGAAACATGTCCCTCATCCGCATAAACAGGAACCCCAGCGGCCGCCAGCTGCTCGTCTTCGCGCTGGCCTGGCTTGCGTTGCTCGGCCTGCTGGGATGGCGATCGTGGTCCCGTGGCCGGCACGCGGGCGCGGAGGCGGCCTGGGCCCTGGCCGCGGCCGTTCCGCTCGCGGGCCTGCTCAGCAGGCGCCTCCTGCGGTGCACCTACCTGGCGATGAGCTTCGCGACCTACCCGATAGGCCTCGCCGTCTCCCGCATCGTCCTCGCGCTCGTTTACTACCTTGCGCTGACGCCGATCGGACTGACAATGCGCCTGCTCGGCCACGATCCGCTCCTGCGGCGATTCGATCCGGCGGCGCGAAGCTACTGGACCGCCCGGGGCGGCGCGAGGTCACCCGAGAGCTATTTTCAACAGTACTAAGGATGGCTGAACCGGAAAAAGGCGCGTTCATCAGGCATGCCGGAGGGAGGCAGAGGGGGCCGCTGGCCGAGTTCCTCGGGTTTGTCCTCCACAACAAGAAATGGTGGCTCACGCCGATCATCATCATGCTGATCTTGGTCGGCTTCCTCGCCGTGCTCGGCGGCTCCGGCGTGGCGCCGTTCATCTACACCCTGTTCTGATCTGGCTGCGTCTTGCACGCAGCCCTAATGACTAGGGCGTCCGCGCTACGGGGTTTCCCGGCGCACCTGCGCGATGAGGCGCTCGATCCTCCCCGTGACCACCGGGTTGCCCTCGAACCTCGAGAGGCTCCGGGCCTCGGCAAGGTGGGTCATCATCTCGCCCATGCGCTTGGCGCGGTAAAGCTTGAGGGCGAGCGTGAGCTCGAACGTGGCGTTCACCGCGCCGCTGCGCTCCGCGGCCTCCAGGAAGCGGGCCGAGCGCAGCTCGTCGCCCCGCGCCTCGCAGATCTTCGCCGCCCGCAGGTTGTTGGCCTCGTTCCTCGGCTGGAAGTCGCCCTCGGCGAGGCTCAGGTTCTCGGCGGCGCTGTCCTTTCCCACCTGGGCCAGGAGGCCCACGAGGGCCTCCAGTGCATCCTCATTCGAGGGATCCTCCGCGAGAACCGCCCGGTATTCCCTCTCGGCCCCCGGGATGTCGCCCGATGAGCGCATGAGGCCCCCGCGGTAAACGCGAAGCAACCGGTCCGCCGGGTGGCCGGCGATCGCCCGGCCGAGGAACTGCTCGCCCTCGTCGAAGCGCTTGGTCCACGTCCAGTAGTTTGCGAGGACGGGCGCGAGCAGGTCCAGGTCTGCGCCCGACCTGACGGCCTCCATGAGCACCTTCTCGGCCTCCGCCGACCGGCCCAGGCGGATAAGGATCGATGCCTCGTCGGCCGACAGGGCGTAGTCGCGGGGCAGCAGCTGCTCGGCGCGCCGCGCGAACATGAGGGCCCCGGCGGCGTCGCCGGTTTCGAGATCGACGCCCTCGAGGATGCCCGCCAGTGCGGGATTGTTCGGATCGCGCTGGAGGGCCGCTGTCGCGACCTCCCCGGCCTCGCTTATGGTCTCGGGCCTCCTGGCATCCTGCGCGGCGGCCTCGATCTCCCGGGCCATCCTGGCCTCGTCGTCGACATACGTCAGCTGGTTCGTGAACGGCGGCTTTCGGGTCAGCACGTCGATCCTAAGCAGCATGGGGAGCCGCTCGTGGCGCGTGTACGCGAGAGCCTTCGCGCACGCGGCCGAGTCAAGCCATCCCGAGTCGCCCTGCGCGGCGCCCAGGACCGCCTCGGCGGCGCTCTGCGCCATCATCCTGCCCAGCCGGAAGCTGCCCGGCCAGTCAAAGTGCACGTGCTCGAGGAGGATCTCCCTGCCGCTCGGCGGGGCGCTCGAGTACGGGTCCGAGCCCATCGCCACCGCCGCGTCAAGGAGGCGGACGCCGTTCCGGCTCTCGCGGGCGACCTTGCGCACGATCTCGTTCACCCTCGGGTCGGGCCGGAACCTGAGCGCATCCCAGTGCAGCGCGTCGACGAGGTGGCGCCTGGCGGCCTCGGTGTCGCCGGCCCGCAGGTCGAGGGACCCGAGCATGAAATGGGTGTCCGCGTACTGCGGGTCGATCCTCAGCGCCTCGTTGAGCCGCTTGCGGGCCCGGTCGTTCTCCTCGAGGCGCCACGCGAGGCACCCCTCGTCAAACGCAGCCCGCCAGGCCGCGCGCTGGCCCTCGGACAGGCCCGGGCGGTGCCGGGAGAGGAACGGCGGGCAATCCTTCAGGTTTGCCACCACCGTGCAGAGGATCGTCTTCGCCCCCGCCCCTGACGCCGCCCTGACGATGCCGCGCAGGTTCTCCTCGAAGTTCCGGAACACGGTCTCGAGGCGGGGATCGTCCCCCGCCACCGCGTTGTCGATGAACATGGACATGCCTCCCCACTCCGCAGGGCGGCGGCCGCCCGAGGAGGTCCTGCCGGCTATCGCGCCGATCAACTGTCCCGTCCGCGTCGAGCGGACAAATACGCTCGCCCGGATGACCCAGAGGGGCGGCATCTGGGAAAGATAGGCGCAACCCGGGCCGTAGGGCCCCACGACCTCGTTGTTGCCCATGTAGACGACGAACAGGTCCGGCTCGAACCGGGCGAGCTCCCGGGCGATCTGGTATACGACATGGGAATTGATCGCGACGATCCCGGTATTGATGACCTCGAACTCTTTTCCCGGGTAACGCGCCCGCAGCTGGGCCCGCAGCTGCGGTGCGAACGCGAAGCTGGGCACGGGGACCCCCTGGGCCGCCGACTCGCCAAGAAGGACGACGCGGACCGTGCCCGGGGCCTTGCGCCCGGAAACGCGGAAGTTGAGGGGCCTCAGGTCGAAGCTTCCCGGCAGGAAGAGGCGCGCGAAGTCGGGATTCGTCCTGAAGTAGCCCGGCTTGTCGTCGGGGATCAGGAAGGTCGCGGGCCTGCCGAATCCCGCCATGCGCAGCCCCAGTTCGAGCGCCAGGAAGAGGGCGACGGGGACGCTGACGGCCAGCGCGATCTGGTAAGGCCAAGCCCGCGGAGCCGGAAGCTCCAGCCCTTCGCGACTCTCGGGTGTCAATGGGGCTTCAGCTGGCACTGGAGGGGACCGAGCCTGCCCCAACGCTCGGCGGGGTGTCAACCGAACCCGGCCCGGCGCCCCCGGGGCCGGCGGCCCGCCGGCTAGCGGCCCGCCTCCCCCATCGCCGCCAGCATCCTGCGCGCCTGTTCAAAGTCGGGCCGGATCGCCAGCGCCCGATCGAGGTGCTCGGCCGCCTCGCGGCGGGCGCCCCCGGTCCCCATGAGGCCGACAGCCAGGCAGTAGTGCGCCACGGCGGAGCCGGGATCGAGGCGGACGGCCGCCCTGAACTCCGAGACGGCCTCCGGCATGCGCCCGGCGATGGCCGAGAGGGCGACTCCCAGGCTGAGGTGGATCTGCGCGTCGCCGGGGTCGATCCGCAGGGCCTTCGAATACTCGGCGAGCGCGTCCACAGCGCGGCCGGGAACCTTCGCCAGGGCGTTGGCAAGGTTCGCGTGGACCTGGGCGTTGCCGGGTGCAAGCCGGACCGCAGCCTCGAACTCCGGTATCGCCTCGGAGGCGCGCCCCGGCATGCGCGCCAGGGCCGCCCCCAGGTCGCTGTGGGCCTTCATGTAGTCCGGCCTCAGGCGGAGCGCCTCCCGGTACTCGGCAGCCGCGTCGACCAGGCGGCCGGGCGCGAGCGCGAGGGCGTTCGCCAGGTTGAGGTGGTACTCGGGGTTGTCGGGCGCGAGGCGCAGCGCGGCCTCGTACTGGGCGATCGCCTCGCCCGATGACCCCGGCTGCAGCATGAGAAGGTTTCCCAGGTTGAAGTGCGCCAGGTCGTTGTCGGGCTGGATCCTAAGCGCCTCCCGCACGTGCCAGATAGCCTCGGGCAGCCGCCCGGCAATGCGGCCCAGGGCGACGCCGAGGTTGTTGTGCGCGTCGGCGAAACCGGGATTGAGCCGGATGGCCGCCTCGAACTCGGCGACCGCGTCGGCCGAGCGCCCGGGCATCCTCAGGAGGGCTCCGCCTAGGTTATTGTGCGCGGCCCAATGGTCCGGCTTCAGCCTGAGCGCGGCCTCGTACTCGGAAACGGCCTCCTGCTGCCGGTGCGGGTCCCTGCCCAGCAGGACAGCCAGATTGTAGTGGGCGAGCCAGGCCGAGGGGTTCCGGGCAAGGGTGGCGCGGTAGAGAGTGTCCGCGTCGCGGTAGATCCGGCACTGCCTCCACGACAGGGCTCCAAGCGCCGCAGGCGCGGCCAGCAGCAGGCAGGCCCTGGCCCTCGCGCCAGCCGGGATCCCGGAGGCGGCCCGGTCGAGGCACCAGGCTGCGGGCACGATGATCCCGATGGAGGCCAGGTACTGGAAGTGGTCCGCGACAAACGAGAACAGGAACGGGTAGACGTTGACGAAGCCCACGGCCGGGAAAAGCGTCCCGGCAAAGAAGAGGAGGCCCGCAACGGGCCCGCGGCGCCTCCGGGCGAGGAGCGCGAGGGCCCCAAGGAGCGCCAGGACGGCTATCGGGTAAAGGTACGCTCCGGCATCGCGCGGGTCTATCGTCCACCGCGGGTAGATGAACGTCAGGTTGGCCGGCCAGACGACCTTGGAGGCGTAGAACACGACCGCCCTGCCGGCAAGCAGCGCCCGCTGAAGCGCGGTGAGCGCAAAGTCGGCGCCCTCGGCGCCTATGAGCTTCCTCTCGGCCCACGCAGTGAAGAGGCCGCACGCGGCCCCGGCGAAAAGCCATGGCAGGAGCGGCGCCGTGTCGCGCCGCCAGCCGAGGCGGCCCCGGCGCCACCAGAAAACCACGAGGAGGGCCGCCGGCAGGGTGGCGGCCACGGTCTTCGTCAGCAGGGCAAGGACGAAGAGCGCGAGCGCGCACGCGTAAGCGCTCCTTCGGCGCGTCTCGTCGAAGCGCAGGTAGGCAAGCGCGGCGCCCAGGTAGAACACCGCCGACAGCGTGTTCTTCTGCTCGGAAATCCAGGCCACGGACTCGACACAGACCGGGTGCAGGGCGAACAGCAGGCCGGCAAGGACCGGAGCGGGGAACGCAAGCCTGCGAAGGGCGAGCACCAGCAGCCACGCGGCGGCCGCGTGGAACGCCGCATTCGCGAGGTGGTAGCCGAGGGCCGACTCCCCCCAGAGCCGGTGCTCGATCCAGAAGGCGCTGTGGAGGACCGGATAGTACTGCTGGGTGGCGCCCGGCTCGAACCAGATCCGCCACAGCCCGTGGAGCGAGCGCAGGCCCGCCTTGGTGACATGGGCGTCGTCGTCCCAGATAAAGCCGCCGCCGAGCGCAGGGAGGTAGCAGAAAAGGACAGCGGCCAGGATCAACCCAGCCGAGCCGGCGACCTTGGGGTCCGCCCAGGCTGGCTTCTCCGACCTGACGACGGGAGGGGAGGCCACGGCGCCAATTCGGCATGATCGGACAGGGAGCGTCAAGAGCCCGCTCCGCCCCGGGGCGCCGGGGCCCGAGTAGCAGCGTTGTTAAAAACATAGTCATTTCTGCCATTTTTTAACGGTGCCGACGCGAATATCATCGCTGCGGTTCCCCAGATACCCGAATTTAACAAGCGCAGGCCCCAATGACTGGTCCAACGCCAGCAACCCCCAGCCGATTCGAGCACGTTCCGGTGGCCGTGTATCCGACGAGCTCGGAGGGCTCCGTTGCCGTCGCGCGCGAGGTCGCGGCGTTCATCCGGGCGAGGCGGCAGGGAAACCGGCCGGCCGTGCTGGGACTCGCGACGGGCTCGACCCCGCTCAGCCTCTACGCCGAGCTCGTGAGGATGCACCGGGAGGAGGGCCTTTCCTTCGCGAATGTCGTCACCTTCAACCTGGACGAGTACTACCCGATGCAGCCGTCGGACGCGCGCAGCTACCGGCACTTCATGGAGGCGCACCTCTTCGACCACATCGACCTGCCGCCGGCCAACGCCCACGTGCCCGACGGAACCGCACCCATCTCCGGGCTCGACGCGCACTGCCGGGAATACGAGGAGAAGATCCAGGCGGCGGGCGGGATCGACATCCAGATCCTCGGGATCGGCCGCACGGGCCACATCGGGTTCAACGAGCCCGGAAGCGCGCGGCGCTCCCGCACGCGCCTGGTGACCCTGGACGCCATCACCCGGCGCGACGCCGCCGAGGAGTTCGGGGGCGAGGAGAACACCCCGCGGCGCGCGATCACCATGGGGGTCAAGACGATCCTCGGCGCGCGCCGCATCGTCCTCATGGCCTGGGGCCAGCACAAGGCCGAGATCGTGCGCGCGGCGACCGAGGGACCCGTCACGGCGCAGGTGACTGCCTCGTTCCTGCAGGAGCATGACCAGGTCCAATTCGTCATCGATGCCGCCGCCGCCGGGGCGCTGACGCGGATCAGGACGCCGTGGCTGATCGGGGCCCTGGGCGACCAGGGGCTCGAGTGGGGCCCGAGCATGATGCGGCGGGCCATCATCTGGCTTTCGCAGCTGAGGAAGAAGGCGGTGCTCAAGCTGACCGACGACGACTACAACGAGGCCGGCCTCCAGGACCTGCTCCGGATCCACGGCTCGGCATACGAGGTGAACCTCGCGGGATTCTACCAGCTCCAGCACACGATCACCGGCTGGCCGGGCGGCCGCGACCCAAAGCGCACCAAGCCCGGCGACGCCCCGGTGCGCCCGCTGCGCTCGGCGTCGGCCGGCGTGTTCCCGAAGCGCGTCCTGGTCGTCTCCCCTCACCCGGACGACGACGTGATCGGGATGGGCGGAACCCTTTGCCGACTGGTCGAGCACGGGCACGAGGTGCACATCGCCTACCAGGTCTCCGGCGCCCACGCGGTCTCGGACGAGGCCCTCATGCGCGCGCTGCGGTTCGCGGGCGACGCGGGGCTCACGAGCGCAGCCGGCGCGGAAAGGCTCCGCGCGCTGTACGCCGTGCACGAGTCGAGCGGCTCGCTTCCGGGAACCCCCGAGATCCTTCACTGGAAGGGCCTCGTGCGCCGCCAGGAGGTGCTCGCGGCCGCCCGGGTTTGCGGGGTTCCATCGGCGCGGCTTCACTTCCTCGACCTCCCGTTCTACCACACGAGTCCCGGGCGCCGGAGGATGCTTGGCGAGGAGGACGGGGCCCTCATGAGGGAACTCCTGGGCTCCGTCCGACCCCACCTCGTGTTCGCGGCGGGCGACCTGGACGACCCGCACGGGACGCACCGCCTGTGCCTGCACGCCCTGCGCGACGCGCTCGCCCGGTCGTCCGCGGAGCCCTGGGTCCGCGAGACGGAGCTCTGGCTCTACCGGGGAGCCTGGTCGGAATGGTCGGCGGACGAGATCGACCTGGCCGTCCCCCTCAGCCCGCAGGAGGTGCTGCGGCGCCGGCGTGCGATCTTTTGCCACGAGACGCAGAAGGACATGGCGCTCTTCCTTGGCGACGACCGGCGCGAGTTCTGGCAGCGCTCGGAGGACCGCAGCCGGCGCCTTGCCGATACCTACAACGCCCTGGGACTCGCCGAATACGAGGCGATCGAGGCCTTCAAGCGGTTCACCCCCGATGAATTCCTCCGCGATCTGCCTCTTTAGCGCGGCGGCGGCCTGTGCGGCGGCCGCGCAGCCGCTCGACGTCATGCCGGCGCCCTCCGTGGCGCGGGTGTCGCCCGGGAGAATCGCGGCCTCCGGAACGCTTCTCGCGTCGGCGCCCGGGCTCTCCGACCCGCGCCTCGACGCCGCGATCGCACGCGCCGCGGCCAGGTGGAGGAGCCGAATCGGCGGGAGGGCCGGCGCCGATCCCGTCAGGCTCTCGATAGAGTGCAAGGCGCCCGGGGCCGGCGTCCCGTCCCTTTCCGAGGACGAGTCCTACTCGCTCGACGTCGGCCAGTCGCGGATCGTGCTCAGGGCTGCGACGTCCACCGGCGCCCTGCGCGGGCTGGAGACGTTCCTGCAGCTTCCCGAGCGGGGCGAGGACGGCTGGAGCATCCCGGTCGTCTCGGTTCGGGACGAGCCCCGGTTTCCCTGGCGCGGCCTGCTTATCGACGTCGCCCGCCACTGGGAGCCGGTCGAGGTCATCGAGCGCAATCTCAACGCGATGGCGGCCGTCAAACTGAACGTGCTGCACCTGCACCTCACCGACGACCAGGGCTTCCGCATCGAGAGCGTGACCCATCCCGAGCTCCAGGCGAAGGGCTCGGACGGCCTGTACTTCACGCAGGCGCAGATGCGCGCGATCATAGCGTACGCCGCGGAGCGCGGCATCCGGGTCGTCCCCGAATTCGACATCCCGGGTCACTCGACGAGCTGGGTGGTCTCGCATCCGGAACTGGCCAGCATGCCGGGCCCCTACTCGATCGAGCGCCGCTGGGGCGTGTTCAACCCTGTGCTCGATCCCACGAACGAGGCGACCTACTCCCTCCTCGGCGACTTCCTGGGCGAGATGTCGGCCCTGTTCCCCGACAGGTTCATCCACATCGGCGGGGACGAGAACAACGGCGTCCAGTGGAACGCCAATCCGAGGATCCAGGCCTTCATCCGCGACCACGGGCTGCGGGACAACGCCGGGCTCCACGCCTACTTCAACAGGAGGATCGCAGCGATGCTGCATGGCAAGGGCAAGCGGCTCGTCGGCTGGGACGAGATCATGAGCCCCGAGCTGCCGCGCGACTGCGTGATCCATTCCTGGCGCGGAGCCGGGGCGGTCGCGGAGGCCGCGGTGCTCGGCTTCGACGACATCCTCTCGAGCGGGTACTACATCGACCTCATGCTGCCGGCCTCGGACCACTACCTGGTCGACCCGATCCCGGACACGGCGAAGCTGACGCCCGCCCAGCGCTCCCACGTCCTCGGGGGCGAGGCGACCATGTGGGGGGAATGGGTCACGCCGGAGACGATCGACTCCAGGATCTGGCCGCGCGCGGCGGCGATCGCGGAGCGCCTCTGGTCGCCCGCCGGCGTCCGCGACGTCCCCGACATGTACCGCAGGCTGGCGGCGTTGGGCGCCAGCCTTGACGAGGCCGGCTCGCTCCACGAGCGCAACGAGGCGGTCATGCTCCGCCACCTGGTGGGCGCCAACCTCGACGCCCCCGGAGTATCCTCCCTTAAGACGCTCATCGGCCTGCTCGAGCCGGTAAAACACTACAAGCGCGGCGAGCAGCAGCCCTGGGGCAACCAACTTGTCCCCCTCATCTACCTCGCGGACGCCGCGAAGCCGGACAGCGCGACCTCGAGGCAGTTCGCGGACTCGGTGGAGCGGATGCTCTTCGCGCCGGGCGGCATCGACCGCGCGCAGGCCGGCTCCGCGGCGGACAGCCTGGACGCGTGGGGCGCCGCCGGAAGGGAGGTCGCCGACAGGCTGGCCGTGACCTACGAGCTCTGGGAGCCCGTCGCCCCGGCGCGCGCGCTGGCCAGCGCCTGCGCCGTGGGCGCCGGGGCATCCCGGGCGCTCGCCTCGGGCGTCCCCATCGATGACGCGAGGCTCTCCTCGGACCTCTCGGCCCTCGACCGCGCCGCGGAGCCGAACGGGTCGGCCACCGAGCTGCCCGTTCTGGGCCCCATCCGGATGCTCGTGGCAGCGGCGGCAAGACAGGGCTCCAGGCCAGGGCAGACGGCCGACGCGTGGCATGCGCTCGTGCTGTCGACCGCTTTCCCGGGTGCGCCCGCGGGCGCCTCCCGATAGGATTCGAATCCCTGAGCCACACCCGACCGATGCCCAATCCCCTCGTCCGCGCCGGCGCCGACAAGACCCGCTACAGCCGCTTCCTCCTGCTCGTCGCGGGCCTCGGGGGCCTCCTGTACGGGGTGGACGTGGGAATCATCGCGGGGGCGCTCCCCTACCTCGAGGCCACCTCGGGCCTCAACGCGGGGCAGCTGTCGATCGTCGTAGCCGCCGTGCTCCTCGGGAGCGTCATCTCCACGCTCTTCGCGGGCGCGCTGGCCGACTGGATGGGCCGCAAGCCGCTCATGATCTCGAGCGGCGTGCTCTTCGTGGCCAGCATCCCGGTCATCGCGCTGGCGCACGGGTACGGCTACCTTGTCTTCGGCCGGCTCCTGCAGGGCGTGAGCGCGGGGCTGATCGGCGTGGTCGTTCCCCTCTACCTGGCCGAGTGCCTGGGCGCCTCGAACCGGGGCAAGGGCACCGGGATTTTCCAGTGGCTCCTGACGCTCGGGATCGTCGTCGCGGCGGCGATCGGGATGTTCTTCAGCATCCGCGTCGCGGAGGTCGCCAGGCTGGGCGACGCGGCCAGGCTCCTCGCCTTCAAGGACGCCGCGTGGCGCAGCATCTTCTGGGTCTCTCTGCCGCCGGGCGTCCTCTTCGTGCTCGGCGGCGCCGTCGTGGCCGAGTCGCCCCGATGGCTGCACCGCAGGGGGAGGATCGAGGGCGCACGCGCGGCCCTGCTGCGCTCGCGCTCCGAAGCCGAGGCGGACGCCGAGATGGGCGAGATGAACGCGGCCGCCGAGGCCGAGAGGGCCCACGCGGCCGCGGGGCGCCCCCGCGAATCCCTCCTCAGCAGGAAGTACGTGATCCCGTTCGTGCTGGCCTGCGTCATCCTCGCCTGCAACCAGGCGACCGGCATCAACTCCATCATCGGCTACAACACGAACATCCTCCTGCAGGCCGGGCTCTCGGACGTGCAGGCCCACTGGGGCTATGTCGTCCTGACCGTCGTCAACTTCCTGCTGACGATCGCCGGCGTCCTCCTGGTCGACCGGCGCGGCCGCAAGTTCCTGCTCACGGTCGGGAGCTGCGGCATCATCGTGTCGCTCGTCGCCGTGGGCCTGATCTTCCGCTCCACCGAGAGGCTGCGCGTCGACTGCAGGGAGGCCGTCCAGGCCCTCGTGCTCCCCGACCAGAGGCTCAGCCTCGTGTTCGACCGCGCCGCGGCGTCGCGCCTCCTTGACTCCGCCGGGGACGCGGGCGGGGCGGCCTCCCGCGGGCCCGCGAGCCTGATCGTCATCTATTCCTACGGGGACTTCCGGGCGGCCACGAGCGTCGTGCGCTCCGACGATCCCGCCGCCGCGCCGGTCGCCGTCTCCCGCGCCGGCTGCGTGCCGTCCAACAGGGTCGTGGCCTTCTTCTCGAACCCGTTCTCGGACTTCAGGGGGGCGCGCACCGCGCCGCTGCGCATCGAGAACGCGCTCGTGACGCCGGTGCCGAGCGAGCGCAGCGGCTGGCTCGCCGCGGCGTTCATCTTCCTGTTCATGGCCTTCTTCGCCGCGGGCCCGGGCGTCTGCGTGTGGCTCGCCCTATCGGAGCTCATGCCGACGCGCATACGGTCGAACGGCATGAGCATCGCGCTCCTCATCAACCAGGCCGTCTCCACGACGATCGCCGCGACGTTCCTGCCGACCGTGGGGAGGTACGGGTACTCGACCGTGTTCTTCGGCTTCGCGGCGTGCACCGTCGTCTACTTCGTCACCGCTGCGTTCTTCCTGCCCGAGACCAAGGGCAAGACCCTCGAGGAGATCGAGGAGCTCTTCGAGCGCCGGTAGCCCCGGCCGTTTTTGATCGAAAGGGCGCCCTTGGGTCCCAAGGATCGGCGCGTGCAATCCGCGCCACCCAACCCCTACGGCCGGCGGGCCCTGATACTTCTCGCCGCGGCGGCCCAACTCCTACTCCTCACAATCCCCATGTCCGCAAGCATCTCAAAATCCGCATTCGGAACCATGCCCGACGGGACCCCCGTCGACCTATACACGCTTACGAACGCCCACGGGCTCGTGTGCAAGGTCATCACCTACGGCGCGGTCATCACGGAACTCCGCGTCCCCGACAGGGCCGGCCGGCAGGGCGACATCGTCCTCGGCTTCGACAACCTGCCCCAGTACATCAAGGACAGCCCGTGCTTCGGCGCCGTGGTCGGGCGCGTCGCCAACCGGATATCGAAGGGCCGGTTCGTGGTCGACGGCAAGACGTACACCCTGGCCATCAACAACGGGACGAACACGCTCCACGGAGGGATAAGGGGCTTCGACAAGATCGTCTGGGGGGCGCAGCCCGCGGAGTCGAAGGACGGTCCCGCAATCGTCTTCCGCCACGTCAGCCCCGACGGCGACGAGGGCTTCCCGGGCGCGCTCACCGTCCGGATGACCTACACACTGACGAACGCGGACGAGCTCCGGTTCGACTACGAGGCCACGACCGACAAGGCGACGCCCGTCAACCTGACCAACCACAGCTACTTCAACCTCGCCTGCAAGGGCGACGTCCTGGGCCAGGTGCTGCAGATCAACGCCAAGCAGTACACGCCGGCCGACCCCGACCTGATCCCGACCGGCGCGGTCGCGGAGGTCGCGGGCGGCCCGCTCGACTTCACCAGTTCCAAGCCGATCGGCCGCGACATCGGGAATCTTCCCGGCGGCATGCGGGGCTACGACCACAACTTCGTGATCGACGGCGCAGGGCGCGGGCTGGTGCTCGCGGCGCGGGCGTATGACCCCGGTTCAGGCCGCGCGCTCGATGTGCTGACCGACCAGCCGGGCGTCCAGCTCTACACCGCCAACTCGTTCAACGGCAGCCTCGTGGGCAAGTACGGCATGGCGTTCCCCCTTCACGCGGCCTTCTGCCTCGAGACGCAGCATTATCCCGATTCCGTGAACAAGCCCGGCTTCCCGTCGACCATCCTGCGCCCCGGCGAGACCCTGCGCAGCACGACGATCTACCGGTTCTCGGCGAGGTGATTTGGCCCGTCAGGATGCGCCGAGCCAGAGGGCGCACGAGAGGGGGGCGATCTCCAGCTCCGCCTGGACCCTCTGGGTCGCGGCCCGGCTGCTCGGCAGGACAAACCGCTCCTGGTCGGCGACCAGCCGCCAGTTCGCCCAGCCGGACACCTCGCCGATCGACACGGTGACGTCGGCCGACGTCGGGTTGATCGCGAACAGGAGGCGCTCCGGCCCCTTCGACAGGTCCGCGTTCACCACCACCGCCAGCGGAGCGCCGCCGCCGCTGAAGAACCGGAAATACCCCTCGCTGGGGCGGCTGAAATGGCGCAGGAGCCGGCCGCGCGCGCCCTTTCTGAACGCGATCCAGTCGGAGAAGTAGGCGTGCGTGCCCAGGTTGCGGTACAGCCGCCTGTAGTCCAGGGCGTTGACGTCGCCGCGCCGGTAGGTGTTGCCCAGCCCCCCCTTGGACCGGAGGAAGTCCTGGCCCTGCGCGACCATGGGGATTCCGACCGACATGAACAGGATGGAGGCCATGAGGTGCGTGCGCCGCACGTCGTTCGGCGTCGGGCGGGTTCCGTCATAGCCCGGGTTCTCGGTGATCGAGTCGAGCCACGTCTGGTCGTCGTGCGACTCGGCGTAGTTGACCGTCTGGGCCGGCCACTTCGCGAAATACCAGGGCGAGCCGCGCAGAAAATACTCCAGCCGCTCGGCGGGGCCCTCGCCGCGCACGTATTCCCTGAGGAAGTTCCTGAACCCGTCGTTCCACGACGCCCAGCCGGTGTCGCGCAGGGCCCCGGCGATGTGCCCGCGGAAGCTCCAGGGCTCCGCGATCAGGATCACGCCCGGCTTGACCCGCTTGAGGGCCGCCTCGACGTCCCTGAGCACGTCGACCCCGAGGATCTCCGCCAGGTCGAACCTGAACCCGTCGATCCCGTACGCCTCGATCATGTGGATGCAGCTGTCGATTATGAGCCTCCTGGCCATCGCCGCGGTCGCCCGCAGATCATTGCCGCAGCCGCTCCAGTTGGCCAGGTTGCCCTCCGAATCCTGCTCGAAGTAGTAGAGCCGGTCGATGGACGCCAGGTGGGCCGGCTCGCCCACGTGGTTGTAGACGACGTCGAGGATGACGGCTATGCCGCGGCCGTGGAGCGCCTTGACGAGCGCCTGGAGCTCGCGCACGCCCGAGGCGTCCGCCGGCGAGAGCGAGTAGCTGCTCTCCGGGGCGAAGTACGCCGTCGGCATGTACCCCCAGCTGTATTCCTCGGGCGTCCTGTTGTCGAATTCCTGCAGGGGCTGGAGCTCGACGCAGTTGACCCCGAGGTGCGACAGGTAGAAGTCGGGGTCCTCGACCCATCTCGTCAGGCCGGTGAATCCCAGCCGCTCCGCGGCCGCCGCCTTGACGGGCGCCCTCGCGGTGAGGTCGCGGAGGTGGGCCTCGGCTATGACCAGGTCCTGCCAGCCGGGCGTCCGGAACTCGGCGTCGCCCCGGCCCACCCAGCCCCGGTCAAGCACGATGCCCGGGCCGCCGCGGTCCACGGTCGCGAGCGCGTAGGGGTCGAGCACGTCGGTCCTCGCGGCGTGGCTCCCCGTCGCCCCGTCCGTCCCGTCGATCGTGTACCAGTAGAACCAGCCGTGGAGGTTCCGGTCGAGCTCCACCTCCCATGTGCCCGCGGCACCGTGCGCGTCCCCGCGCCTCGCCAGGGGGAACGCCGAGGCCGTCTTGCGCTGCGCAAGGTCGCCGCAGGCGTGGACGGTGACCGCCTCCGCCCTGGGGGCGAAGATCCGGAACGTGGTCGACCGCCCGGAGACGAGCGCGCCGAGCGGCAGGTCCGTCCCGAGCCCGAAGAAGAAGTCCCCGGGTGCGAGCGGCAGCGCGGCGCCCGCGACGTCCTCCCCGGCGGCCACCGACCAGGAGCCGGCAAGGTCCAGCGCGGCCCCGAGGACGAAGCGCCACAGGTGGCTGCCCGTGCGGCCCGGGTCCAAGAAGCGGTTGACGTTGCCCACGTCGTCCTGGACGCAGTTGGGGGCGTCGTCCAGCGGGTTGAGCCACTGGTGCTCCCCGGTGACGAACTTGAAGTAGGTGTCCGTGCCCTGGATCACCCGGTCGACCGGGCCGGTCCACATCAGCACCCGCTCGCCGTCCAGCACGGCGGGCTTCAGGCGCCAGTCCTCGTTTCCCACGGCGGCCTGCCAGCCGTTGAACCTGCCCGCGACGTACACCGTGTCGGCCGAGGGATCGACTCCGCTGTTCTTCAGGGGAAGCGCGAACGACAGGGTGGCCCAGTCCGTCAGGAAATAGCGGTAGGTCTTGGCGGCCGCCAGGAAGGGCGCCCTCGCCAGGCTCGTCACCTCGACCCCGCCGGACAGCGCGACCGCCGGGGGCGCCGACGACTCCCAGTCGCGGTCGAATTCCACGATGCCCGAGGAGAGCGAGTCGAGCCAGGCGCGTACGGGTCGGGGGGCTGGTTTGGGCATGTCGGTGCGGCTTTAGACCCTCAAGCGTACCGTCCGGCCGGGCGGTCGGGCAAGCGCTTCGCGCCGAATTGGACCGAAAAAATGCGGACGACACGGCGGCGCTCCTTTGGTAGGGTGTGCGCCTGCGCCCCTCCCGCACATGCGAATGACCCACGCCCACATGTACTCCCGCTTCCTGGCGAGCGACCCGGCGTGGAACGGCCGGTTCTTCACGGGCGTCCTCACCACGGGCGTCTACTGCCTTCCGTCGTGCCGGGCGCGCAAGCCGAGGCCCGAGAACGTCCGGTTCTTCCCCTCGTGCGACGCCGCCCGCGCCGCCGGCCTTCGCCCCTGCCTTAAGTGCCATCCCGACGACTACCAGAGGGGGGCAGATCCCGTGCTCGAGTCCATCGAGACCCTCGTGGCCGAGGTGCGCGCCGGTCCCGGGAGGTTCGCGGACGCCCGGTCCGTCGTCCGGCGCTCGGGCTTCGGCGCGACGCGCTGCTTCGAGCTTTTCCGGCTGCACTACCACACGACGCCCGCGGACCTGCTCCTGCGGGCCAAGGTCGACGCGGCAAGGCGCCTGCTCGTCTCCGGCGACACCCCGCTCTCGGGCGTCGCCCTGGACGCCGGATTCGAGTCGCTCTCCGCGTTTCACGAGCACTTCCGCTCGCAGAACGGGATGACGCCGTCGGCCTACCGGGCCCTCCGGTCCGAGGGGCGGTTCACCGTCGACCTTCCCTCCGGCTATCCCCTGGCCCACCTGCTGCGGACCCTCGGCAGGGACCCGCAGAGCGCGACGGAGCGCATCGCCGGGGCGCACTACGAGGCCGCGGTGGAGCTCGAAGGCGTCCAGGCGCTCCTGGGGATCCATTTTGACGGGCCGACCGCCGCCGTCTCGCTCGGGGCCGCGGCAGGGATCGGCCCGGCCCAGAGGGTCGCTGCGCACCGCCACGTCGCGGGGCTCCTCGGGCTCGACCAGGACGCGCCCGCCTTCGCCCGCCTAGCCCGCCGCCTCGGGATGGCCAGGCTCGTCTCGGGTCGCGTCGGCCTCCGGCTGAGCCGGACCCCGGGCGTGTGGGACGGCCTTCTCTGGTCGATCATAGGCCAGCAGATCAACTTCCCGTTCGCCTGCTCGCTCAAGCGCCGCCTCATCGAGAAGGCGGGGACGCCGCTTGCGGGCGGCCTCTACGCGCTGCCGGCGCCCGCGGCGGTCGCCCGCCTCGAGCCCTCCGACCTGCGCCCGCTGCAGTACTCGAGGCAGAAGGCCGAATACCTGATCGGCGCGGCGCGGCTCGTCGCCGACGGCAGCCTCGACCTGGCCGCCCTGCCCGCGATGTCCGCGACGCGGGCCGAGCGCACCCTGCTCGCCGTGCGCGGGCTCGGCCCCTGGTCGGTGAACTACCTCATGATGCGCTCCCTCGGCTTCGCCGACTGCGTCCCAATCGGCGACACCGGCGTCGCGAGCGGGCTGCAGGCCCTCTTCAGGCTCGAGGAGCGCCCCGACGCGGACGCCACGCGGCGCCTCATGTCCGTCTTCTCCCCGCACCGAAGTCTCGCGACCGCCCACCTCTGGCAGATCAACCGCCCTCCCCCATGAAAGACGCCCGCACCTGTCATTTCTCAACCTTCAACACGCCGATGGGCGCCTTCTCCGTGGCGGTCGGCCCCGACGGCGCCGTCGCGGCCGCGGCCTTCGGCGGCGAGGGCGAGCTGCGCGCGAGGCTGCGCGGGGGCGAGATGCTCCCCGGCGCGGGCCGGACGGCGGCGGCGAGGGCGCAGGTCGAGGAGTGGTTCCGGGGCGGGCGGCGGGAGTTCTCGGTCGGACTCTCGCCCGCGGGCACGCCGTTCCAGCGCCGCGTCTGGGACGCGCTCCGCGCGATCCCCTTCGGCGAGACCCGCTCCTATGCCGAAGTGGCCCGGGCCGTCGGGGGCTCCGCGCGCGCCGTCGGGCGCGCCAACGCGACCAACCCGATCTGCCTTATCGTGCCGTGCCACCGCGTGGTCGGGTCGGACGGCTCGCTGACCGGCTACGCGTTCGGCCTGGACACGAAGCGGCGTCTCCTCGAGTTCGAGGCGGCCGGGCAGCGGCCCGGTCACCTGCCCAAGGCCTTGCGCACCGCGGATGCGAATGCCCTGAGCTTTGCGTGATCCTTGACCCCGGGGGCCGACTCGACGCCGCTGCTGACGTCGATGAACCGGGCCCCCGTCCTCGCGATGGCCTCGCCGATGTTCTCGGGGTTGAGCCCGCCCGAAAGGATCCAGGTCTTGCCCGGCTGTCCTCTCTGGTGGCGCCTGAACTTGTCCCAGTCGCCCGTCCTGCCCGTCCCGCCGAACAGGGACGGGTCGAATGTGTCGAGGACGATCCCCCGCGAGAGCCCCAGCCAGGACTCCGGGACGTCGACCCCGGGGGGCAGCCTCGGGGCGAGCCACAGGGTCTCGGCGCCGACGGCATGGGTCCAGGCCGCTATCCTGGCGACCGGCAGGTCGTGCCGGAAGTGCACCTGGAAGTGGCTGAACCCCGCCTCCTGCATGGCAAGGAGCGCGCGGGTGTCGGGCTCGACCGTCACCGCCACCGTGTGCAGCTTCGGCAGGTCGTCGGCGATCGAGCCGTACTGCTCGATCGAGACGCGCCTCGGGGACTTGGGATACAGGACAAACCCCAGGTAGTCCGCGCCGCAGGCGCCGGCGAGGGCCGCATCGGCGAGCGACGTCAGCCCGCAGACCTTGATCTGGATTCCGCCGATCATGGCCGAGGGTCCTGCCGGAACGCGCTGACGGCCTGGATGACGCCCTGCGCCTGCTCGTCCGACAGCTCCGGAAAGACCGGCAGGCCAAGGCAGGTCCCCGCGGCGCGCTCGGCGGCGGGAAGCGACCCCGCGGCCTGGCCCGGGCCCGCGAGGCAGGAGAGCGCCTCGGCGCGGAGGGCCCGGCGCCGGGGGCCGAGATCGAGGAATGGAATCGTCACGAGAGCGACCTTACCAGCTCCGCGACGAGCTCGTCGATCCCGGGCGCCGGGGCCTCGAAGTCGACCCTCAGCCCCGCCTTGCGCATGGTCTCGCTCGTCTGGGGCCCGATGCTCCCGTGCAGCGGCTTCCTGGCGCCCTCGGCCGGCCTCAGGTGTTCCCCCTGGTCGACAAAGCTCTGGGCCGAGGACGAGCTCGCGAAGAGCACGGCGTCGGCCCCGAGCCTGCGGAATTCGGCGGCCGCGGGGTCCCGGGACAGGTCCACGGCCTCCGTCCTGTAGACCTGCAGGCAGTCGACGATCGCCCGGGCCTCCTCGAGCCTCCTCACCAGGGTGTCGCGGTTAAGGTTGCCCGTGATGACGAGCACCTTGGCGCTGTCCATCGAGCCCGTGGCGACCAGCTCGTCGGCCAGCGCCTCCCCCGTCGCCGTCTTCGGCTGGACCTCCACCTTGAGGTGAAGCTCGCCGGCAGCGCGGGCCGTGGCATCCCCGACGCAGGCGATCCGTACGAGTCCCAGGGAGCGGATGTCGTCGAAGATCCTGAAGAACTCGCCGAAGAAGTGGTGGACGCCGTTCGCGCTTGTGAAGACGAGCCAGTCGTACGCCCCGAACTCCAGCATGACGTCGGCGAGATCCTGCTTGGAGACCTCCCTGGAGATGCGGATCACGGGAAGCTCGACCACCTCGGCGCCGAGCGACGCAAGCCGGGCGGCCAGCTCCGACGCCTGGTCCCTCGTGCGCGTGACCACGATGCGTCGCCC
>Ga0209415_10005019_pt1 | contig 23997 bp, 22 predicted proteins | sample PeaSoiSIISIP2007_FD_187696 | JGI IMG/M metagenome (GOLD analysis project Ga0209415, IMG submission 187696) | Peat soil microbial communities from Weissenstadt, Germany - SII-SIP-2007 (SPAdes) (version 2) | ecosystem: Environmental > Terrestrial > Soil > Wetlands > Peat | place: Germany... | reverse complement strand
CGAACCGCACGGAAGGCAGGCTGACCAGGCTATTTGACAACAAGGCGTTCCTGGTCACGCTGTGTCTGCTACCCTCCGCCGGGCTGCTGATCGTGTTCCTGACCTATCCGCTGGGCCTCGGCCTGTGGCTGTCGCTCACCGACTCGACCATCGGCCAGCCGGGCGAGTATATCGGCCTCGACAATTTCGTTTCGCTGGCCCAGGACCCGGTGTTCTGGATGTCCGTCACCAATACGATCATGTACACCGTCGTCGCCACGGTAGGAAAATTCTTGCTCGGCCTGTGGCTCGCGATGCTGTTGAACCACAACATCCCGTTCAAGGCATTCATCCGCGCAATCGTGCTGCTGCCATGGATCGTTCCCACCGTGCTGTCGGCGATCGCCTGGTGGTGGATCTACGATCCGCAGTTCTCCATCATCTCCTACCTGCTTGTGAATGTGCTGCATCTGCGCGGCACCTATATCGACTTCCTCGGTTCGCCGTGGAACGCACGCGGGTCGTTGGTCGTCGCCAATATCTGGCGCGGCATTCCGTTCGTCGCCATCACGCTGCTGGCCGGCCTGCAGACCATTTCACCCTCGTTGTATGAGGCGGCACTGCTCGATGGCGCCAGCGCCTGGCAGAAGTTCCGCCGCATCACTGTGCCGCTGCTGATGCCGATCCTGTCGGTGGCGCTGACCCTGTCGGTGCTGTTCACCTTCTCCGACTTCCAGCTAGTTTATGCGATCACCCGTGGCGGTCCGTTCAACACCACGCAGCTTATGGCCACGCTGGCGTTCCAACGCGCGATCCCGGGCTCGCAGCTTGGCGAGGGCGCGGCGATCGCCGTCTCGATGATCCCGTTCCTGGTGGGTGCCACGCTGCTGTGCTTCTTCGGCGTCGGGCGACGGAAATGGCAACAGGGGTCCGACAATGACTGACACGTTCGCTCCCAGCGGCCCGGAAGAGATCGAGGCCATCGCCGGAGCCACCAGGGATGAGCCGGAGCGGCTGTCCTGGGATTCGGGCGCCAAGCAACTGGTGACGATCTACCTGCCGCTGGCGCTGTTCGTGATCATACTGCTGTTTCCATTCTATTGGATGGCGATCACGGCGATCAAACCCGACTACGAGATGTACGACTACGCGAAGTTCAGCCCGTTCTGGGTGCACTCGCCGACACTCGCGAACATCAACAAGCTGCTGTTCCAGACGGAATATCCGCGCTGGCTGATGATCACCATGGGGGTCGCCACGGCGGCCACATTCCTGTCGCTGTTCGCCAGCGTGCTGGCGGCTTATGCGATCGAGCGGCTTCGCTTCAAGGGCGCGCAGCATGTCGGCCTGGCGATCTATCTGGCCTACCTGGTGCCGCCGACCATCCTGTTCATTCCATTGGCGACGCTGATCTTCCAGTTCGGCCTGTTCGACAGCCCGGTGTCGCTGATCCTGACCTATCCGACCTTCCTGGTGCCGTTCTGCACCTGGCTGCTGATCGGCTATTTCAAGTCGATCCCGTACGAGCTGGAAGAATGTGCGCTGATCGACGGCGCATCGCGCCTGCAGATCCTGTGGCGGATCACCCTGCCACTGGCAGTTCCGGGCCTGATCTCCGCAGGGATCTTCGCGTTTACACTGTCCTGGAACGAGTTCATCTATGCGCTGGCCTTCATCCAGTCGACCGACCGGAAGACCGTGCCAGTGGCGATCCTGACCGAGTTGGTGACCGGCGACGTCTATCAATGGGGCTCGCTGATGGCCGGTTCATTGCTCGGCTCGGTGCCGGTGGCGCTGATCTATTCGTTCTTCGTCGAGTATTATGTATCGTCGATGACAGGCGCAGTGAAGGAATAGACGTGCGGCAACGGCGCTGCGGCGCAGGGACGCGGCTTGCCCCGCTGCGCCCGCCATGCTTGAAGTCCGTTCACGCCGCGATGCTGGAGGAACCATGAAGATCGAACGGGTCGAGACATTCCAAGCCGATGCCGGCTGGCGCATGTTCTCCTTTCTCAAGGTCACTACCGACGATGGCATCATCGGTTGGTCGGAGTTCAACGAAAGCTTCGGCTCAGTCGGCCTGTCCGATGTGATCCGTGGCCTGTCACCGGTGCTGATTGGCCGCGATCCACGGATGTATGAGCAGGTGACGCAGCATCTGCACGTGCTGACGCGGCAGTCGCGCGGGGGGCTGAACCAGCAGGCGATTGCGGCGATCGAGAACGCATTGCTCGACGTCACCGGCAAGGCGTATGGCGTGCCGGTCTATGCGCTGTTCGGCGGTCCGATCCGCGAGCGGATCCCGGTGTACTGGTCGCATTTCGGCACCTATCGTGTGCGCAGTGCGGCGTTGATTGGCGTGCCGCTGCTCTACAGCTACGACGACCTCGCGCGCCACGCGGTCGAGGTGAAGGAGCGCGGCTTCCGTGCGTTGAAGACCAACATCATGCCGGTGGTGGACGGCAAGCTTGCTTCCTACGTGCCCGGATTCGGCCGCACGATCGGCTGGCCAGAGCTGAACTGGGACAACCGGCTGACAAGCGGCGTGCAGGAGCAGTTGCTGACGATCCGTGCGGCGGTCGGGCCGGAGATGGGCATCCACCTCGACATCAACTTCAACTTCAAGACCGAGGGATTCAAGCGCATCGCCGAGGTGGTGGCTCCGGCAAACCTCACCTGGCTGGAGATCGACACGCACGACGCGCAGGCGCTGGCGGAAATCAAGCGCGGTGCGCATTGTCCGATCGCCTCATGCGAGACGCTGCACGGCCGCCGCGAGTTCAAGCCGTTCTTCGACCACTACGCCGCCGACGTGGCGATCGTTGACGTGATCTGGAACGGGTTGAACGAATCGCTGAAGATCGCCTCGATGGCCGATGTGTACGAGATCAATGTCGCACCGCATAACTTTTACGGGCATCTGTGCAGCGCGATCAGTGCCACATTCAGCGCTTTGGTGCCGAATTTCCGGGTGATGGAGATCGACATCGACTCAGCGCCGTGGCGTGACGAGTTCTACCTGACCGTGCCGACGATCGAGAACGGCGAGTTCGTGCTGCCGCGCGGCCCCGGCTGGGGCATCGACGTGAACGAAAAAGCGGTGCGCGCAAGGCCGCCGAAGGCATAACAATCGCTTCCCCTCCCCTTGTGGCAGGGAAGCGTAACCGCAAGGAGACATACACTTGGCCAAATTCAAGATCGCAACGCCCGCCGGGGCGAGCTTCACCGTCGCGGGCGGCGGCTATGACCTGGAGATGGAGCCGCTGGAAGGTATCGACGCTGAGATCGTCGAAGGCCCCACTGATGAGGACGGCTTTATCAAGTTCGCGCAGGATGCCGACGCGATCTATGCCAAAGGCATGCGTTTTACCAAGAAGATCATCGACGCGCTGCCGCAGAAGTGCCGTGCGATCGTGCTGGGCAGCGTCGGCGTGGACAGCGTCGATGTGAAGGCCGCTACCGAGCGCGGCATTCCGGTGACCAACTGCCCAGACACGTTCATCGAGGAAGTCGCCGACCACGCGATGATGCTGCTGCTGTCAACGTTTCGACGTACCATCGAGCAGGATAGGATGGTGCGTGAGGGGAAGTGGAGGGACGGGCGGCCGGCGCTGCTGCAGATTCCTCGGCTGATGGGGCAGACGCTTGGGTTGATTTCGTTCGGCCACGTCGCGCGTGCGGTGGCGAAGCGCGCCAAGCCGTTCGGGTTGCGTATCATGGCCTATGACCCGTTCATCGAGGAACTGGTCATGACGGAGCATGGCGTGATTCCCTCCACGCTCGAGGAAGTGCTGTCGCAGTCCGACTTCGTTTCCATGCACGCGCCGGCGCGGCCGGAAGTGGAAGGCATGCTGGGCGAGAAGCATTTCCGGCTGATGAAGAAGACGGCGATCTTCATCAACACCGGCCGCGGCCCAACAGTGCAGGAAGTGGCGCTGATCAAGGCGCTGGAGGAGAAGTGGATTGCCTATGCCGGCCTCGATGTGCTGGAGACCGAGCCGCCCGGCAATAACAATCCGCTGCTGAAGATGGACAACGTCATCCTGAGCGCGCACACGGCTTCCGCGTCCGCGCGGTTCGATCCGGCGCGGAAACGGCATGTCGGGCGCGAGCTGGCGCTGGTGCTGGAAGGGCGGTGGCCGATGAGCTGCGTCAATCCGGCATCGCTGATGGGCAACACCAAGCTGCGCCGCTGGCAGCCAGTGTCGATGGAGCGCGGGCCGAACAGCTAGACCCGGCAAACCCTCTCCCGCTTCGCGGGAGAGGGTTTCTCGCTACCCCTGCCACACCGAAACATATTCGGCCGCAGCCGGCCGCGGCGCCTGAATGCCGCCGCCCACCTGCTTGCCGAGATAGATGAACCCGATGATGTCGTCGTCTGGCGCCAGGCCCAGCGCCTGCTTCACCGTCGCGTCGTAGGCCGGCGCGCCGGTCTTCCACATCGCGCCGTAGCCCTGCGCATTGGCCGCCAGCATGATGTTTTGCGCCGCTGCCACCGCCGCCGCCGATTGCTCCACTTCCGGAATCTTGTGCCCCTTCTGCACATGCGCCGCCGCCACCACGATGATCGGTGCGCGCATCGCCTTGTCGCGTTCTCGCTGCAGCATCTCGGCCGATGCATCCGGCTCCCGCCGCCGCATGCAATCCGCCATCAGGTCGCCCAAGCGCGCGCGCTTGTCCTCCTGGATCACCACGAACCGCCATGGCCGCAGACGACCATGGTCCGGTGCGCGCACGGCACTTTGAAAGATCGCGTCGAGTTCCGCACGATCCGGCCCCGGCGGTTCCAGCTTCAATGCCGATTCGCGCGACAGCAGAAGTTCCATTGCGTCCATCGTTGCTCCCCCCACCAGCGGATCGCCGCCCTGACGGCGGCACAGCATGATCGGCCGAAGTCGGGCGGCACGCAATCCGCTTTCGTCCGCGTTGCCGCTCCGGTATCATGCTGGGCGCCAGGCAACGAGCGGGGGAGCGGCCAGCATGGGCATGACCATGACCGAGAAGATCCTGGCGCGTGCGAGCGGCAGCGCCACGGTGAAGCCCGGCGACGTTGCCGTGGTCGATGTGGAAACCGCCGTGCTCATGGACATGACCTTCCTGCCGGAAGGCTGGCGCGAGATCCTGAAGGTGCACGACCCGGAAAAGGTGGTCATCGTTTTCGACCATCTGGTGCCGGCCCCCACCATCCAGGCAGCGGAGGCACATCGCACCGGCCGCGCATTCGCCGCACGGTTCGGCATCGAGCGGCTGCACGATGTCGGGCCGGACCAGGGCATCGCGCATGCTGTGGTGGCCGATCGCGCTTACGCCCTGCCGGGCACCGTGCTGGTGAACGGCGATTCCCATACCTGCGCCGCGGGCGCGTTCAATTGCGCGGCGCGGGGCGTTGGTGGGCCGGACATGCTGTATGCCGTTACCAGCGGCAAGGCATGGTTCCGCGTCGGCGAAACCGTGCGCTACGACTTCACCGGCAAGCTGCCGGAGGGCGTGTCGGCGAAGGACATCTTCCTCACCATTGCCGGTACCTATGGCGCGCATGTCAACCAGAACGTCGAATACGGTGGGCCTGGCATGTCCACGCTCAGCATCAACGGTCGGCGCACGCTGGCGACAATGGGCGCCGAGCTTTCCGCGGAGTTCGTGATTTTCGAACCGGACGATGCATTGCTTGACTATGTCCGAGAACGCAATAAACAGCCGTTCGAACCAGCGTCACCCGATCCGGACGCGGTGTACCACGAGCGCCGCAGCATCGATCTTGGCAGCCTGGAGCCACTGGTCGCGTTGCCGGACGCGGTGGTGAACAACTCTGTCAGAATCAGCGAAGTTGCGGGGGAAAAAATCGACCAGGCGTTCATCGGGTCGTGCGCCAACGGAACGTTGGACGATCTGGCGGTGGCGGCGAAAGTGGTCGCCGGGCGCAGGGTGGCGCGCGGCACGCGGTTCATCGTCACACCAGGCACGCAGGCGATCTACCGCGCCGCGCTGAAGGCCGGCTATATTGAGACGTTGCTGGACGCGGGCGCGGTCGTGACACCGGCGACCTGTGGGGCTTGCTGGGGCGGGCACATGGGTACGCTTGGCCCAGGCGAGGTCTGCATCACCGCCAGCACGCGCAATTTCAAGGGCCGCATGGGCGATCCGTCTGCGCGAATCTTCATGGCCTCGCCGGCGACCGTGGCGGCGTCGGCGCTGGCCGGCGCGATCGCCCATCCCGGCGCGTTCTTCCGAGGAGACGCGGCATGAAGAGCAGTACTAACATGCTGGCCGGACGGGTGTGGAAGTTCGGCGACAACATCAATACCGACCTGATGCTGCCTGGCCCCTATCTGGTGAAAAGCGCGGAAGAGCAGGCGAAGGCGGTGTTCATAAGCAACCGGCCGGAATTCCTGCGGGAGATGCGCAAGGGCGACGTGATCGTCGGCGGCTTCAACTACGGCATGGGCTCGTCGCGCCCCGCCGCGCGATCGTTGCGCAACTGCGGCGTGGGCTTCCTGCTGGCGGAGACGATCAACGGGCTGTTCTTCCGCAACAGTGTCAATCACGGTTTCCGTGCGCTCGAGTGCCCCGGTGTGACGCAGGCATTCGAGGAGGGCGATACCGCGGAACTGTCGATCGAGGACTGGACCGCGACCAATCCCCGCACCGGCCAGACGCTACCGGTGACGCCGGTGCCCAAGGTACTGCTCGACATGATGCTAAGCGGCGGGATTCTGCCGCTGCTGGAAGCGCAGGGCCTGATCGCGCCGCGCAAGGCGGGGTAGGTGGGACTCTTCCCACCGACCTGCCCACTTTTCCAGTGGGCGCGATTATGGTTGACGTCTGAACCGCCTATCGCCTGAACTCCCGCTGCAAAACCGCGGAGGTCGGCATTGATCGAAATGCTCCTGCGCGACATCGCCGAATACTGCCGCCGCGCACGCATGGCGGAATCCACCTTCGGCCGGCTCGCCGTGAACGACGGCAAGTTTGTCAGCCGCCTGCGCCTCGGCGGGCGCCTCACCACCGACACGGTCACACGCGTGCGGGCGTTCATCCAGCGCGCCCACGGCAGCGGCGAACGGCGCGAAGCTGCCAATACCGGCGCCGTTGGCACCGCAAGCGCCGAGCCCATCAGGCGAACGCAATTTCCGCTTCTACGACAACCGTCAGAAATATCTGCTGTTCGTCACCACCTGCAGTGAGAAATGGGTGATCGCGCAACGCGTCGCCATGGAACTGGCGAACATCCATCCACGCCCGCCGGCGGTGCGGCTGTTCGACGCCGGCATGGGCGACGGCACCGTGCTGTCGCGCACCATGCGCGCCATGCACCACCGCTTTCCCACCATGCCGTTCTACATCGTCGGCAAGGAGATCAGCCTCGAGGACGTTCGTCTGGTGCTCGAGAAGATGCCCGACCGACTCTACGAACATCCGGCGACGGTCCTGGTGATGACCAACCTTTACTATGCCGACGCGCCGTGGCTGAAACCCAATTCAGTGACCGCGGCCACCAGCCTGGTATGGAACGAGCTGGCACTGACCGGCAGCACCGCGCACGACTTCGAAGCGCAGATCACCGAAGCGAACGGGTTCCTGGCGGAGCATTGGCGCGCCCGCGTCAGCCGCGGCGGCAACCCGGTCTACGAAAAGCCCGTCGTCCTGGTAATCTATCGCGAAGACCACCGTTTTCTGCTCGATCAGGTGCGTCCGCGCCGCGGCTTCACCGACGCCGAATACGACCTGGTCATCGCCTCGCAGCCGTATCGCGCCCGAGCGCCGGTGGAGTTCAAGGCGGAAAAGATAGTCGCGCCGCTCGCCCGCGCGCTGGCGCCGGGGGGGCGCCTGATCGCCATCCACTCGCACGGCAACGATCCCGGCCTGGAAATCATCCAACGCATCTGGCCGGGCGAGAACCCATTCACTACCGACCGCCACGCGCTGCTGCGCGCGACCAAGGCGGCACTCGGCAGTGCGGGTCGCGATTTGAATTTCGGGGCCTACGCCGACGCGCGCTCGCTATTCCGCTACGACATGCATACACTGCCGCACGAGATCAGCGAGACGATCGGCACCTCGACCCTGTTCGCCGCCTGGAACGCTGCGGTCTATGTGGCGCAGATCGAGGACCAGCGGCTGTCGGAAGCGATCGGCAGCGGCGCCTGGCTGGATGCGACCCGATCGGTGCTGCAACAGCATGGCGCACTGTGGTTCTGGGACGAATCCTATGTCATATCGCGCAAGCGGGATTCCGGGTGATGGGCACCAGCGCATCGACCGCACGCATCCAGCAGCGGGTTGCCGAACTGGTCGGCGCATGCTCTATCGAACTGTCGCCGCGCGACGAACTCGCCGGCGTGAAACTGCGTGACCTGTTCGATCCGGGCACGACGGTGTTCGTCAATTTTCCGCCAAGCGCAACGTGTGACGATGTGGTCGTCGCCTGCGCGGGGTTGCGGCGCGCCGGCTTCATCGTGGTCCCGCATGTCGTCGCACGCCAGCTCACCGGCTTCGCTGAGGCGAGCGATTTCTTGCAACGTGCCGTGGAAGAGGCCGGCGTTACTCAGGTGTTGCTGTTGGGCGGCGATACGCCGCGGCCGATGGGTCCGTTGCATAGCGCGCTCGCGCTGTTGTCCACCGGCCTGGTCGAACGCCACGGTATCGCGGCGGTGGCATTCGCCGGCTATCCCGAGGGCCACCCGCGGATCGACAGCGCTGCGTTGCAAGCGGCGTTGCTGGCCAAGCTTGAGGTCGCGCGGCGACGCGGTCTGGCAACGTCCGTGGTGACGCAGTTCGGCTTCGAACCGCAGCCTATTCTGCAGTGGATCGCGGCGCGACGTGCCGAGGGAATCGCCTGCCCGATCCGCATCGGTCTGGCCGGACCGGCGACCGTGGCGACATTGGCCAAGTACGCGGTGCGCTGTGGCATCGGTGCGTCGCTGCGCGCCCTTGCGCACGGTCACGCGGCGATTGCGCGCATCCTGACTGAAGCCAATCCGGATGCGCTGATCGAAGCGCTGGTAGCCGGAGAGGATCCCACCGCTCCGATCAACGGCCTGCATATCTTCACATTCGGTGGCGCGCGTCGCACCGCGGTTTGGCGGCAAGCGATCGTGCGGAGAGTTCCCCCTCCCCCTAACCTTGGTCCGCTTCGCGGCCCAAGCCCGCAAGGGGAGGGGGAACTCGCTTGACTCTCTTACTCCGCTGCCACCTTCAGTGCGTCCGGATGGATCGCCTGGTGCAACCGTTCGGCATAGGCGGCCTGCCAGTCCGCCGCTGCCAGCACGCACTCGCCGCTGCGCACCTGCTGAAACAGTTCCGGCGCATCGACGCAGGGCGGCACCCCCGCCTTGTCACGCAACGCCCGCGCCGCCATCAGCAGACGGCGGCGCGTGCGGGTGATCATCTGGTCGCTCGGCGCGAGGTGCTCGAACGTGTGGTCGACGATCTCGCCCATGCTCTCGGTGATCGCCTGGTCCTGCATCGCGATATGCGTGATACCGGTATAAATCACGTCGTTGCGTTGCGCCTCGCGATCAATGAGATAGTCGTTCGCCGCGCTCTGCACCGGCCGCCAGCGGCCGAACCAGTCGGTGGTGTTCGGCTGGTAGTCCGGCACCGGCGTCGATCCCGGGATCTGCGCACCCCCCTTCAACACCGCCGTGCGCGACGCCTGCTTCCAGGAAAACCCGACGAACATCACATGCGTGTCGTCCATCGGCACCCAGGCGCGCGCGATTACCCGATCCGCGAAGGCGCCCTGCGGAATGAACGTCCAGAACGGAAAGGCGAAATGCGCGAAGCGCCAATACGTCTGGCCATTCTCCGCCGGACGGAACGCGCAATACATGGTGCCCCAGTCCGTGTCCCCCACCTGATACTCGGGCGCCCGATTCACCACCTGGTATTGCAGCCAGTTGTCGGCATCCACCTGCTCGGGCCGCACCGATCCGACATGCAGCCAACTGAAATGCGAGGTGTCGATGTCGCCCTCCAGCGCCTGCAACCAATTGCATTCGCGCTGGGTGAAATTGAGGCTGAGTTCGCTGTCCGGCAGCAGCGTCGCCTCGATCTCCGGCATCGGCGGCGCCTCGGCGCGCGCGCCCATATACACCCAGATCACCCCGGCCCGTTCGGTCGCCTGATACGCCTTGGCGCGCACCTTGGCGCTGAAATCCTGGTCCGGCGGCAGGTTCGGCTGTTCCAGGCACTGCCCGTCGGCGGCGAACTTCCAGCCGTGATAGACGCAGCGCAATCCGCCGTCCTCGTTGCGGCCATAGAACAGCGACGCACAACGGTGCGGACAGCGATGGTCCATCACGCCGACGCGCCCCGCTTTGTCGCGGAAGGCGATCAGCTTCTCGCCGAGCAACATCAGGCGTAGCGGATCGCCGCCGGCGACCAGCTCCGACGATTTCACCGCAGGAAGCCAATACTGTCGCATCAACTCGCCCATCGGCGTGCCGGGGCCAACCCGGGTGAGTTCCTGGCCTTCGCTGGCTGTGGTCATGCGTTCCTCCTGCCGCGGTTGCGGCTGTGACTTTATGGTCAGACGATATTTTGCTTCTGTCGCTGTGGTCAATCTGTCAGATTTTACCCGAGACGAGTCGGAATAATTGCTGACAATGCCGGCGCGGCATGCTTATGGTACGCGGCGGCCTGGCTACTCTGGCCGTTCCGTTACATGCGGCCTGTTGATCCGCAGGCGGAAGACGGCAACCGCAAATGTCAGGACGGTGGCATGCAATCTGCCGCCGCGGGGGAAAGCTGCGCCCGGCATAGGTTACGAAGACGAAATGTAATCCGCCGGACCGGGCGCCGCACAGCCGCTGAGCAACCGAACCTGACCAAACAGGGGGACTGCAATGCTCGAACGTCTGGAACAGCAGAAGACGCTGACACGCAATCAGTGGAAGATCATCGCCACGGCGAATCTCGGCGATATGCTCGACTTCTTCGATTTCTTCCTGATCGGCTATGTGCTGGCCTTCATTGTCCGATCCTGGCATCTGACCTACGGACAATCGGCACTGATCCTGCTGTCCTCCGGGCTCGGCGCCGTCCCGGGCGCTTTCTTCTGGGGCTGGATGGGTGACAAGTTCGGCCGGCGCCGGATCTTCATCGCCACGGCGCTGAACGTGTCGCTCGCTACCGGCATCATGGCGTTCACGCCGGACCAGGATGCGCTGATCCCAGGCTGGTTGTTCCTCTCGTTCTTCCGTTTCTTCGTTGGCTTCGGCAATGCCGGCCTGATCGCGGTCGACATCCCGCTGGTACAGGAATTCGTGCCTTCGTACAAGCGCGGCTGGGTCAGTGGCCTGACAACCGTCCTCCTGCCGGCTGGCAACCTGATGGGTGCGCTGTCCGGCGCGTTTCTGGCGCCGATGATCGGCTGGCGCGGCCTGTTCCTGGTGGGGCTGCTGCCGGCCGTACTGGTTCTGCTGATCCGCGTCTGGGTGCCGGAATCGCCCCGGTGGCTGCTGCGCATGGGCCGGTACGCCGATGCGCGCAAGGCGCTCGCCTGGGCGCTGCAGGTCGATCCGGAGACTGTGCCGCTGCCCGCGACTGCCCCCGATGACGTGCAGAGTGCGCCCTGGATCGAGCTGTTCAAGTATCCGCGCAGCGTGGCGGCCGCCTGCCTGACCGGGTTGAGCCAGACCGGTGGCGTGGGCCTGCTGTTATGGATCACCACTCTGTTCGTTCTGGTGCTGCAGGTCACCCCGGCCGAGGCATCCTATCTGATGATCTGGGTCAGTCTGCTCGGCATCGCCGGCAGGATCGTGTGTTCCTACCTGTCGGATGCGATAGGCCGGCGTGCGTCCGGCCTGCTGATCGGTCTCGGCGGTGCCACGACCATGCTGCTGGCAGGCTACCTGCACGGTGTGTTCATCGGCGGGGTGTCGCTGTTCTTCGTGTTGATCATGGTGCAGCGCTTCTTCGGCGACGGCAGCTATGCGATCATCGGCCCCTACATGGCCGAGCTATGGCCGGCGCGGCTGCGCGCCAGCGGCATGGGCCTCGGTTACGGCGTGGGCAATCTCGGCAAGATATTCGGACCGCTGGGGTTGGCGCTGATCATCGGCTCGACCAACTATGTCAGCCCGAAAGCCACGCTCGACGCGATCGGTCCGGCGCTGGCGTACCTGGCGTTCTGGTACGCCATGGCGGGATGCGCGTTCTGGTTCATCGGCTTCGAAACGAAGGGCCGCTCGATCGAGGAGATCGACGCCGCGCTGACGCGGCCGGTGCCGGTGAAGGCGTAACCATAAACCTCACCCGCGGAGCGGGAGAGGTCGCGGAGCATAGCGACGCGGGTGAGGGTGCCGCCGGCAGCACGGTGCCGACCCGATCGCCCTCGCCGTCGGCGCTCACGCGCCTTCGACCTCTCCCGCGCGCGGCGCGGGAGAGGTGTACTGCTCAGCGCGCCAGCTTCCCGTCCGCCTGCTTCCACGCGGCGATGCCGCCGTGGATGTGGCATGCCGTCGCCAGCCCCACATCCTGCGCCGCCTGCACCGCCATCGCCGAGCGCTCGCCGAACGCGCAATAGAACACCAGCCGCTTCCCGGTCGCGGTGGCCAATTCGTGCAGCATGCCACCCTCCTGAATGTTCTCCTGCAAGTCCGGGTAGGGCGCGTGCAACGCGTCGGGAATCGTGCCGTGCTTCTCACGCTCGCTGCGCTCGCGCAAATCGATCAGCACCACGTCGCTTCTGCCCAGCAATAACTGCGCTTCCTGTGCCGTCACCGCCCAGCCGCGGCGGGCGATCTCGGCCTGCGCCAGGCCCTGATGCATGTTGGCCGGCACCGCCACGTCCATCATCTTCGGGTTGGACAGGTTCAGCCCGTTCATCAGCGCGACGTAGTCATCGACCGACTTCACCTGCAGCCGCGGATTGTACGCCTTCTCCTCGCCGATCGTACTGACCGTGTCGCCCTTGTAGTCATGCCCCGGAAACACCAGCGTCTCGTCGGGCAGCTTCAGCAGGCGGCCGAATATCGATGCGTATTGCGCGCGCGGGTCGCCGTTCTGGAAGTCGGTGCGGCCGGTGCCACGAATCATCAGTGTGTCGCCGGTGAAAACGCGGTCCGCCATGAGGAAACTGTAGGAATCGTCGGTGTGGCCGGGCGTGTAGATCACGTCCAGCGCCAGCCCCTCGATTCCCAGCTTGTCGCCGTCGGCCAGCCGCATCGACACCACATCGACGTTGGATTGCTCGCCCATCGCGGTGATGCAGCGGGTGCGGTCGCGCAGTGCGCCCAGGCCGGTGATGTGGTCGGCGTGCAGATGCGTATCCACCGCCTTGACCAGCTTCAGGTCCAGTTCGCGGATAAGTTGCAGGTAGCGATCGACCTTCTCAAGCACCGGGTCGATGATCAACGCCTCGCCGCCGCGACGGCTGGCAAGCAGATAGGTGTAGGTCCCCGAGGTAGCATCGAACAACTGACGGAAGATCATCGGCGGCTCCCCTGCCCATGTCTGCAACGAGCGCAATGCTTCTGCGCTGCTTCGGAGCGGGAGATTAGTCTGCTCCGGGTGCGGGAGTCCCGAGAAAATTAGCGAATGTCATCGTCGCTTGCGGCTGAACGCACGCCTACCCCCCCTCCCACAAGGGGAGGGGGAATAGCCTGTTCCGAACTACTTCGTTTGTGCGTCCGTGTACGGATACACCACGTCGCCGGTCTTCAACGCCGGCGGCCACAGGATCACCTCGGTGCTGGGATCCTTGAACTGATCGAGGTCGTTGCTCTTGACGCCGCGGAACTGCACTTCCATCACGCGTGCCTCGCTCCACTCGCCATCCGGTCCGAACTTGACGTCGCCGACGACCGTATTGAACGTGTGCGAGCGCAGGTAGTCGGCCATCTTGTCCTGGTCCAGGCTCTTGATGCCTTCGATGGTCTGCTGCAGCACCTGCATGTCGGCATAGGCGAAGGGCGGCAGGTAATAGCCGAGCGGGTCGACGCCCGCCGATGCCGCCTTGGCCTGGTATTGCTTCAGGAAGTCCTGCGCCGCCGGACTCGCCGCCTTCGACCAGGGCAGCCAGAAGTCGTAGTCGACGATGCCGTTCAGCAACGGCCCGAGTTGCGTCTTGATTGCGGTGCTCTGCAGCCCGACCATACCGCCGCCGAATAGCTTGGCCTTCAGCCCGACTTCGTGCGCGGCGCGGATCATGCCTACGGTATCGGGTGGATAAGAGCAGACCAGCACCAGGTCCGGATTGGTCGCGGCGATGGCACGGACGATCGGGGTGTAGTCGGCCGTGCTCGGCGGATAGGTCTGGTCATAGACGATCTTCAGGCCGTCCTTCTTGGCGATCGCCCGCGCGCCATCCATCGCGTTGTGCGGGAACTCGGCGTCGGCGCCGACGATCGCCAGCGTCTTTGGCTGCGGGTTCTGCGCCATCGCGGTGGCGAAGAAGCCGGCCGCGAAGCTCTGCTTCGGCTCTGGTCCGCCGGTCGGCGTGAAGGAGAAGTATTTCGGATAGTGGAACTCGCTGTTCACCGCCAGGCCGAGCAAGGAGAGGAAGGTGCGATTGTGCTGCATGATCACAGGCATCGCGGGCGCGATCATGTTCGTCGCGTAGCCGCTGATGACGAGGTCCACATGGTCCACGTCGAGCAGCTTGGTGTACAGGCCCGGGATGGTCGAAGGATTGGACTGGTCGTCGTAGTAGATCAGCTTCACCGGCCGGCCGAGTAAGCCGCCATGCGCGTTAACGTTCTGCTCCCAGATCTGCATCGCCAGCAGCGCCGCCTTGCCGTTGGGCGCCAGTCCGCCGGTCAGTGCCATGCCGAAGCCGATGGTGATCGGCTTTTCGTCGGCCTGCGCCGGCGTCGCGAACGCCAGCGTGATTGCCGCGGCGGCCGACAGCAGCGCCCCGGTAAGACGTTTCCCCAGCATCGATGGTCCTCCCTTTTTTCCTGATTGCCGGATTGTAGCCGGCTCTTGCGCTTCGCGGGAGGGGGGGTTCTGGCGTATGTTCGCGAGGAACCAATACCGGAGGAGCAGCCGATGCAGGACCTCGACGAGTTTACCGCCACCGACGCCGCGCTGGAACAAATGGCGGCGACGCCGAACAAGCGGCTGAAGGAGATCGGCGACGCCGCGGTGCGGCACATGCACGCCTTCGCCCGTGAGGTGAATCTGACGCCGGAGGAGTGGCTGTTCGGGATCCAGTTCCTCACCGAGGTCGGCAAGGCCTGCACCCCGGTGCGGCAGGAGTTCATTCTGCTGTCGGACGTGTTGGGCCTCAGCGCGGTGGTGAATGCGCTGCACGACAAGAAGGCGCGCGAGCTCGGTTCGCAGAGCAGTCTGCTGGGGCCGTTCTATCGCGAGGGCGCGCCGGAATTGCCGCTGGGCGCGTGCATCGCGGCGCATCCCTCGGTGGAAGAGATCGTCGTCTATGGCCGCGTCACCAGCAATGACGGCAAGCCGGTTGACGGGGCGCTGATCCAGGTGTGGCAGACCAGCGAGCATGGGCTGTACGATTTGCAGACGCACGGGCTGGAGGGCACCGACCTGCGGGCGAATTTCCGTACCGATGCGCAGGGGCGCTATCATTTCCGGACGGTGCGGCCGCTGGGTTATTCGATCCCGATGGATGGGCCGGTCGGCGCGATGGTGAAAGCGCAGCACCGGCACGGCTTCCGGCCGTCGCATATCCATTTCCTGATCGGCGGCGAGGGTTATCGCGAGTTGGTCACCGCGTTGTACTTCGGCGACGACGTGCACATTGATTCGGACACGGTGTTCGGGGTGTCCGGTTCGCTGGTGGTCGAGGCGAAGGAACATCCGAAGTCGCCGGTCCCCGGGCTGCGCGCGGTGCACTATGATTTTCGCCTGGCCGCGGCGGCGCCGGGCGAGAGCGGCCGCGTGGGCGCCGATCCGACCAAGATGATGCACGCGGCGGAGTAGCAAGGCAGATACTCTCCTTCCCCTTGAGGGAGGGGGTTGGGGGGAGGGGTTCGGTGCCGCGTACGCACCCCCCTCCCTCAAGGGGAGGGGGAGGGTTTTGTGGGAGAACCATCATGCCGCGCCGGCTGATCGACATCTCGTCGCCGCTGATGGCGGGGATCAAGAGCGATCCCCCGCACATGCTGCCGCAGATCGAATACCTGGACCATCACGCCACCGCGCCGGCCATGGCGGAGTATATGGGGGTGCGCGTCTATCAGTTGCCCGATGGCGAATACGCCGCGGTCGAGCGTGTGGCGATCAGCACGCATAACGGTACGCATCTCGACGCACCGTACCACTTCTTCTCGACCATGAACCACGCGCTGAAGCCGGGCGGCGAGCCGTCCTGGCGGATCGACGAGGTGCCGTTGGAATGGTGCTTCCAGCCGGGCGTGAAGCTGGACTTCCGCCACCTGCCGGATGGCTACGTCGCGACGCCGGGCGATGTGGAAGCCGAACTGAAGCGCATCGGGCACACGCTGCGGTCGCTGGAGATCGTCGTGGTGAACACCGCGGCGGGGGCGAAATATGGCCAGGATGACTACGTCGATTCCGGCTGCGGCATGGGCAAGGCGGCAACGCTGTGGCTGCTGGAACGCGGCGTACGGCTGACCGGAACCGATGCGTGGAGTTGGGACGCGCCGTTCTCGTTCACCCGCAAGCGCGTGGCGGAAACTCATGATGCCGGGCTGATCTGGGAGGGCCATCGCGCCGGTCGAGAGATCGGCTACTCGCACCTGGAGAAGCTGCACAATCTCGAAGAACTGCCGGCGGACGGGTTCGACGTGGTGTGCTTCCCGGTGAAGGTGCATCGCGCCTCGGCGGGGTGGACACGGGCGGTGGCGATCCTGCCGGGATGATCCCTATGCGCGTCAGGACGGGAGGTGCGCGTGGAATGTCCTCCCGCTCCCCTTGTAGGAGGGCAAGAACTTTGCGGCGCGCGTGATCAGCGATCTAAACACCTGAGGAGGGCAGCATGGATCTTGGCACACGGTATCTGGGCCTCGCGCTGCGCAACCCGATCATTGCGTCGGCGTCACCGCTCTCGGGTGATGTTGGCACAATTCGCGAACTGGAAGATTCGGGTGCCGGCGCGGTGGTCCTGCCGTCGCTGTTCGAAGAGCAGATCCTGGAGGAAGAGCGACTGCTCGACATGCTGACGAGCGTCGGCAACGACAGCAATCCGGAAGCGAGTTCGTATTTTCCCGAGGCGATGAAGTACAACACCGGGCCGCAAGGCTACCTCGAACTGGTTGCCCGGGCGCGCGCCGCGGTCGGCATACCGGTCATCGCCAGCCTGAACGGAACCACTGACTCGGGTTGGGTGGACTACGCCCAGCTCATCGAACAGGCGGGTGCATCGGCGCTCGAACTCAACATCTATCGGATCGCGTCCGGTCCCGCGGTGACCGGCGGCGAGGCCGAGGCAGACTGCGTGGCGCTGTTCAAAGCCGTGCGCAGCCGGGTTGGACTTCCCGTTGCCGTCAAATTGCATCCTTATTTCTCCGCCTTCGGCGCCTTGGCCCGGCAGCTCGATCAGGAAGGAGCGAACGGGCTGGTGCTGTTCAACCGTCTGTATCAACCCGATATCGATCTCGGCCGCCGGCGCTGGAGCAACGATCTCGCGCTCAGCGGCGCCGGCGAGATCCGGCTTGGTCTGCTCTGGCTTTCGCTGCTGGCCGGCCGGCTGCCGCGCGCTTCGCTTGCCGCGAGCACCGGTGTGGAAACCGCGAATGAGGTGATCAAATACTTGCTCGCGGGCGCCGATGCGGTGATGACCGCCTCGGCATTGCTCCGCCATGGACCGGGGTATCTACGATCGCTGGTCGCCGACCTGGAGGCTTGGCTGAGCGCGCGCGGCTTCGCGTCGGTGACTGCGATCAAGGGATTGATGCGGCATTCCCACCCGGACTCGGAGGCGGAGGTGCGAAAGCGCCGCGACTATATCGGGAGTTTGTTGGGCTATCGGGGTCCTTATGTGCAGCGGTGACATGGCCCGGACGCAATATTGACACCAGTGTCGATGTTGGCAACGGGCCTGCATGCGGATCGCCAGACCCGATCAGCGTAGCGTCACCTCGACGCGTCGGTTGCGCGGTTCGGGCACGCCGGGTGGCGTTGGGATCAGAGGATCGTTCGCGCCGTAATAGGCGATCTGGATGATCGCCGCGGAAATGCCGCCGTGGACCAGCAGATCGCGCACCACCTGCGCCCGCTGCAAGGAAAGCGCCTCGTTCACGGCCGCGCTACCAATCGCATCGGCATTTCCCACGACGCTGATATCGAGATTGGGCAGGGTCTTGGCCTTCTCGATGATCGTTTGTACCTCGTTTTGCGAACTGCCGATCAATGTCGCCTGACCCAGCACAAAATACAGAATATAATGCAATGGCGTCCTTGGAGTCGCCGCCAGCGCCGTGCCAAAAGCAGCCGCGATATTGCCCTGCGATGCTTCAAATGCAGCGCCGGGCTGGCTTTGCCAGAACCGTTTGCCAACCGCCGAGTCGGGCTGATCCAGCAGCGTGGTGGTTGCAGGGCTTTTGACGAGGACCTTACCGATGCCGCCGTCTTCATCGGGGATCAGCACGACCACGTTGCCGGGCAATCCGCAGGACGCCAGAAACAGCAAGCCTGCCAGTACGAGCCAGCGACTCGACATATCCACCTACTCCGCCCGCACAAGGAAACGGGTCCCGCGCACACCAACCGTGAATTGTGGGGTTTCCACAGAAATCGCCTGCGGTGCGAGTTTGCCGGTCAAGCCGGACATGTACTGGAGAGTGCCCACGGCCAGGCGCAGCACGAAGCCGTACTGCTGTTCCGCCGGCTTGAACACGAAGCGCCCGACGGTAAGCTGCGTGCTCTCACCGACAGAAATCCGCGTATCGTCGCGAAAGGTGATGCCCACCAGGCCGCCGCCACCGGTTTCAAGTCGGTCACCTTCGTAGATGGCAGTCCCGGGTTCCACGGCCTGGCTCACGTCGTTGCGCCACAGTTTTGCCGGCCCCGATACGGTCTTAACGAACCCGATCGCGGCATCATCCGCCCAGGCCGGACCAGCGCACAGCGCCAACGCGCAAACCAAGCAAATCCATATGCCGCGCATCGGGCAGTCCCTTCTGGATTGCAACCAGTCGAGTCGATTCCACTCAAGCACGAACCCGCCGGTTCAGCAAACCGACACTCCGAGTCCGCAGATCATTCGGTGCAAGCAGGACTAGCTTGCGTGCCAGCGCGGGAACCAGTTGCCTGCGCAAGCAATTGGCCCGTTACCCAACGTCTGGGTGCTTGTTCGGCAATTCGGCGCATGTCAACGTGTCCGTCGTGGATCGAACGGCAATCGCGGTTTGGCGGACACAAGGATGCAGCGGGAGGGGGCGGTCAGCAGGCATCCCATGGTGCTTGTCGTGGACGACGACGAGGACCTCGCCCGGGAGATTTTGCGTATGCTCGACCGGTATGAGTTCTACGGCACCGCGGTCCAAGACTGGGACAGCGCGCTCGCGGCGATCGCGTCCGACAGCCCCGATGCCATCATCCTCGACCAGCGGCTTGGGCGGATCGACGCGCTGCCGCGCCTGCATGAGCTGCGGCAGCTGACCAGCGTTCCGGTGTTGATCTACACCTCGAACCAGGATGAGGCCGACCGCATCGTCGGACTGGAACTGGGGGCGGACGACTTCCTCGTCAAGCCGGTTTCCGGGCGCGAGCTGGTGGCGCGGCTGCGTGCTAATCTCCGGCGCGCCCAGCGTGAAAACGCCGCCGCGGGAACCGTCGCCCGCGGCTGGGAACTCGATATCCAGGGGCGCCGCCTGATCGCACCGACCGGCCGCCCGGTCGCCCTGACGGCGGCCGAGTTCGAGCTGCTGAACGCCCTCGCCGCACAGCCTGGCGTGGGCCACAGCCGCGACGAACTGACCAGGGTTGTCTTTGGCCGGCGCTGGGACCCGGACGACCGGGCTATCGACAATCTGATCACCGGCTTGCGCGGCAAGCTTGGCGCCATCGACCCCACCGCAGGCGGGCAGCGCTGCATCGCGACCATCCGCACCGTCGGCTACATGTTCCTGGGTTTTCCCTGATTGGCCGTCCGCTCCGTTGATCGGGCGATTTCATCCGCCTCGGCAGCACGCAGGGTCATTATGAATTCGGCACCCCCACCTGGGATGTTGGTCGCGGCAAGCCGGCCGCTCATGGAATCCATGATGCCGTGGCAGATCGACAGTCCCAGACCAGTGCCTTGTCCGGCGGGTTTGGTGGTAAAGAACGGCTCGAACAAGTGCGGCATTACGTCGGCCGGAATGCCGGGTCCGTTATCCCGCACGGTAACCTGTACAGAACGGCCTTGCTCAATCGTACTGGCATGCAGCCACACGATCCGCTCGGGCGGCGGTTTCTCCAGCAAGGCGTCCCGCGCATTCATCAGCAGGTTGACGATAACCTGCTCGATTGGCACTTGCCGGCCGGCCACGAGCGGCAACCCCACCGGCTCTCGCACATCCACCCTCACCATGTCCGCCATCAGACTCGGCCCGACCAGCACCAACGCGCCCTGAATTGCCGTCGCAATATCGATCGGCGCGAGCGGGCCGGCATCCGACCGACCAAACACCTTCAGATGACCGACGATGCTTCTGGCACGCTCGGTTTGCCTCAGGATAAGTCCCAAGCGGTCGCGCGCCTCCTCGATCCCATCGGCACCGTCTTCAAGCGCAGCATCGGCGTTCTCGGCGGCCAGCGAGATCACGGTCACTGGCTGGTTCAGCTCGTGCGCGATGCCGGTCGCGAGTTCACCCAGCGTAGCCAGTTTCGCGGAGACCTCGGCCTGCTGTGTGATCCGCCGCGCCGCATCGACCGCCCGCAGCGCCGACGCGAGCGCCACATCACGGGAACGGCCGGCCCGCCGCTCGCTAATGGATCGGATTAGAAGGGATACGCCATTGGTCAAGAGCAGACCGAGAACCGGCAAGGTCCAGTCGAGCAAGGTGTGCGACCACACAAAGGCGATCACGCTCCCGGTTACCAACGCAACGACCAAGCCGCCGGTCAGCAGGGCGTAGCGCCGGTCCGCGAGGCGGCCAAACAACGCCACGGTCCAAAGACCCAGCAGGGCTGTCAGCAACGCTTCGGAGGCGGCGGCAAACGGCGGGCGCCACAGCAAATCCGCAGCGAGAATGCTTTCGACCGCCTGGGCATGAACCATGACACCCGTCAAAGGCGAATGCAGCGGCGTGGCGAAAACCGAGGCAACCCCAGAGGCGGTCACACCCAACAGGATAATCCGATCGGTGAACCGGTCCGCCGAAACCAAGCCGTCAAGGACCGCGTAGGCCGGAATGATCTCCACCGCGCCCGTCGCGGCGTAGCGGAGGCGGATCTCGCCCTGCGCGCCTGTCGTGATCGGCGTCTGGCCCAACCAAAGCTGAGAAACGCCGAGCAAGCCAAATTCGGCACGCACCTGCGCCGCATGCACGGCCAGACGCGCCACCTCCACTGCGAAACCGGGCACGACGATGTTGCCGACCAGGACAACCCCGGGTAACTGACGAATGACACCATCGGGTTCCGGACGCACGGTGATCGTGCCCATGCCTTGAGCCGCCCGCGCGAAAATCGGCAGCGGCCACAGCGCGGACCGGTATTGCGGAAGATTGGCGTACAGGGGACTTTCCGCCAGCAGAGCAAGCGGGAACCCGGGCGGCGGAGGTGATCGGCCAGGGTTGCTACTATCAGCCGCGACCGCCAGCACCACGGGAACGTCGCGTATCCGTTCACTGAGCCGGACGTCCGACCCGCTCCACGGGGCGGCCGAACCGGATGGGCCTGGTGACCCCGCCTGATCCGGCTCCGAGAGGATGATGTCCACCCCGATAACCCGCGCTCTGGCGAGGTGGTCAAGCAAATCGGCCAGGCGATCTCTCGGCCAGGGCCAGCGACCGACGCGGCGCAGGGACTCGTCGTCGACGGCGATCACGATCATGCCCGGGGGCGGCCGATCGGCCGGAAAACTCCGCTGATACAGATCGAACATCCATGTCCGGACAGTAGAAGCCGGATTGTCCGGCAAAGCCACGCCAATCAGGTAGAGGGCAAGACAGATAAGCGGGATCGTCGCACGATCACGCCATCCACGCCGCCATACCTCAAGCCATTTGCCCATCCCGTGCTACCGCCTGCCCGAGACATTACCGGAGGCATGACGGGTGTCTCAACTGAAACGCACCTGCACGCATCCCGACTCGTATCGGCGGCGAACCGCCATTGCTGGTTTCTCAAGCCGAAATGCCCACTTTATCAATCGGCTGCTTATCTCTGTGCCTGCCATGCTGCCGGCCTGGCGACATTGTCGCCGACCAAATCCGACAGTTCGCCCGCAGACCATTCCGCCAGGCGGGCGTAAGCCGATGAGCGAGCGCCGGTCGCAGGAACGCCGATTGATCGATCATCGCGGCGCGGGCGCGGCGGGGGATGGCGAGCTGGTTCGGCATCCCAACACGGACTCGGATAGGGGTAGCACGATCGATGGCAAAAAAGCTGCTGATTCTGGACGATGACCTCGGTATCACGACCGTGCTGAAGCATGTCGCGGTGGCACTGGGGTATGAAGTCCACGTGCTCAACGACCCGCGGCAGGCCAGTGGCGCATGTGAGGCATTCCAACCCGACATGCTGATGCTGGACATGATCATGCCGGGAATGGATGGAATCGACGTGCTGAACGACCTCCTGAGCCGTCAACCCATTCCGCGAGTGATCCTGATGTCGGGTCTGAGCGATTCCTACCTGCGTCTGGCCGAGGGCGTTGCCGCGTTCCACACGGCCAGTTCGGTGGCGGTCCTGCGTAAGCCCTTCCGCCGCTCCGAGTTGTTCGCGCTTCTGGGACCAGCGACGCCGCCCGAGGCCTCGGGGGAGAAGTGAGGCCGGAGGCTGGTCAACCGGTCAGGCCGACGCATATCGGCGACTTGCGAGTGTCTCATATCGGTTTCTCAATGTCCTGACCGACCGGCACGCGACGTTCAGCAACCCACCGGATGGTGAGGGTTGAATTCGTGGCTGGGTGCCATGGCGCCTAGATTGCTTGCGCGCCGACGATGGCGCCGCCACACTCAGGGGCATGACGGGCAGAGCACACCGCGCATGACCGATCCTCGCGCCGCACTGGAAGCGATCGGACTGCTGCCCGACACGGAGATCGACATCGCCGATGCCGCGCTGCAGCTTGCCCGCGTCGATGCGCCGGACGCCGACTGGCAGGCGGCGCGCGCCCAGCTTTCCGAGATCGCCCGCGACGCCGTTGCGTTACCCACCGCAGGCAGTCTGGCAGCGAAGGCGGAGGCCTTGTCGGACCTGCTGGCCTCGCGGCACCGCTTTGTCGGCGACACGGAGAATTACGACGATCCGGCCAACGCCAACCTGATCCGGGTGGTGGAGCGGCGGCGCGGGTTGCCGGTGGCACTCGGCATCATCTGGCTACATGCCGCGCGTGCCGCCGGCTGGGATGCGCATGGGGTGGATTTTCCGGCGCATTTCATGATCGCGCTGCCAGGCAAGGCGACCCAGATCGTGCTGGACGTGTTCCATGGCGGCGTCGCGATGGGCGCCAGCGACCTGCGCATATTGCTCAAACGGATCGAAGGCGAGAATGCGGAACTGCGGCCCGGTCTGTTGCTGCCGATGAACGCCAGACAGGTCCTGCTGCGGTTACAGAATAACATCGCCGGGCGGCGGGTCCAGGCTGGCGATCTCGACGGCGCGCTGGCCTGCATTGAGGACATGCTGCGCGTCGCCCCCGACCGTGCGGAGCTATGGCGCCAGGCGGGGGCGTTGAACCAGCGATTGGACCGCGTCAGCGCCGCGCTGCGCTGCTTCGAGCGCTGTCTGATGCTGGTGCCGCGCGGCGAGTCGGCCACACGCATCCGCTCGGCGATTGACGGGCTGCGCGGGCGGTTGAACTGATCCCGGCGGGCGCAACGACCTGCCGCGAAACGTCGGTCATTGCGAATAGCTCTTATGGCGTTATTTATTGATATCGGCTATGGAGCGGGCCTACGACGAGGGGATCGCCATGGACCTGGCGGC
>Ga0209415_10005018_pt1 | contig 24000 bp, 18 predicted proteins | sample PeaSoiSIISIP2007_FD_187696 | JGI IMG/M metagenome (GOLD analysis project Ga0209415, IMG submission 187696) | Peat soil microbial communities from Weissenstadt, Germany - SII-SIP-2007 (SPAdes) (version 2) | ecosystem: Environmental > Terrestrial > Soil > Wetlands > Peat | place: Germany... | reverse complement strand
TGCGCGGGTACCATGTACACTGCAAAGCTTTGCATATTGACGTGTATCGCACCCGAGAAGAGAATGAGGGCCTCTCCTGGGCATTCGGATCCACGGATGAGAGAAAGGGTAAAGGAGGATTTCACGATGAGGATCAGACAATCGATAGCGGTTCTATTAGGCGCGGCACTGCTCGCGCCTATGGCGCTGGCGGCGCCGCAATGCTTTTCGCCATTCAGCGGAGTTTACATCCGGTTCGAGGAACCGGTTACCGACTCGGGGGTGGCGCGGAACGGCCGCGTCTGGGGAGCACTGTCCTCGTGCGACGGACTTTCGTCCTGGCCTGTGGTTGGCAACTCGTACCACAGCAAGACAGATGGCCTGGTAGTCGCGTTCCGCGCGTTTACGGTCGATGCCAACAACTGTGGCGCGGTGGATTGGATTGGCACCTTGAAAGGCAAGCCACTTTCCGGTCCATTCGAGCTATATAACCAAAGAACCAACTTCGGAAACTCGGGTACCTGGACCGAGATCACCTGTCCGACTCCGCCGGAACATGCCGTGAAACCGCCTGCGGGAGTCGACCCTCTCGGAAACGCGTCGAAGTAAGAATCTCTCACTCGACGCAAAGCCTGAGAAATTGGAACGCCCCGCATGGCGATCGCGGGGCGTTTCCTTTTCTCCGCGTATTATGGTCGCGTATGTTTTCGCATCGCACCGACTGGAAGCTTTCGCCCAACCGCTTCGCTCAAGCGCAGCAAGAGTTGCGGGCTGCGGGCAGGGAAGTGCTCGACCTGACGATCTCGAATCCTACTCGTGCGGACTTGCACTACGACGCGGAAACCATTTTGCAGGCGCTGGTCAATCCTCTGGCGATGGATTACGATCCTCAGCCCAAGGGCTTGGGGAGCGCGCGCGAGGCCGTTGCTGGCTATTACGGCAAACAGCATAACGACATCGATCCTGAATCTATCGTTCTGACCACCAGCACCAGCGAAGGTTATTCATACGTCTTCCGTCTGCTATGCAATGGGGAAGATGAAATTCTGGTGCCAAAGCCGAGCTATCCACTGTTTGAGTTTCTGGCTGACTTGCAGGATGTAAAGCTGGTCTCGTATCCACTGCTTTACGATCACGGCTGGCAGATCGACTTTCCGTCTTTATATAAGGCGGTGAACCATCGCACCCGGGCGGTGGTCGTGGTTCATCCTAACAATCCCACAGGGTCGTTTGTGGCTGACAAGGAGCGCAGCGTCCTCAACCAGTTCTGCCGCGAATACAATCTGGCGCTGGTTGCCGATGAAGTCTTCCTCGACTACGCGCACGACGGCGCAGCGCGCGCAACCTTCGCAGACAACCGGGAGGCTCTCACGTTTACGCTGAGCGGCTTGTCAAAAATCTCCGGGCTGCCGCAGATGAAGGTGGCGTGGATCGTGACCAGCGGCGCCGACGAGCAGGTAAGCGCGGCACTGGCGCGTCTGGAGGTGATTGCGGACACGTATCTGTCGATGAATGCTCCCATTCAATTGGCCGCACCCGTATTGCTGGAGCAGCGCCATTCCGTTCAGCCCCTGCTGCTGGATCGGGTGCGAGCCAACTTGAGCGAACTGGATCGGGAATTATCCAAACAGAAAAGCTGTCGCCGCCTCGACGTCGAAGGAGGATGGTATGCAGTTTTGCGGGTTCCGGTTACCCAATCCGACGAAGACCTGGCAATTGAAATCTTGCGCAAGCACTCCGTGCTGGTTCATCCCGGACATTTTTACGATTTTCCTAACGATGGATACTTGATCGTCAGCCTGATCACGCCCCTTCAGGATTTTCGCAAGGGAATTGCGAAGGTGTTGGAGCTCTTGACTCCATAGCACGCTCACTAGACACTGTTCTGGCGTTTGGAAAAATTGTCGTGTGGAAAATTTTGACTCCACTTCGCGCTTCGATCAACTTATACTCTCGCTAATATCCGCATCGCAGTTCAGATGCATGTGCCGCCATGATCCTGACCATCGACCACGGAGCTGTCCGCGAACTGCAACTCAACCGCCCGCCAGTGAATGCGTTGTCGCCAGAGTTGATCGCCGCACTTAAGAAAGCTGTCGAATTGGCGCCTCAGGACGGGGCGCGGGCGTTGGTGCTGTCTGGGATGCTTGGCAAGTTCTCCGCGGGGCTCGACATTCCGCTGCTGCTGACGCTCGATCGTCCTGCGATATCTGACCTGTGGCGCGAGCTTTATGCCCTGCTCGGCGCGATTGCGTGCTCTCCTATTCCGATCGCCGCGGCAATCACGGGCCACGCCACCGCTGGCGGCACAGTTTTGCCCATGTTTTGTGATTGCAGGGTTGCGGCGCAAGGCGATTGGAAGTTGGGGTTGAACGAAGTGCAGGTTGGACTGCCCTTGCCCCCGGTGATTTTTTCCGGACTGGAGCGCTTGATCGGTGCGCATCAGGCGGAGAGGCTCGCCGTCGGCGGTCTTCTCATTTCTCCTGATGAAGCTGCGCGAATCGGATTGGTCGACGAGGTTGTTCCCCTGGATCAAGTAGTGAGCCGCGCACTCGATTGGAGCCGCAGCCTGCTGGCATTGCCGGTGGATGCGATGGCCGCTACACGGCGGCGCGCTCGGGCTGACCTCTTCGAACTCTTCGCCGCACCTTTCGATCTTGAACTCGACCTGGTGAACTCGACCTGGTGGAGCCCCGAAGCGCAGACCACGCTTAGGGTTTTGGTTGATCGTCTTACCCGGAAGAAGGCTTAAGCAGGCTGCTGGAGACACGAGCACGGTTTGTGCTTGGTTAAAGCAAAGTCAGCGGGACATCTTCATATAAACGCTTATCCAATAGGCGGGCCGAGGAGGCGGGGCGAACCTGTCTTTTAGAAGTGCTTCACGCGCGCATGTCCCCACTTTCGTCGCCGGGTACAGAAGGACTTCCTTTACGGCACCATCCTTTTCGAGCTTAAGCAGGATCCAGAAGCTCCGCAGGTCATCGCCCGCACTCTGCTTGCATTGCCGAATGGCTCCGAGGTGGCTCTGCACGAATTCTGTTCCCAGCTTCTCGTCGTATGCCTTGCCCTCAGGAGTTCGCAGATTGGCTTCGACGGCGGCTTGGGCATCAGAAAGGCTGGTGGGCTTGTCCTCTGCAATAGCCAGCCGAATCCACATTAGGGATATTAGAAAAGCAATCGTCCAAGTAGTTCGCACAGTTCGCCTCAGTTGCTGCGATTAGATAGTAACTTGCCTGCGGGAATGGTGCGTAAATCTCCCTCAGTCGCACCGCTCACGGTGTAGGGGAGACGAGGCAGCGGCCGGCGAGTGCGAATTTGATAGCGGGAATTAAGTCGAGATACAACCGCAGCTTCAGAACGTAGCCGAGTGCGCCAGTCGCCAGGGCGGCTTCGACAATCTCACGGTCGTTGTTTGCGGTTAGAAATACAATCTGGGTCAAACAGTTCTCGTTTTCTTTTATACGTTCGGCGGCTTGGATTCCGTTCAGACCGGGCATGGAGATATCGAGAACAGCAATTTCAGGCTGTAGCCGGACTGCGGCTTCCAGCGCAGCTTTACCGTCACTCACCGCCCCGACCACTTCAAAATCAGGGGCTAAGAGCGATACCACCGTTTCGAGCATTGCGGGATTGTCATCGGCTACGAGAACTCGCGGTTTGGTCAAACTGGGATCACTGAGCGGCAAAATCTTCCCCCTGTGCAGGTGTTGTAAGAACACATCCTCACTACACGACCCTGGAAATGTACAGTTATGACCGTACCATTCCACGTTCTGAATAATTCAACCCGATCGACGGGAAAACGTTTCGCTACCGACTAATAAATCGTCGAGACTGTGATGCGGACAGGTGCGAAGAACATTGTCTGACGGGGGAAGACACCGGTGATATTGGTCGAGATGCAAGGCGAGTGGGATCAGCGTAATTGCTACGGTTCATCCGGCAGCGCGGACGGAGTCGTCTCCTGTGCTGAGAGGGACACGGGCGTGAATAGTGGTGCCACGCTGAGGTTTCGAATCGATGGAGAACTTTCCCTTCACTAGCTGCAGGCGCTCCTGCATGCTGGTGAGACCAAGCCCTCGGCTCTTCAATGCGGTTTCCAGGTCAAAGCCCGCGCCGGAATCGCTAACCGTGAAATGAATCTCGCCCGACTCTCCCCACAACCGCACTTCGAAGCGCTGCGCCCCGCTATGCTTCGCCGAGTTGTGCAAGGCTTCCTGCAGGACACGAAAAAGACAAAGGGAAATCTCTGCGGGAACAGGGCTAGGCAGGTCGTGGCTTCTGAAGTCAATCTCCACTCGCTGATGCTCGCTGAACTCTTTGCAGAAGCCCCTCATAGCCGCAGCCAAGCCCAGGTACTCCAGCCGGGGAGAGTGCAACTCGTGCGACAGGGCCTGGATATCCTTGGATATCTCCGAGGTCTCCTTCCGTAGCTTGTCCACGAGGCCGAGGATTTCAACCGTCGCATTGGGAAGGTCCCTTTTGAGTTGATCGATCGCGACCGCCAGCAATGCGAGGCGCTGATTGGTGTCGTCGTGCAGATCTCTCGCGATCCGGGTACGTTCCTGTTCTTGTGCTTCAATCAAGCTGCGGCGCATGGCAGTGAGTGCCTCTTCGGCAAGTTTGCGCTCCGTAATGTCTACATTCATTCCGAGCATGCGAATGGCCTCGCCGTCTGGCGAGTAATAGAATTTTCCCGTAGCTTCCACCCACCGGACCGTGCCGTCCGGCCAAAGGATGCGGAACTCTGCCGTGTACGGTTTGTGGCCTTTCAATGCGTCGTTGGCGGCGTTCCAGACCTTGTCTTGGTCCTCCGGGTGCACGCGACGACGGAAATCTTCTACATCTCCGACGTAGGAATCCGAAGGGATTCCGAACACGGTCCGAAGATCTCCGAACCATGAATCTCTTCCGCTCTTAACATCCCAATCCCAGGCTACGGATTTTCCCGATTCCATTGCCAAACGAAGCCGATCATTGGCCAGGGCAAGTTCTGTTTCTGCGAGTTTGCGGGCAGTGACGTCCGCCACTATGCCTACGATTCTGAGCATCCTGCCTTGCGCATCGAAGTGCGCGCGACTGTTCCTCTGTAACCAAATCACCGAGCCGTCGGGCCGTACCAGGCGATAGGCGATTTCGAGGTGGGGCTTCTCGGGAGTAAGCTCAGCCAGGGCAGCTGTCAGGCGTTCTAGGTCGTCCGGGTAGACCTTGGCCAACATTTGCTGACCGGTAGTGTGCTCCGCGTCATCTACTCCGAGTATCTGGGCGCTTTCGGCTGAGCGTACGATCAGATCGGTGGTGGCATTCCATTCATAGGCAAACATCTTCCCGGCTTGAACTGCCAGGCGAAGCCGTTCTTCACTCTTTCGCAGCGCCTCGTCGGCCTGTTTCTGTCCTTCTACGAGGGCAGCGAGAACCATAAAAGGCGTGGCAGCGAATAACAAGAACAGCTGCAGTGATAGCACGTTATCGAGGGGCGTGGATCCGGTGAAGGGACCACGGCCGTGAACTGCGCCCCAAATTGACAGAAAAGCAACTACGATCACCGAACTGGAAGCTCCCGTCGCTCCGAAACGCAAACCGGACCAGAGCAGAAATGGGACTAGGGAATATAGCAGCGCCGGTGGAGTGTTTTTCCCGGAAGCGATGAAAGTGAAATATCCGAGAAGAACTAACGCAGCGATCAGCACCGTTGCTTCCAGATATTCGGCGCGTGATTTGCGCGACCATGCCCGCGCTTCGCCGGCCCAACTCAAAATTGCGGGCGTTAGCGTCAGGAATGCTAATGCCTCTGAAAAAAAACTGACTCTCCAATTAATCCAATAGTCTCCGTTCAAGGCGACGGCGCCGACAAATGCTCCGGCGAACGGTGCGAGGATGACCGCAAAGAATGAATACTTAGCCAGAGCCTTGACGCTTGTGAGCCGAGGCACACCGTCGAAGGAATAACTAACACCCAAAGCGGCGATCAGAACTTCGACGGTGTCGGCCAGGATGAGCCAAATCGCTGAACCAACCGAGAGGCCTGTCTGAAGGTCATAAACGACAAATGCCGCAAAGGCTGCCGGAATGAGCACTGGCCAGATCCTGCGCGGCACCAGCAGCAGCACGGAGACTAGAAGCGCACAAGCCGGCCAAAGGGGACAAAGCGTTTGGGGACGCAGGGTCAGTACCCCACCCACCCTCGCAGCGAGATAGGAAAGGCCAGAAACCAGAAACGCCAAGACCAGGGTGTTGAACGGGGAATCGACTTTGGCGATGCCTAAGAATGGGCCACTACGGGCGCTGGCCATGGCGCACCTCCGTGGCATAAAAAAGTGGCAGCCCGATGTGCCGGCACGAGCGGACGGCAATCGCTTCGCGGTGTTCGAGATGCTGGCGGCGCAGATGTGAAGAATTCAGCAATCCGACCGACATGCAGGTCGGCGGATCCGTTTTGACAGTTCGATGGGATGAGATGATATTCATTGCGGTCCCCTCAAATCGGCTGGTGCGTTCCAAACCTAACCGATCGATATCCATGTTAACAACCGCAAGAAAGTACCAACTCCTAAAGGCATAAACCGTGCCAAGGGTGTTATACGCGCCCATCCGCGTAGATTCAAGGGTTGGAAAGGCCGTGCGTTCGACAGGAACCGTTTGTGTCGAGCCTAGTTCTTCAGGAAAGGATTGTTCTCGCGCTCTTCGCCAATGGTGGTCTGGGGACCGTGGCCAGGAGTGACGACGGTTTCATCCGGCAGGACGAGCAGCTTGTCTTGCAGGGACTTGATGATCTTCTCGAAAGAACCGCCGGGCAGATCGGTTCGTCCGATGCTTCCAGCAAATAACGTATCCCCGGCGATCAGTGTCTTCTCGGCTGGAAAATAAAGGCAGATGCTTCCCTCGGTATGGCCTGGAGTGAAAAGCACGTTCGCCGCCAGCGAGCCCGCCTTGACCGTATCGGCCTGTCCGATGCTCTGATCAATTTCCACTTTGCCCGGAGACGCCACGCCGATCCATGTGGCTTGGATATCGAGCATCTTGAGCAAATCGTAGTCGTTCTGATTGAGCAGGATCGGCGCACCCGTCGCGGCTCGCAGTTTCATGGCACCGCCCACGTGGTCGATGTGCGCGTGCGTAACCACGATTTGCTTTACCTGCAGGTTGTGCTTGCGAACCAGCGCGAGAATGCTCTGGATTTCATCGCCGGGATCAATGACCATGGCTTCGCGCGTGGTCTCGTCTCCGATAATGGAGCAGTTGCACTGCAGCGGGCCGACGGGAAGGATTTCGTGGATCATGAGGGTTTGCCGCTGGTCGTCGGCCGTTCGTCGTTGGCTAGGCGCTCGCCCATGTGTGGACTAACTACCAAGGACGAACGACCAACGACTTAGTTCTGCGGTACCGGAGCTGGCGGCGTCGCGGGTGGCGCAGCTGGTTTCACCGGTTGTGATTTGGCCGGCGCAGCCTTGACTCCCTGCAGCACCGAGTTCGTACCAGCATGGCGCGAAGCGAAAACTGAGAGCGTGATCGAGGTCACCATAAAGATGATGGCCGACCACGTAGTTGCGCGCGACAGAGCCGTCGCGGCGCCGCGCGGTCCGAAGGCGGTCTGGCTGCCCATGCCACCGAAGGCCGCCGCAATATCGCCGCTCTTGCCGCTCTGCAGCAGCACTACGATGATGAGAAACAAACAAACCGCGATGTGAACGATCGTAATCAATATGACCATGAGCTTAACAATTCCTCGACCGGCATACTTCGCGGTCCGTCCTTAGTTTAAGGGCGTGTTCGAATAAAAGCGTTGATTCGGGATGGCAACCAAGCTTCGCCGTTGATAATACGGAACTTGACTCGCTCTCCGTAGGGTCTGAAAGGGCCTTCCGGCTGAAATTCCACGCGCTGCCCGTTTATTGTACGACGCCCATGCGGCAGAACACAAACTCACCGCCTCGAGTGCCGCCTGTGTCTGAACAGGCATTACCTCAATCGCAAAGCCGTTGACAGGTTTCCGGAAAGATGCGATGGTATTGGGAATCCAACGCAGTCTAACTGGCACTATTTAAGATGATAAGTTTCGCCCAAACCTCGTTGTTGTCGTTGAAATCGGTCCCCCGGTTCCGGGCGGAGCTATTTGGCGTACTCATTCTGCTGGTACTTTTTATTCTTACGGGTGTAGCTGTAACACCCGGAGCCAGCGGATGATGTAGCCCAGAAAAGATTCAAACCAGAGGCCATCATCCAGAAAAGATGATGGCCTTAAGTTTTTTGCGGGCTTTTTGATCGCGAAGGATGGAGCGGGAATGAGCGAAGCGATACTCAACAGTGCAGCCCTTACTCAAGGGCCTAGCCGCGCGGGGGCCCGCGCCATGCTGAAAGCAGTGGGTTTCACGGACCAAGATCTGAAACGGCCCCTGATCGGAGTAGCCAACACCTGGATTGAAATCGGCCCTTGCAACTATCACCTGCGCGAACTCGCGGCCTCGGTGAAGCAAGGCATTCGAGCTGCGGGAGGAACACCGATGGAGTTCAATACCGTCTCCATCTCCGACGGCATCACGATGGGAACCGAGGGCATGAAAATGTCTCTGGTCAGCCGTGAAGTGATTGCTGACTCGATTGAACTGGTGGCGCGGGGCAATCAGTTTGACGGCATCGTGGCGCTAGTGGGATGCGATAAAACCATCCCCGGAGCAATTATGGCGCTGGCGCGGTTGAATATTCCGGGCCTTGTGCTGTACGGCGGATCGATTGCCCCGGGCCATTACCACGGGCACGACATCACGATTCAGGATGTGTACGAGGCCGTGGGAGCGCATGCGCAAAAGCGAATGAGTGACGCGGATCTGCTGGCCATGGAAAACAGCGCGTGTCCGGGAGCGGGCGCCTGCGGCGGGCAGTTCACCGCGAACACCATGGCGATGGTCTGCGAGTTTCTCGGCCTTTCGCCGATGGGCAGTGCCAGCGTTCCGGCGCTGGATGCGCGGAAGCCAGAAGTGGCCCAGGCTGCCGGTGCGAAGGTGATGGAACTTCTAAGCCGCGATCTTCGGCCGCGACAAATTCTCACTCGCGATGCGTTCGAGAACGCGATTGCCAGCGTGGCTGCAACCGGGGGCTCAACCAACGCCGTGTTGCATCTGCTCGCCATTGCGTACGAAGCGGGGGTGGGCCTCTCTTTGGACGACTTTGATCGCATCTCGGAGCGCGTGCCGTTGCTGGCTGATCTCAAACCTGGGGGGAGGTTCGTCGCTACCGATCTGTATCATGCGGGCGGAACCGGGCTGGTCGCGAAACGGTTGGATGAAGCCGGGCTACTGCACGGGAGCGCTCTCACCGTCAGCGGTAGGAGTATCGGCGATGAGGCAAAAGCCGCGAACGAAACAGCGGCGCAGGAGGTCGTACGTCCGCTTGACCGGCCTATCAAGCCGACTGGCGGCCTCGTGATCTTGAAAGGCAATCTTGCTCCCGAGGGATGCGTGGTTAAGGTAGCGGGACACGAGCATCTTCATCACCGCGGACCGGCGTGCGTTTTCGACAGTGAAGAAGCCGCGTTCGCAGCAGTGCAGCACGGACGTATTCGAGCCGGGGATGTGTTGGTCATTCGCTACGAAGGTCCGCGCGGCGGTCCTGGCATGCGAGAGATGCTCGGCGTTACGGCAGCGCTGGTGGGCGCGGGCCTCGGAGACTCGGTGGCGTTGCTCACCGACGGCCGTTTCTCCGGGGCCACGCGTGGATTGATGGCTGGTCATGTCGCGCCGGAAGCAGCCTCTGGCGGTCCGATTGCCGCTGTTCGAGATGGAGATGTCATTGTCTTCGACGTGGAACGGCGTGAACTTCGAGTAGAACTTTCCGACGAAGAAATTCGAAAACGGCTCGCGTCTTGGAACCAGCCCGAAGCACGCTATCGGACCGGAGTCATGGCGAAATACGCGCGCCAGGTCTCGTCGGCAGCGTTGGGTGCGGTTACGAATTAGCGGAACGATGTAACGGAATCCTTAAGGTGCGCGAGGACTCATGAAGAAAACCGGTGGAGAGATTATCTGGGAATGCCTCAAGCGGGAAGGCGTGAAGCACATCTTCGGTTATCCGGGTGGAGCGATTTTGCCTGCCTATGACGCGCTGTGCAAATACCCTGAGATCCATCACGTGCTGGTGCGCCACGAACAGGGCGCGGCGCATATGGCTGACGGTTACGCGCGCGCCGGCGGTGGAGTCGGAGTTGCCATTGCTACCTCGGGGCCAGGTGCGACCAATCTAGTCACGGGCATTGCCACGGCGATGATGGATTCGTCGCCGATCGTGTGCATCACCGGGCAGGTGGGCAGCAAGCTGATTGGTTACGACGCTTTTCAAGAGACCGACATCACTGGCATCACGCTGCCAATCACGAAGCATAACTATCTCGTCACGCGAGCCGAAGATCTTGCCCCTGCGATGCGCGAAGCTTCCTGGTTGGCGAAGTCGGGGCGGCCGGGCCCGGTTTTGATCGATGTCACCAAAGATGCCCAACAGGCAAGTTGCGAATTCGATTGGGATGCGGCCGAGCCCGGGCACCGCAATCGTTGTCTCGCAGCCAGTTCGAGCACGCCGCAATATGGCGATGCGCTGGAGTTGATCAATCATGCCAAGCGCCCAGTGATTCTTGCTGGACACGGCATTCTGCTCTCCGGCGCGATGCGCGAAGTGTGCGCCTTCGCCGAACGGGCCCAAGCTCCGGTTGCTATGACGCTGCTCGGCATTGGTTCTTTCCCTGCGTCCCATCCGCTGAACCTTGGGATGATGGGCATGCACGGCGAAGCTTGGGTTAACACGGCAATCCAGGAGGCCGATCTGCTGCTCGCATTTGGCATGCGCTTCGATGACCGGGTCACTGGAAACCTCAAGACCTACGCACCGATGGCGAAGAAGATCCATATCGAAATCGATCAGGCCGAGGTTAACAAGAACGTCAAGATTGACGTAGCGCTCATCGGAGATTTGCGTGAGGTGTTGTGCGAGCTGCTGCCCCGAGTAGACGCAGGCAATCGTGAAGCATGGTTGTCGCGAATTCAGGAACTGAAGGGCGACTCGGCGGTGCGCGACATTCAAAACTTGCCGGACGACGGCCACCTCTACGCTGCTCACGTCGTGAATGACCTTTGGCGGGAGACGTCTGGGGACGCCGTGGTGGTGACGGACGTCGGCCAACATCAGATGTGGGAAGCGCAGTATTACAAACACGACAAACCTCGAACCCTAATTACCTCTGGTGGTTTGGGCACGATGGGCTTCGCTCTGCCTGCCGCTATTGGCGCGAAGTTTGCGCGGCCCGACGCGGAAGTCTGGGTCGTCGCCGGTGACGGCGGTTTTCAGATGACGATGGCTGAGCTCGCCACCATTGCGCAGGAGCGCCTCGACATCAAGGTCGCCATTATCAACAACGGTTATCTGGGCATGGTGCGGCAATGGCAGGAGTTCTTTTACGAGCGGCGCTACAAAGCCACGCCGTTGTACAGTCCGGACTTTGTGAAACTCGCCGAGGCGTTTGACCTACCCGGCGCGGCGGTGCGGCAGCGCGCCGATGTCGTTCCAACGATTCGCAAGGCGCGCGAGCATCGTGGTACGTACATGATCAATTTCTGTGTGGAGCAGGAGGACTCTGTCTTCCCGATGGTGCCTGCGGGTGCCGATCTTCACGCCATGATTCGCCGTCCGAGTCCATTGGTTGAAACTGCGCAAGACTTGTGAGGAAACATGCTGATGACACTGGTGGTCCAGGTCGAGAACAAGCCCGGAGTCCTGAACCGGGTGGCTTCGCTATTTCGGCGGCGCGGTTTCAACATCGAGTCGCTCACGGTCGGACACACGGAGAAGCCTGGCGTCTCGCGCATGACCATTGTGGTCGATACCGACGAAGCTGGCGCTCTGCGGATCGAAGCCAACCTGTACAAGTTGGTGCACGTGCAACGCGTCGAAAACGTCACATCGACACCGTCGGTGTTTCGTGATCTGGCCATGATCAAAGTGGCCGCGACCCCGGAAACACGGGCCGAAATCATGCAGCTGGCGCACGTCTTTCGCGCTCGCATTGTCGACGTCAACAGCGAGTCACTGGTAATTGAAACTACCGGCGCCGAGGACAAGATCGACGGCCTGGTTGAGATATTGCGCGGCTTCGGGATTCTCGAGATGGCGCGAACCGGTCGCGTTGCGATGACTCGCGGCCCCAGACCGGAAGCTTCGGCGGGTGCGCCCGGGCAAGACGATTCCTTGGAGGACGAATCCGTGTCGTATTCGGTCTAACAACTTCGGTTTAGTAATTCATTTGTGGAGGTAAGTATGGAAAACCTGAAAGAGAAGTTGGAGAAAACCTTGGAAGAACATCAACGAGAGAGTGGCTTGCACATGATCGGAGGCCGTGAGCGACTGGTGGCACGGCTTCTGAAAGTGCTCGATCCGCCGGTTCATGCGGCGGGGAACGCTGATCACGTCCAGTCGGATGAGGATGGCCGATGCTGTCAATAGTGATTGATTGAGCGAGTACTGCTGTGCGCATACCGAAACAATAAGTTCAAAGGAGAAACGAAATGGCAAAAATGTACTACGACAATGATGCCGACCTGGCACTCATTCGTGGCAAGAAAGTCGCGGTGATCGGCTACGGTTCACAGGGTCATGCACACGCTTTGAATCTTCGAGACAGCGGAGTCGAAGTTGTGGTCGCGCTCTCCGGGACAAGCAAATCCCGAGCCCGTGCTGAGGCTGAGGGGCTGCGCGTGGTTTCGCCGGCTGAAGCCGCGGTTTGGGGAGATGTCATCGTTTTCCTGGCGCCCGACACAAGTCAGCCGGCGATTTACCGGGAAGCGGTTGCGCCCAACCTGACTGCGGGGAAAACTCTGTTCTTCGCCCACGGTTTTAACATCCACTTCGCAACCATCCAGCCGCCCGCCGATGTGGATGTAATCATGATTGCCCCGAAAGCTCCGGGCCATCGTGTTCGCGAGGTCTTTATCGATGGCGGCGGAACGCCCGGGTTGCTGGCCGTCTATCAGGATGCCAGCGGATCGGCGAAGGCTTTGGCGCTTTCGTATGCGAAAGCGCTGGGATGCACACGAGCCGGTGTTATCGAGACGACTTTCGGCGAAGAAACCGAAACCGATCTTTTCGGCGAGCAGGCCGTTCTTTGCGGCGGCGTGAGCGCGCTGGTAAAAGCCGGCTTCGAAACCCTGGTCGCAGCTGGTTACCAGCCTGAGATCGCATACTTCGAGTGCATGCATGAACTGAAGCTGATTGTGGATCTGATGTATCGCGGCGGCTTGAATTACATGCGGTACTCCATCAGCGACACAGCCGAGCACGGTGATTACACAGGTGGGCCGCAATTGATTACCGACGAAACGCGAAAGACCATGCGCCGCATGCTGGGCGAGATTCAGCGCGGCGAATACGCCCGCAAGTGGATCGCGGAAAACGAAGCTGGACGTCCGTGGTTCAACGCCACACGCAAGAGTGAGCAATCCCATCCCATCGAGCAAGTGGGAGGACGATTGCGCGAACTTATGTCTTTCCTGGATCCGGTGCGGATTGGATCGGACGGGAGTCCGGAAAAGGCGACGCAGCCTGCTGCCGAGTTTGTCTCCAGCGGCGCCGACTGACGAATAGAAGGGGTGAAACGTATGCATGTATACGACTGGAATTCAATGCAGCCGGAGGCGGTGACCGAACTCTACCGGCGTACCGTCGCGCAGGGGGAGAAGATGAGCGTGGCTCGGCTCGAGGTCGCGAAGGGATCGTCGACGCGAGCCCACCGCCATGAGAATGAAGAGGTCATCATTCTGCTGAAAGGGTGTTGGCGATTTCATTTCGTTACCGGTGATGTCATGTTGCGGCCGAATCAAATGCTGACCATTACGCCGGGCGCGGAGCATTCGTCCGAGGTACTGGAAGACGTAGTTGCAATCGATGTGTGCAGCCCCGCGCGGGAAGACTGGCTCACCGGCGCTGACCACCGTCTGCACAACGATCCTGATCAGTGTTTGTGGGGCGTTTAGCCATGACGTCGGTCCATCGATCGGGGAGAGTGAAGTCGTGATTATCAACATGCGGGAGCGGGCAACCGAAGCCGAGGTCCAACACGTGATTGATCGCGTGAAGGAGGCCGGCTATCAGGCCCACGTCACGCGTGGAGAAGAACGCACCATCGTCGCTGCGGTCGGCAGTGGCGGACGCCGTCATGCGTTGGAGGCGCTGGCGGCTGCGCCTGGTGTGGACGGCGTGGTTGCGATCGCACAGCCCTTCAAGTTGGTGAGCCGTCAGGTGAAGCCACATCGGACCGTCGTCAATGTCGGTGGTGTGGAAATCGGCGATGGAAGCTTCGTCGTTATCGCGGGCCCGTGTTCGGTTGAATCCCGCGAGCAACTGTTTTCGACCGCGCGGGCGGTGAAGGCTGGCGGAGCTCGATTGCTTCGCGGTGGCGCTTACAAACCTCGCACGTCCCCTTACGAATTTCAGGGGCTTGGCGTGGAAGCGCTGCGGCTGTTGAGTGAAGCGCGGAAAGAAACTGGTCTGCCAGTGGTTACCGAGGTGATGAGTACGGAAGACGTGGATGTAATTTGCGAACATGCCGATCTTTTGCAAGTGGGCGCACGCAACATGCAAAATTTCGCGCTGCTGCGCTGCCTGGCTAAAGTGGGCAAGCCGGTGCTTTTGAAACGCGGCCCTTCGGCCAGCGTGAAGGAGTGGTTGCTGGCGGCTGAGTACCTTGTGGCAGGTGGGAACCCTTACGTCGTATTGTGCGAGCGCGGGATCAAAACATTTGAGACAGAAACTCGGAATACACTGGATCTGGCGTCGATCGCGCTGGCCCGGGAGTTAACTCATCTTCCGGTGATTGCTGACCCGTCCCACGGAACCGGTCGGCCCAGCCTGATTGCTCCCATGTCTCGCGCGGCAGCGGCGCTGGGTGCCGATGGCCTGATGGTGGAAGTGCATCCCTGCCCCGAACGGGCCCTGTCGGATGGGCCGCAGTCTTTGGATTTTCCAGGATTTTCTCGACTCATGAACAGTCTGGCCGAGCCCTTGCGCGCGGTCGAGGCGTAAATCAAGAACGATGCCGAGCTTTGCTCGGCCGCCCGGACGGGGCGTCCGGGCCTACGTGTGCATCGCGAGCGCTGGGCTGCAGTCAACCCGCACTCGATCAAAACAGACGCACATTTTTCTGCCAAAAGCATTAACATGCTAGGCCTGCCCTAAAGGGGGCCCATGGAAGGTTCTGTCACACCCCGAAAATTGGCTGGCCGGTACGAGGTGCGGCAGATCCTTGGCCAGGGCGGGATGGGCTTGGTTTACCGGGCCTATGACACTGTGATTCGCCGCGAAGTGGCGGTCAAGACGATCCTCGATATCCCCGACCCGGCTTCGCTCCAGTTGTTCTACAAGGAATGCGATGTGCTCGCTTCCATGAGCCATCCCAATATTGTTGAGATCTTCGACATCGGTGAATTCGAGGAAGATGGCAAGAAAAAACCCTACTTCGTAATGCCGCTTCTGCCCGGCTCTACTTTGGATGCATTCATCCGCAAGGCGAGTCATCGCCTGACCGTGGAACGCACGGTTGGGATTATTTCGCAGGCCTGCCGAGGCTTGCAGGCAGCGCATGACCGGGGCTTGGTGCATCGGGACCTGAAGCCGAGCAACATATTTGTGATGGAAGACGATTCGGTCAAGATTATCGACTTCGGCGTGGCGCATATGACCGACACGCATTCCACCCGGGCTCAGAAGGGCACGCTGCTCTACATGTCTCCCGAGCAGATTGAGATGAAGCCACTGTCGGCGCTCTCCGACATGTTTTCGCTGAGTGTTGTCGCCTACGAGGCGCTTACGGGACGGCATCCGTTCCAGCGCGCCCGAGCCGATGAGATCGTTGAGGCCATCCGCCGCCAGATTCCGCCTCCGGCTTCCGACATCAACCCGGCGGTCAGTCAGTCGATCGGACGCGTGGTGCATAAAGGAATGGCGAAGCAGCCCTGGCATCGCTTTTCCAGTGCGCGCGAGTTTAGCGATGCCCTCAACAAAGCGTTGCGCAACGAACCCATCGAGTTCTTCGATTCTTCGCGTACACGGCCCCGCTTGGAACGTGCAACCAAAGCGATGGAGACTGGGGATTACCAGTTTGCGGGAGAAATTCTGGGAGAGTTGGAGGCGGAAGGTCATCTCGACACCTCGATCAAGTCTCTACGTCAACAGCTGGATACGACTGTTCGACGGAGGACGATCGACCAATTATTGGACGCAGCGAAGGCGCGCTTTGAGGAAGAAGAAGATCCGCTGGCACTGCAGAAACTCCAGGAAATTCTGGAGATGGAACCGGACAATGTTTCGGCGCTGTCGCTGAAGAGCAAGATCGAAAGCCGGCGCAGCGAAAAGCAGATTGACAACTGGTATCGGCTGGCACGGCAGCACACGGACAATCACGCGTATCCTCACGCTCGCGAAGCTTTGCAAAATGTTCTACAGCTCAGGCCGAAGGAAGCGCGCGCGCTGCAATTGATTGCTGAAGTCGATCGCCAGGAACAGGAATACAACAAACTTCGCCAGGAGAAAGCGCAGATTCATCGTGCGGCGATGGACGCTTGGCAGAAAGGGGACGTCAGCAGCGCTCTTACCAAGCTGGCGGTGGTTCTGGAGTTGGACCGGCGCGCTCCCGACATTTCCACCCCCGAGGGCAGCGCCACGTATCAGGGCTTTTACAACGAAGTTCGTTCCGAGCATGACGCCATGAACACAGCCTACGCGGAGGCGCGCAGGCTGCTGGCAGAACGCAACGTCAGCAAGGCTCTCTCGGTTTGCGAGACCTACCTGGCCAAGTATCCAACCAATGCGATTTTTCAGGCGCTCAAATATGACATCGAGGAGCAGCAGAGGCAGGAGCTCTCCGCATTTGTGGCGTCTATCGACCGGCAGGTGGAGGCTGAGCCCGACCTGGACAAGCGGGTGAACATACTCAAAGAGGCGCTCGAATTACATCCCGACGAAACTCATTTCGAGCGCGCCCTGCGGCTGGTGAAAGACAAACGCGATTTGGTGAACTCCATCGTTGCCCGGGCGCACCATCACGAAGAGGAAGGTGCGTTCAGCGATGCACTTAACGATTGGGAAATTCTGCGCACGATTTACAGCCAGTATCCTGGTCTGAAGTTTGAGGTCGAGCGGCTGCAGAAACGTCGCGAGCAGCAATCCCGCAGTGAAGCGAAAACCCGGCTGGTGGAACAGATCGATGCCTGTCTGCATTCCAGTGACTACGCGCGTGCTCTCGGACTCCTGGAACAGGCCACGGCTGAATTCCCCAACGATGCGGAACTCGCACCGCTCGAGAAGCTCGCGAACGACGGACTGCAACGCGCGACCGAAGCGCACCGGCTGATGACGGAAGGTCAGGAGTTGTGCGCGCAAGACCGTTTCGCCGATGGGATCAAGTTACTGAAAGAAGCTTACGAGTTGGATGAACACAATGCGCTGACGCGGGCGGTTTTTTCGAATGCCCTGGTCGAGCAGGCGCGTCTAGTAGCGGAGACGAACTGGCAGGAAGCAGATCAGTTGGCTCGACAGGCGTTCGAACTGAATCCGAGCCATCCTCTTTCCAAGACGGTTCGCACCCTGATTCTGGACCAGAAGCGGGAACAAACAGTCACCGAATGCGTCTCGGAGGCCCGCAAGCTGCAGGCGGGCGGCGATTTGGCCGGAGCGTTGTCGCGCATTGAAGAGGCGCTGGCGGCTTATCCGCGCGAGGTTCGGCTCATTCAGATTCAGGAAACGCTACAGCGTGAACTTCAATCCCAACGACGGCAGGCGCGACGCCGCGAATTGGAAGAATTGCGACGTATGGAACGCGAAGCTGAGACCATCACTGATCCCGCGGTGAAGCAGGTTTTCGGCGAGCGCGTCCAAGTTCTGGCTGGAAAATATCTGGAGGACGAAGAAGTTCTTGCGGTGGCGAACCGTATTCTCCGGCGGCTGGACATGGCGGCGGTTCAGGGCAAAGGCTCCGGTCGCGATGGTGGAGAGGAGAAAGGGCAGACTCCGCGAACGGCTGCGCTTCCGACTTCTGCAGGAGACGGTGCCACCGCGTCGATCTTTTCGCAACCGACTGAAGTCCCACCTCCATCAGCTTCCGGGAGCGTCAACGCTCCTGGTCCTCCTGGGAATGCTGAATTGGCTGCTGCGCCGCCTGAAACTCCGCCTGTGACTTCACTCGTAACTATGCCGCCGCCGGTGGAAAGCAAACCTCAACCCAGCCGCGATCAGAATGTATCTTCCTCAGCGGGTCCTGTCCGGCCCAAGAATTCGTTGCAACTTCCGCGCGCGGCAATTGCTGCTGTTGTCGCCGGGCTATTGTTGTTGGCAATTTTCTTAATAAAACATCGACACCCGTGGATTCCCGCATCAACGGTTGCCCGCATCACCGTGCACACCTCGCCTCCGGGTGCAACCATTCGAATTAACCATGAGGTTCGTGGAACCTCCAATCTGCAAGTTGATTTGCCGCAGGGAAGCTATCAAATTGAGGCTGAGTTAAACGGTTACCAATCCACGGCCACCACAATCGAGGCCAAGGCTGGCTCGCCCGTTTCTATTGACTTGACTCTCGATCCGGCTTTGCCGGTTGTGAAGTTGTCCTCCGACAGGGGCACAGGGAAAGTCTCATTTGACGATCAAGCCCCTGTCGAACTTGAAGGTGCGCAGTGGATGCTCGATAAGGTAGCGTCCGGCGAGCACAAGTTGAAGTTCGACGGCAAGCAAGGAAATGCTTCCTTCACTTTTTCAAGCGAAGCGGGAGTGATGCCGGCGGTGAAGGGGCGGATCGCTGCCAACCGACTCTTGGCCGTTGTGGTGAGCAATCTCGGCAGCCAAGTCCACGTGTACGCCAGTGATCCCGCGGCCAAGCTCAGCCTCGACGGGCAGTCTGCGGCCGCCATGCCAGAGAACGGATGGGAACTCCCACAAGTCTCGCCCGGCACTCACGAACTGGCCCTGATTCACGGCGACGATCAATACAAGTTGGACATCGATGTCGGCCCTGCTCCCACGCTTGCGACTTTTTTGATGTCGGGTCAGAACATCGGCACTCTCGTCATTGTCACGGGAGAGGACAAAGCGCGAGTCTATGTCGATGGACAGATGCAGAAGGGAACCACGCAAGGTGGACAACTGCGGATTCCGAATCTTGAGCCAAAAGATTACGTGGTCACGGTGAGCAAGGCGGGCTTTCAGGACCTTCCGCCTCAGAAGGTCCGGGTGCGCAGGGGGGAACAAACCAAGCTAACCTTCAGCCTGCAGCCGATTCCGCATCTATCGTCGCTCTCCATCCAGGGTGGAACGCCGGGGGCGCAAGTCTTTGTCGACCAGGCAGCCGTGGGAGTGGTGCAGCCGGATGGAACGTTCGGGCTCGCGACGATCGCTCCTGGCGACCATGTCGTTGAATTGCGCAAGGATCGCTTCAAGCCGAAGCGGCTTCAGAAGCGCTTCGTCGCCGGCGTGAATGTTACGCTCGCGGGTGCAGAGGCAGGGCTGGAAGCAGGCACAGGCGAGTTGCATATCACTTTCTCACCTCCGGAAGCTGTCGTCAGTCTCACCAAGAACGGCGAAGCCCCAGTTAAAGTGACCAGTGGCAGTTCGCTAAGCCTGGCGCCGGGCACGTACACTTTGACTGCACGAATCGCTGACAGTGTGACTCGGTCGTCTGCCCTTGAAGTTGTTGCTGGCCAATCGAAGAGCATCGATTTGGCTCTATCTCCCGGTGGAATGTCCAAGTGGGATGACGCTGCCAGTTGGAAGCCCGACAAGAACGGCTTCGTCCACAAAGGTGGAGACTTTGTGTTGTACGGCGTTTCACCCACGGCGGGAACGTTTGCTTTTTCGGTGATGCTGCAGAAAGGTCATCGGCTGCAGTGGGTGGTGAACTATATTGACCCTAACAATTACTTACTATTCCAGATGGACGAAAACAATTTCTATCGGACCGTAATGCACAATGGGCAGAAGTCGGACGAAGTCAAGATCCCGCACAAGAGCGAAAAGAAGAGTTTTCGATTTATGCAGATTCGCGTGACCCCCAACGAAATCGTTAATCAGACGAAGGAGGGCGACGCCTGGGTGATTCTGGACAAGTGGACCGCGCCCGGAGGCAATCTGGCAGCGGGGAAGTTCGGGTTTTATATTCCTGGGAATGACCAGGTCATACTCGCGAGTCTTAGCTTCTACGCCGATCTGAACATCCAGCATTAGCCGCGTGTAGAGGCGGGCCCGTATACGATATATTGTCCATAAACATACTGGACATTGTCTTTTAAAATCGATACAATTCCGTCTGCATCACCTGAGAATGGCCCGGCGCCCGCGGATCTCCTCCTGGACCGGGCCTTTTTTCACGATCACTTTGCCCCTATTACCAATGACGCGACTTCGGGGAGCCAACCCTCGTCACTTCCTCCGCGCTGCCAAATTCAACCTTCCGCCCCGCCCAGGGCCCCACTCGCTGCCTCATCCTGCGGCCCGCGCGCTGCTTCCGATATACTAATCGGGTATGCCAGTGCTGAAAAACATTGCGGCCATCGCCAAGGGCATGAGCATTACGTTCATGGAGATGTTCCAGCCCACGCAGGTGGAGAACTATCCCGATGGACCGGGTCCTCTTCGGGGCGCCAAGTTCCAAGAGCGGTTTCGCGGCGTCCACGTCCTGCAGCGCGATGAGAACGGATTGGAAAAGTGCGTCGCTTGTTTTCTGTGCGCGGCAGCCTGTCCGTCGAACTGCATTTACATCGAGGCGGCGGAGAATACGGCCGAGCATCGAGTAAGCGGGGCGGAGCGCTACGCCAAGGTTTATAACATCGACTACAATCGATGCATCTTCTGCGGATACTGTGTCGAGGCTTGTCCCACGGATGCGATCACCCACGGGCACGGCTTCGAAATTGCGAGCTTTAACGCCAGCAACTTGGTCTACCGCAAAGAACAGATGCTGGCCCCGCGGCCAGCGCACATGGGAGCAAACGCGGTGTTCAATCAAGCTGAGGTGGCGGGTGGCGCGCCGGCAGTGCAGGTACCAGGGAGCTAGGTTTTCCAGGTTCAGTCAAGAGATGGATAACGCCGGTCCCCCCAACCGAGGGCCGGCGTTCGTATATGTGGGCGCACAAAGGACTCCGGATAACCACAGAGAACACGAAGGTACGCAAAGGAATATCGGAGAATCCCGAGGCGACGATTAAGCTAAGTTTTTGAGTGCTTGCTGAAAGCTGAGAGCTGACTGCTGAAAGCTAGAAATGTCTGATTTCCTCCAAACCGTTCGCGAGCGCGTTGTCGTCTACGACGGCGCAATGGGCACGAATATCCAAAAGCGCAATCCTACATTGGATGACTACTGGGGCAAGGAGAACTGCAGCGAGGTGCTGGTGCTAAGCCGGCCCGACATTATTCGTGACATTCACGCCGACTTCTTTAAAGTCGGTTGCGATGTGGTCGAGACCAACACGTTCCAAGCTATGCGCGTTGTTCTTGGTGAGTTCGACCTCGCGGACCGGGTCAGAGAAATCAACCTCGCCGCAGTCAAACTCGCCAAGGATGTCGCGCAGCAATTCTCTACTAAAGACAGACCTCGATTCGTAGCTGGCTCCATGGGCCCGACTACCAAGCTGCCCTCGCTCGGCCACATTACGTTCGAAAACATGCTCGCCACCTACGTCGAGCAGGCCCTGGCCCTGATCGAAGGTGGGGTCGACGTCCTCTTGATCGAAACCGCTCAAGATCTTCTGCAAGCAAAGATCGCGGTCATAGGCGTATTCGAAGCAATGAAGCAAAGCGGAAAGCGGCTGCCCGTCCAAGTGCAAGTCACTCTCCAGGAAAGCGGCACGATGCTGCTGGGCACGGAAATCGGCGCTGCCCTGACCGCCCTTGAAGTTTTCGACGTAGACATCATCGGCCTCAACTGCGCGACCGGGCCGGTGGAGATGAACGATGCGGTGCGCTTTCTCGGGGCGAACTCGACCAAGTATGTTTCAGTACTGCCGAACGCAGGGCTGCCACAGAATGAAGGCGGCCACGCCGTTTACAAGCTGACGCCGGAAGAGTTGGCACAATATCACAAACATTTTGTCCAGGACTACGGCGTGCGTATCGTTGGCGGATGCTGCGGCACCACGCCCGAACACCTGAAAGCGGTGGTGGACGCGGTTTCCGGCATTGAACCGGCTACGCGCGATGTGAAGCCGACGGCAGCCGCATCGAGCGCCTACACCTCGGTTCCGCTCGATCTAGATCCCAAACCGCTGGTTGTAGCTGAAGAAATGAACACGACCACGCGGGTTGAACACTTCCGGAACCTGGTGCGAGGCAAGAAATACGACGACATTCTGGCGCTGGCGAAGAAACTGGTGAACGAAGGCTCGCACATGCTCGATCTGTGCTGCGCCATCGTCGGTGAGGATGAGAAGGGTTACATCACTGCGATTCTGGAAAAGGTTGCGACGCGGGTGCCCGCGCCCATTCTCGTGGACTCCACCGAAGCGGATGTGGTCGAAGAGGCGCTTAAGCGTATTCCAGGGAAGGCCATCATCAACTCGATCAATCTGGAGGACGGCGAGAAGCGCACTTCGAAAGTGTTGCCCATGGCAAAGCGCTACGGCGCGGCGGTGATTGCGCTCACCATTGATGAAGAAGGCATGGCGCTGACCGCCGAGAAGAAGGCGGCGATTGCCAAGCGCATTTACGATCTGGCGACGACCAAATACGGCATTCGCCCGGTGGACATTATTTTCGACGCACTCACTCTGCCGATTTCGACCGGGCAAGAGGAATATCGTTCGGCGGGAATCGAGACGCTGAATGCGATCAAGCGCATTAAACACGAACTGCCCGATGTGAAGACAATCCTCGGGGTCAGCAACATTTCGTTCGGCTTGGACGCGTATCCGCGGCGAGTATTGAACTCAGTTTTTATGCATGAAGCGGTGGACTATGGCCTGGATATGGCTATCGTCAATTACACGAAAATCTATCCGTTATACAAAATTCCTCATGAAGAGGTTGAACTTGCTCGCAAGCTGATTTATCAGGACCGCACGGACGGCGACCCGCTACAGAAATACATGCAGCACTTTGCCGGGACCAAGGGCAAGGTGCAGGGATCCACGACGGCGCACGTGGAAACGCTTTCCGTCGACGACAAGTTAAAGTTCGCCATCATCAATGGCGAGAAGGCGGTGGGCGACGGGGCGCACAAAAAAACGCTGGAAGAGCTTCTCGAAGATGCGCTGCACGAGTACACGCCGCTGGAGTTGATCAACACAGTTCTGCTGGACGGGATGAGAACGGTGGGCGAACTGTTCGGCGCCCGCAAGATGCAGTTGCCATCGGTGCTTGATTCGGCCGGAGTGATGAAGCAGGCCGTGGCCTATCTCGAGCCGAAGATGGAGAAGAAGACCGGGTCGCAGCAGAAGGGCACCATTGTGCTGGCGACGGTGAAGGGTGATGTCCACGATATTGGCAAGAACCTGGTCGACATTATTTTGACCAACAACGGTTTTAAGGTGGTCAATCTCGGAATCAAGCAGCCGGGCGATACGATTATCAAGTCGGCGCAGGACCACAAGGCAGACGCCATCGGGCTAAGTGGGTTGCTGGTGAAATCCACCTTGGAGATGAAGTACGTCATTCAGGACCTGGAGCGGCAGAAGCTGGAATTCCCGGTCATTTGCGGCGGCGCAGCCTTGACCAGAAAGTACGTAGAGGACGACCTGCGGCGGGAGTATTCGAACGCTGTGTTCTACGCCGACGATGCCTTCGCGGGTCTGCACATAATGGAAGACCTGGCCACGGCGAATGGCAAGAAGCAAGCCCGGTTGCAAGAGGGACGCACGGTCAAAGAGTATGCCAAGGCGGCCGCGGTCGACGAAGAGACCGGGCCGGTTTTCGCTGAACGAAGCGCGGTGGTGAGCGATGCTCCCAGCATTCCTACGCCTCCCTTTTGGGGCGTACGAGTGCGCAAGGATTTCGATCTGCGCGAAGTGT
>Ga0209415_10005017_pt1 | contig 24005 bp, 22 predicted proteins | sample PeaSoiSIISIP2007_FD_187696 | JGI IMG/M metagenome (GOLD analysis project Ga0209415, IMG submission 187696) | Peat soil microbial communities from Weissenstadt, Germany - SII-SIP-2007 (SPAdes) (version 2) | ecosystem: Environmental > Terrestrial > Soil > Wetlands > Peat | place: Germany... | reverse complement strand
ATGAAGTGTTTCCTCCGTTTGAACGATTTGTTCTCCCAAGGTTCTCGACAGGGCACCTTGATGCCCGGGCTACTCAACTTCTTGTATGAGCAGCTGTCCTACCACAAGATATTGCCACTTGTATGTAATTTGTCAATGAAAATATCACTGGGTCGAGCGATGTTGGCGAAGCGCGTGCTCGGCATGCTCGCGCGACCGCATCCAGAATTTCACCTTCACGACCATGCGTTACGTCAGAAGCCGGTGAACCCGCGACGCCTGTGCGATAATTCCAGAAGAGATTTATGTCTGATTACAAAGTCTTCTGCGCAAAATTGAAACAGGAATTGCCCGGGCTCCCCGAGCCTCCCTTCGACGGCGACTTGGGGAAAAAAATCTACGAGAACGTCTCGCAACAGGCGTGGGGCCAGTGGATGGAACATTGCAAAATGTTGCTCAACGAATATCGCCTGAATCCGGCGCGCAAGCAGGATCAGGAAGTCATCGTGAAGCAGATGGAGCAGTTCTTCTTCGGTGAGGGAGCGGCGCGCCCAGCCGAATACGTTCCCCCGGCCCACTGAGTAAGGGCCACGAAAAACGGCGCAAGGCGAGTCATCTGCGGCTGTCAGCCGGCGCTGACGCCAGGTTACTGACTGATTACCTCTGGCCGTCACCACGTCTCCAATTCATCACCTCGTAACACTCATCGGCCACACTGGAAGCGTGGCCCCGCAGACAGCCGTACCGCAAATAGGCGTACCGAATTATGACACGCTGATCCTTTCCGATCTGCACCTCGGCGCCGACATGAGCCGCGCCCGCGAGGCCTTGCACGTACTTCAGGACAATCAATATCGCCGCCTCATCCTGCTGGGCGATATCTTTGCCGACCTCAATTTCGGACGCCTGAAGAAAGAGCACTGGAAATTTCTCGGCTACATTCGCAAGCTCTCCAATCCCAAGCGCAACGTGGAAGTAGTGTGGGTCGAAGGCAATCACGACTCCGGCCTGACCGATATCATGTCCCATTTGGTCGGCATCCGCGTGTACCAGGAATATCAATGGGAATATCAGGGCCTCCGCCACATCGCCGTGCATGGTCACCAGTTCGACGGCTTCGTGGTGAAAAATGTCCACGTCAGTTATTACATCGGGACGCTGCTCTACCTGCAAATGCAGAAGTGGGATTCGAAAAACAAGACCGTGACCCGTTTCCTCGACCGGCTGGGCACGCGCTGGCAGCGCTTGTCGGAGAAGGTCGCCCACGGCGCATTGGCCCATGCTCGCCATCATCGCGCGGCGCGTATTTTCTGCGGCCACACTCATGCCGCCCAGCACCGGCACGAACACGGAACCGATTATTTCAATTGCGGAGCCTGGATCGACGAGCATCCCACCTATATCACCGTTGGCGAAGATGGAGTCCAGATCCATGAATATGTCGAGCGGCCTGACGATCTCCATTCCACCGGAGAACCAAACTTCGCTGATGCCGAATTCAACGAAGAGGCGGCATTCGTCGAAGATGGCGAGTTCGAGGGTGTGGCCACCTGACGTCGGTTCCAGCGACCAATGCTCTGTGAGAAAATTCGTTTGCCACCAAACGAGGCACGCTAAATCTTGCGCAAACTGACTATTGTTTTCCACCACGCCGGCGGAGGCCATCAAAGCGCCGCGGAAGCCCTCAAAGCCACTCTCTCCACCCAGGAGAATCCATGGGAAGTCAGCCTTCTCGACATTCAGGAATTGCTCGATCCCCTCGACCTGATTCGCCGCGCCACCGGCTTGCGCATTCAGGACACCTACAACGTGATCCTCCGCAAGGGCTGGACGCGCTTCACGCCGCAGCTCCTGCTCGTTCTGCAGGCAACGATTCGCGCCTACCATAACCCAATCGTGAAACTGCTTCGAGCCTACTGGACCGAACATCCGGCGGACCTGGTGCTCTCCGTAATCCCGCATTTCAATCGCGAGATCGCCGACAGCCTGCGAACCGGCGCCGTCAAGACACCTTTTGTCACTCTAATCACAGATTTGGCCGATTACCCGCCACACTTCTGGATCGAACGCGAGTCGGAATACATCATCGCCGGGACGGAACGCGCCCGCCAGCAAGCCTTGTCCATCGGTCATGCCGCCGATCATGTCTTCCAGACATCGGGAATGATCCTGAAGCCAAAGTTCTACGAAAAGACCAGCATCGACATCGTCGCCGAAAGGAAGCGCCTCGGGCTCGAACCCGATTGTCCAACCGGCATCGTCCTCTTCGGAGGCCATGGCTCCCGTGTGATGGTCGACATCACGAAAAGGCTCAACCAAGCCGGCAGCGGCGTCCAGTTAATTCTGATTTGCGGACACAACCAGAAGCTCGCCGCCAAACTCAAAACATTGCCGACGGCGAAGCCCATCGCCGTCGTAGGATTTGCGCAGAACGTCGAATACTACATGGCGCTAGCCGATTTCTTCATCGGGAAACCAGGTCCGGGCTCGATCAGCGAGGCGCTGCAGTTCCACTTGCCGGTCATCGTGGAATGCAATTCCAAAACGCTGCCGCAAGAGCGCTACAACGCGGAATGGGTAACGGAGAATGGCTACGGGATCGTCGTCCCCAGCTTCAAACAAATCGCACCCGCCGTCCAGCGCCTGCTCCAGAGCACAACGTTTGACGAATTCCGTCGGAAGGCCAACGCGTATTCCAATCGCGCGCTGTCGGAAGTGCCCACAATTCTGGAACAATGTGCAGAGCGCACGGCGGCGGCAGCTCAATCTCAGGCCGTTTGATTTACGTAGGGACGGCCGCCCTCGGATGGGGTGGTCAGCCGTCCATGTGGCTAGAAATGAATCGCAATACCGGTTGAAAATCGCACGCCATTCTGCCCCTCGCCGTAGAAGCGAGTGTTGATCCAATCGAGCTGTCCGCGCAGCGTTACCGGACCGAAGATGCGATAATCCAGGCCTCCGCCAACTCCGTTGACGAAAGAAGTATTCGAGTCAGAGATTCCATTGCTCCGGCTGATGTGCCCCACGCCCACCAGGAACTCCCCGAAGGGACGGAAGCGCTTGACCTGCACCGACACGCGCGGTCCGAACAGAACGTTGTGCGCGGCGACGTCGGCGCTGGTGCCGCTGAAATTGTGGCTGCCATAATGCGCATCGACATCGGCCACCAGGCCGATCCACGGTAGAAACTTGCCTTCCAGAGTCGCCTCCCATCCATTCAGATTTGAAGTGTCGTTGGAGACGATAGGCGTGCGGTCATAGGAGTATCCGAAGAACACGTTCCCCTTCGTTGGAATCTGCGCCCAGGCAGCGCCGGCCATCGTCAATAACAAGACAAGAGTCCTGAGTCTACGCATTGTTTTGGTCTCCTTGTGCCATCCGAAGCATGCGGTCTAAGACGTGCGGTGCGAAGAAGCACTAAGGAAATAGATGCCGGAGCGGCAGAGAAATTTGCCAGCCACCCCACACACTTGTGCACGCCGTCTTCCCGGAGCGGGTCAGCGGGAGGCGTCAGCGGAACAGCGCGGCAAAAAACCCGCCAAGTTTCCTGAAGAACCCGCGCGAAGGTTGGTGTTTTGCCGATGCTGCTTCACTGCCGGCCGCTTTCGCTGGTTCACTCACTGGCGGAGGAAGCGGCGTTGCCAAAGCCGGAGCCGCCGCGGGACGCGAATCCAGAGGCAGCGCACGCACCTCCTCAACCGGTGCCGGCGGTGGTCCGGTCGCGTGGAACACAAACGGCGCTTCTATTTGCACGTGAAGTTCATTCGGCGCTACCGAGGCGTCAAGTGGCGCGGCATTAGCTGGCGCTGCAGCCGAAGGCGCAGTCTCGGTGCGAGCCGGCTCCGCCACCGGCGCTGGGTTCGCATTCAAGGACGGAAGTGGGTCGCTCCGCCCTCGGCTCTGCACGGGCAGATCATTCGTTGCTCGCAGCGGAGTGTCCCGAACTGGCGGACATCCGCACTCGAGCGGCACCGCCGTATCCACACGATCGAGTTGTCCGGAATGAAACAGGAGCTGGTCGGTTGCTTTGACTTGATAAGTGCGATCGCCAAGCAACTCCGAGACAATCGCCGACGCCGTGTTGCCGGGCAGCGCCCGTACGCAGGTATTGCCCTGACTGTCAGCGCTGATGGCATAGTGAAATTCCCCAGGCCCCACCAGCAGGATGCGGAAGTCCGGCGTCATCACCGAATCTGAAGACGCGTCGAGAGCAAAGTGCGCTTCCAGCGCGCCCGTGTTCATGCTGAGCATCAGGTTGTGCCGGTTCTGCGACGGCGTAACCGACACCGTCGTTCCCGGACAAACATGCACCTCCCCGCCACTCGACAGGCGGAGAACAGCGGTATCGGGCCCAGCCGTAATTGCCGAACCTGAGCTTCCGTCATTTCCTGCCAGCGCCAGCGGACCCGCCGCGCGTACCGCCGTTACCACCGGTTGCGGCGCCGGCGTCAGGCTGGGAACCGTAGGTGCCTGGAACGGCGAACGGTTCGCCTCCGTTGGATTTTTCCCCAGATGCACCACCAGGCGGTTTCCGGCAGCATCCCACGTGTAGGCGCGCGGAGCGAGCAGATCCACGACCACGCGCGCCACCGGCGGATTCTGCTGGAACTGGTCGGCGCGCAGCGTGCTGATCTGATCGGCTTGAATGCTGATCCGCTTCTGCGGCGTTTCCAGCCGTGCGTTCGGCAGATCGATCACCAGCCTATCGGGGTCTGTGATCGCCTGGATCGAAGGCACCAGCGGCCGCGTAGAAAGAATTTCGACCGCCGGACCATCCTTTTCCTGCACGATCCGGAAGCTCTTGATCGCGGCAATCTTGCTCCCAACCGGAGAAGTGGCGGACTTCGAAGCGGACTGCATCTGCGAGCCAAGCCGCGATGCTCCGAACACGAGCATTCCGGCCGCAAGCACCAAGCACAAACTACGGGTGCCCCATCCTAACGTCGTGCTTTTCGACGTTAGGGTGGGCTCGCAAGACAACGGCGGCCGGAACCTGAGATTCGGCGGGAAGTGTTTCACGGAAGCGCTCGAGTATTACAGCAACCATACCACTCTGGAGTTCCACGGAAAAAGACCCGTGGAAAATCATGAAGAAAGTGCGCGAGGTATGACTAATCGGCCAGGAACTCGTACTCATCAATCACCGCTGCCACCGCCATCTTGCTGGCGGGATTACCGCCTTCGACCCGCACCACCCTGCCCTTGCAGCGCACCCGAATGCTCTCCGTCAGCGTGATTTCGGGCGGCAGGGTCAGGGTGAAATCAATCGCGGAGCCCGCTTGAATGGCGGAATCGACGTAGAAACAGATTCCGCGCGCGCTCACGTCGCGAGTCTGCGCCGCGTGCTCCTCCGCATTGGCGCCGTAACGCACGCTCACCGGCAAACGAAGCGCAAAGCGGCGCGTGGCCCGCTTGTCATGGTCCTGCTGGGTCTCGGCCATTCAACCTCCTCAAAGGCAAGGTTTCAAAGTATCAAGGTTTCAGAGTTTCAAAGACTATCGAAATCGCATGTAAGCATGGCAAGTAGCGGCCAACCTGTCAAGAAGCCAGGTTTCAAAGTATCAAGGTTTCAGAGTTTCAAAGATTCATCACGGTTTGGATCGCGCAGTTTTTCTTTTCTCTTTGAAACCTTGAAACTCTGAAACCTTGAAACCTGGCCTTTGAAGCTACAATGGGCACGTGGTCTTCGTCCTCGATAACTACGACTCGTTCACTTACAACCTCGTCCAGTACCTCGGCGAACTGGGCGCCAAGGTAGAGGTTCGTCGCAACGACGAAGTGACCGTCGCGGAAATCGAGGCCATGCACCCCGAGCGCATCGTGATTTCCCCCGGCCCCTGCACTCCGCACGAAGCCGGCATCAGCATCGAACTGATCCGCCATTTCGCGGGCCGAGTTCAGGGTAAAGTCCCATTGCTGGGCGTCTGTCTCGGACACCAGGCCATCGGAGCGGCCTTCGGCGGCCAGGTGGTTCGAGCCAAGAACCTGATGCACGGCAAAACCAGTCAGGTCGAGCACGATGGCAAAACCATCTTCCGCGGCCTGCCATCGCCCATGACCGCAACCCGATACCACTCCCTGATCGTCTCCGAAGACAGCCTGCCGGGCGACTTGGAAGTTAGCGCTTGGACTCGCGATAAGGATGGAACAAGAGTCATCATGGGGTTAAGGCACAGGAGATTCGCAGTTGAAGGAGTGCAGTTCCACCCCGAGAGCGTGCTGACCGCGGAGGGCAAGAAATTGGTGAAGAATTTCCTACAGACAGGTGGATAGTGGACAAGTTTGGCGGCTAGACATTCACACTGCAAGCCTTTCACTGTCCATTGACCCCGAAAACGAACACTTCCAGGGTGACGGGAGTCACCGACAAGTTTATGCCGTTGGCGAGATGCTCGCGCAGGAGTATCGACCTATGGCTGTTGCGTCCTACCGTGAGCTCATCGCCTGGCAAAAAGGCATTGTTCTGGTGACCGACTGCTATCGCTTAACCCAAGCGTTTCCCAGACAAGAGATGTACGGGCTCTCAAGCCAGATCCGTCGGGCCGCTGTCTCTATTCCCGCCAATATTGCCGAAGGGCAAGGAAGGCTGACAACCGGCGAGTTCAAGCAGTTTCTCGGTCATGCGCGCGGGTCCATGTTCGAGCTAGAGAGCCATGCGTTGATCGCCTGCAATCTGGGATACCTGTCCGATCAAGACACGCAAAAGATCGCCGGTCAGATCCATGAATTGGGAAAGCTGGTGAATGGACTTCTGAAGGCTCTGGATCGCAAATGCAGTTGATAGTGAATAGTGGATAGTGGACGTTGAATAGAGCTGCTTTCACAATCCACTAACCACTAACCACTAACCACTAACCACTATCCACTATCCACTAGCTTAGTCACTTCAGCGGTTCGAAGCGTGGTGACCGAACGCCGAGCGCTGCCAACGCCTCGTCCACAGAAAGCACGATTTTCAGCAGCGGGCTTCTATCGCTTGTCGTGAACTCAATCAAACGAGATAGGCCAAGTCCCAACATGGCCGGGGCAACGATGAAGCGAGGCCGTCTGGTCGCGTCCGGCATGGCAGGTTCCCGGTTCGCCAGATGAAGAATCATTTCGGGAGAGACGTCAAAATCGGTCACGGCCGAAAAGTCGAAAATACCCGCGCTGGCATCGCTTGCGATGGCATGCCTTCGAACCTCCCAATAGAGCTCTGGCAGCAAGTCGTCGGTCAGCCGCCCCTCAAATCGGAGGAGCAGAATCCTGTTCTTTGGGTCGAACTCAAATTGGTATTTCATAGGGGAGGGCAAGTTCCCAAGGTACATGGCCTAAAAGAAACGCTCAATTGACCGTGGTTACTCCTGTGGAGTTACTGTTGGGAGGCTGACAGTTCAAGTGTGGTTATCGCTTTAGCGATACCGTAAGTTCTTCAAATCAGACGCCCTTTTTAGGGGCTAGGCGTTGGACATAGACTTTTCCCGCAGCTCTGAAGCCACACCCCTTCAAAACAAAATCAAGTTCTATTCGCGGCCCCTCGCCATTTCCACCGCCCGCAGCACCGCTCGCGCTTTGTTTTCTGTCTCTTCGAACTCACGCTGCGGATCGGAATCAGCCACGATTCCCGCGCCCGCCTGCAAATACGCTTTCTTGCCTTTCATGAGCAAAGTTCGAATCGCAATGCACGAATCCAGGTTCCCTGCGAAATCGGCGTAAAGCACTGCCCCGCCATACACTCCGCGCCGCGTCGGCTCCAGTTCTTCGATGATCTGCATGGCGCGTACTTTTGGCGCGCCGCTCAGCGTTCCCGCGGGAAAGCACGCGGCAAAGGCGTCCATCGCATTCAGTTCCGGACGCAACTGCCCTTCGAGCGCCGAAACCAGGTGCGTCACGTGCGAGTAGCGCTCCACATACATCAGACCGCGAACTTTCACCGATCCATAGTCGCTGACCCGGCCCAGATCGTTGCGGCCCAAGTCCACCAGCATCACATGTTCCGCCCGTTCTTTCTCGTCCCCGAGCATTTTCTTTTCAAGCACTGCATCTTCCGCCTCGTCGCGGCCGCGCGGATGCGTCCCCGCTATTGGACGATATTCGAGTTTTCGCCCTCCAGCCCGCACCAGCATTTCCGGAGATGAGCCCAGCACATGCATTCCGGCAAAATCTTTCCCGCCGCCGAAGCGCAGGAAATACATATACGGCGACGGATTCACCGTCCGCAGCGCGCGATACAGATCGAGCGGAGCGACTCCCGGCTCGAAGTCCCAGCGCTGCGAAAGCACGACCTGGAAGATGTCGCCGGCAGCAATGTATTCCTTGGCCCGCCTGACGCTTTCCAGAAACTTCCGCTTCGGAGTGCGTGCCCTCACCGCCAGCTTTGCCTTAGAGGTTGCCTTGCGCCAGTTCGCCGGCTTCCACCCCGTAGCGAGCTTCTTCTCGATGTGCGCGATGTCTTTCACCGCGCGCTCGTAGGCAACTTTGGGCGCTTCCCGCGTCACGTCCGCCGACGCCACAATGTGGATCTGGTGCCGCAGGTGATCGAAGGCCAGCACGCGGTCGAAAAACATCAGCACGCAATCGGGAACGTCAAGGTCATCCGCAGCGCGTTCCCCGATGTTCTCCAGCCGCCGCACAATGTCGTACGCGCAATAGCCAACCGCGCCGGCGGTAAACGGTGGCAGCCCTTCCATCGGCGCCGGACGATGTTGCTGCAAGAGTTCCTTGATGACGTCGAAAACATTGCCCGTGCGGCGCTCGACCTTGCGGCCCCGTTCGATCTTGATCTCGGCGCCGCGTGACTCCAGCCGCAGAAACGGCTGCACTCCGAGAAACGTATACCGTCCAATTTTTTCTCCACCTTCGACCGACTCCAGCAGAAACGCGTCGGGTTCTCCGTCAGAGACAGCAAGAAAGGCGGAAACCGGCGTCAGCAGATCGGCGGAGATGGATTTCGCCACCGGAACCAGCGTGGCTCCGCGTGACAGCCGGGCGAATTCTTTGTAGTCAGGACGGATCATTGTGTCCATGATCATGGATGTTCAGAGTCAGTGTTTTACCACGATGCCTAGCATCGCACGAACTGGACTTTTCCCGTAAACGGAATTGGGCAGGGCATGGCTTCAGCAATGCCGCCGCCCAAGGCCCAATGACCAACGACCAACGACCAACGAAACTGGTTCTAGCGTACTAATTCAGCGGTTTGCGGCGCCACATCCGGAGGCGGCCCGACGTTGTCAGGCAGCTTGCCGTTCAGAGAATCGAGGAACTGCAACAGATCATCCCGCTCGTCAAACGTAAGGAAGTCGAGCGCATGGATTTCCTTGTCCAGGTGATCGTTCTTATTGCCGCCGCCAATGTAATGCGCCAGCGCATCTTTCACCGTGGGAAAGCTCCCATCATGCATGAAGGGCGCGCGATGAGCCAGGTTGCGCAGGGTAGGGGTCTTGAAGCAACCCATATCCGCATCTTTTTTTGTCTCGCTGAAGCGGCCGGCGTCATTCAGCTTGCCCTGCAGATCCGCCCCAACGCCGAGGTTGTGGAACTTGTTATCGGTGAACAGCGCGCTCGTCTTGCCAATGGTGTGACATACCGCACAGTCGGCCTTCTTCGGGTCGGTGAAGATCTTCAGACCGCGCTGCGCCGCCGGCGAGAGAGCCGTCTTGTCATGCCCGTAGTAATAGCGGTCAAAGGGAGAATCGCCCGCGATCACGGTGCGCTCGAACGAAGCAATAGACTTGGCGACCATGTCGATGTTGATCTTGTCTGTCCCCCAGGCTTGCTTAAAGAGCGCAACGTACTTAGGGTCTGCCTGCAGGCGCTTCACCACTCCATCGAGCGAGTGCGCCATTTCGACCGGATTGGCCATGGGTCCCTTGGCCTGCTCTTCAAGGCTGGGGGCACGGCCATCCCAAAATTGCAGCGTGCTGTAAGCGGAATTAATTACCGTGGGCGCGTGGCGAGTGCCGGTTTTCTTGCCGACGCCGAACGAAACCGCGTGCTCATCGGAAAAGGCAAACTGCGGGGCATGGCAGGACGCACAAGAGATCGTGCCATCCACCGACAGTTGCGGGTCGTAGTAAAGCCGCCGCCCAAGAGCAATGGTCTCCGCTGTCAGCGGATTATCGGCCGGAATCGGCACCGGAGGCAGGCCCAGAGGAGCTTTGATCTGAACGATCTTGCCCACCGGCAGCACCGCGCCACCCGCAGGCGACGGCGCGCTCGCCAGCAACCTGAAGTTCGCAGCCAACAACACAGATAGAACCAACAACAAACCGAATAAGGACAATTTCCCGGCGTAGTTTTTCATCGGAACACACCTCCACTTATTGCGGAGGCTACCGCGTTCCTCCAGATCAATGCAGTGATTGAACGCACAAGGCGCCGCCCGTTTTCAGAAACGCAATCGACCAGCTATCCGACCTGCACCGCCAGAACCCAGGGCGGCCTCCGGATCGCGCCTCGCCGGTGTTATCCTAACCTGGATCACGCCGCAGGGCTTTAACCTCTTCATGTCCAATCCAGAGACCTCCAATCCAAACCTGTCAGAACCAGACGCATCCAACCCGGCCGCTCACGAATCCACGCCCGCCAACGAGCCGGCGGAATCCTTCAAAGATATCTTTTCCGAGTACGAGCACAGCCATTCCCGCAAGAAGGAGCCCGGCGCTCAGGGCCGCGAAGGAACCGTGATTGCCTTGACCGCCGACTCCATCGTTCTCGACATCGGATTCAAGACCGAGGGCGTTCTCCCGCTCACAGCGTACCCGGCCGACAAACTGCCGAAGCCCGGCGACAAAGTTCAGGTCACCATCAAGGGGCGCGATCCCGAAGGCTACTACGAACTCACCCGTGGCAAGGTCGAGCATCCCACCGACTGGGCGTCGCTGGAAAAAGCTTTCGCCGAGAAGTCCACCATCGTCGGCACCGTCACCGGTGTGGTCAAGGGCGGCTTGAGCGTGGATATCGGAGTGCGAGCCTTCATGCCCGCCTCGCGCAGCGGAACCAAAGATGCTTCGGAACTCGAGAAGCTGGTCGAGCAGGAAATTCGCTGCCGCATCATCAAGCTCGACGTGGATGACGAAGACGTGGTGGTAGATCGCCGCGTCCTCGCCGAAGATGAAGAACGCGCCGGCAAGCAGCGCCGCTTCTCGGAACTCAAGGAAGGCGACACCGTGCAAGGCGAGGTTCGCAGCCTGACCGGTTACGGAGCGTTCGTGGATATCGGCGGCGCCGACGCGCTGCTTCACGTCGGCGAAATTTCCTGGCGCCGCATCAACAAGCCCTCCGACGTGCTCACTGCGGGCCAGCGCATCGAAGCCAGAATCATCAAGATCGACGCAGACAAGCATCGCATCGCCATCAGCATGAAGCAGCTTCAGCCCCATCCGTGGGACGCCGTTGCCGAAAAATACAAGGCCGGCGAACGCGTGCGCGGCGCCGTTTCCCGCATCGCCGATTTCGGCGCGTTTGTGGAGCTCGAGCCCGGCATCGAAGGCCTGATTCATATCTCCGAAATGTCGTGGGCCAAAAGAGTAAGAACTCCGGCCGACGTAGTGAAGCCGGGCGAAACCGTGGAAGCTGTGATTCTGGGAGTGAACGCCGCCGAACGCCGCATCTCCCTCGGACTGAAGCAGGCGCTGGGAGATCCCTGGGCTGTGGTGCCGCAAAAATTTGCCCCGGGCACGGTCATCGAAGGTCCCGTAACCAGCCTGACGAAGTTCGGCGCCTTCGTGCAACTCACCGAAGGCGTTGAGGGCATGATTCATGTCAGCGAAATCAGCGCCGAAAAGCGTATCAATCATCCGCAAGAAGTACTGAAGGCCGGCCAAGTGGTAAAGGCGCAGGTGCTGGCGCTCGACGCGGAAAAACGCCTCATACGGCTGAGCATGAAACAACTGGTCCCAACCGGCCTGGATGAATTCCTGGCCGAACACAAAGAGGGAGATATCGTCACTGGCCGCATGACCGAGGTTTCCGGCAGGAGCGCGCGTGTGGAACTCGGCGAAGGCGTCCTGGCGGCGTGTCAGATCCCTGGAGAGAGTTCCACGAAGGAAGACAAGCGCGCCGAACCGGCATCGTCTTCGTCGTCAAAACCTGATCTGTCGTCGCTAGGTTCCATGCTGCAGGCGCGCTGGAAAAGCGGTCCTCCCGCGAGCGAAGCCAAGCCGGAATCGTTGCGGACAGGCCAGATCCGCAAGTTTAGGATCACAAGACTCGATCCCGCCGCCAAGAAGATCGAATTGGAGTTGGAGTGACTTCGCATGAGCAGAACTCCAGAAATGAGCGGTACTCTAGCCGCGTAGCGGCGGAATAAGAAAGCCCGGCACGTAAGTGCCGGGTAGGTGAGAGCGCGAGTCCCGCAAGGGACGGCACTTGCCGCTAACTTACAAGTGCTAGAATCGCTCCATGGCAAAAACACTAATTCAATCCGTGGTTAAAGAGCTCCAGCAGGAACGGACGCGACTTGAGGATGAGCTCCGCCGCGTAACCGCTGCCCTAACTGCCTTCGGCAAAGTCTTCTTCCAAGGGAGCAAGCGTCGCCCCGTCGCCATTCGCAAGAAGCGAAAGATTTCAGCTGCCGGACGCAAGAGAATTGCAGCCGCGCAGAGAGCCCGATGGGCAAAGATCAGAGCCGCCAAAAAGTAAGCACGCCGCCGGACATGGGGGCTTCAGTTCGGGAGGCCCTTCACCACGCCCCCCACAAACTTAGTGAACTCGTGGACGTCCTCTTCCGTCGTGTCGAACGAGCACATCCAGCGCACCACCGACTCCTCTTCGCTCCACACATAGAAGAAATACCGCTCCTGGATTTTCTGGATTGCCTCCCGGGGGATTTGCGCAAACACCCCGTTCGCCTCCACCGGATACACAATCGTGACGCGCGGAATCTTCTTCACTTCCTGCTCCAGCAGTCGTGCCATCTGATTGGCATGTTCCGCATTCCGCCGCCAAAGATCGTTCGTCAGCAACGCCTCCATCTGCACTGACATGTAGCGCATCTTCGATGCCAGCTGCATCCCCTGCTTGCGTACAAACGAAAAATCATCCGCCAGTTCCGGACGAAAGAACACCACCGCCTCCACGCCCATTAGCCCGTTCTTCGTTCCGCCGAACGAGAGCGCATCCACTCCCAAATCGCGCGTCGCCTGCCTCAAGCTAAGCCGCTGCGCCGCCACCGCATTTGAAATCCGCGCTCCATCCATGTGCAAAAACATCTTGCGCTCATGTGCAAACCGCGCCAGTTCCTCGATTTCCGCCGGCTTGTACACCGTTCCCATTTCGGTCGATTGCGTAATCGAAATCACCCGCGGCTGCACGTGATGCTGGTCCCCAATTCCGTGATACGCATGGGATACCGTTTCCACCGTCAGCTTGCCGTCGGGCGCGGCCAGCGGCACCAGTTTGCAGCCCGTAAACTTCTCCGGCGCGCCACATTCATCCGTATAAATATGAGACAGCTCCGGGCACAGCACCGCATGAAACGGCCGCGTCAGCGCCTGCAAGCTCAGTACATTCGCCGCCGTCCCATTGAAAACAAAGAAGACTGCCACATCGGCTCCAAAATGCTCGCGGAATTTTGCCATCGCCGATTCCGTGTGCGGATCATCCCCATACCCCACTACATGCCCCTCGTTGGCGCGCCGGATCGCCTCCAGCACCTCGGCATGCACCACTGCGTTGTTGTCGCTGGCAAAACTCCGGCTCGGTTTCATGACCCACAATTTAACAGAACTGAAAATTCTCCGGAGCCTCCCGCCATTACCATGAATCCATTAATTGTTCTAAGATTGCTGCGGTCGGGTCGCCGCAGCGAACGGCTTCGCTAAGAGCTAAGAGCAATGTTATGTCTCGATTCTCCGCCAGGACGCCATCGTTGATTTTGTCCGGGATTCTGCCCGGCGCCCTTCTCGCCGTGCTCCTGTTTACGACCGCCTGCGGCAAAAGCAAAGAAGCCCAAGCCGATGCCCCGCAGGCCATGCCGGTCAAAGTCCAAACCGCTAAGGCCCAAAAATGATCCCGCCAAGCAGCAGGCCACGGTCAACAGCCAGGAGCACGCCCGCGCCGCCCAAGTCGCCCAGGTGAAATGGGCGCAACAAAATTACGATCGCGTCAGTGGTCTGGCCAACGCCGGCGTAGTCAGTAAGCAGGATCTCGACCAGGCCCGCGCCACTCTCGACGCAGCCCAGGCGCAACTGCACTCGCTCGATGCTCAGGTCAATGAGCAGCAGGTCCAGTTGCACTACTACCAGGTAGTCGCGCCCCGTGCAGGCATAGTCGGTGATGTACCCGTCCGCGTCGGCGACCGCGTCCTCACTACCACCCAGCTCACCACCGTCGACCGTCCCGGCAGCCTCGAAGCGTACATCTTTGTTCCCATCGAGAAATCTGCCCAGCTGAAAATGAATCTTCCCGTCCAGATCGTCGACGATTCCGGCAGCCAGCTCGCCGCCAGCCGCATCACGTTCATCTCGCCTCAGGTGGACACTACGACCCAAACCGTGCTCGTCAAGGCGCAGATCGCGAACTCGAACGACTCCCTGCGCACCGCTCAGTTCATCCGCGCCCGGGTAGTCTGGGGCAGCCAGCAAAAGCCGATGGTTCCGGTCGTGGCCGTGTCGCGAATCGGCGGCCTCTATTTCGCTTTCGTCGCCGAGCCTGACCAGAAAGGTGGATACGTGGTCCACCAAAAGCCGCTCCAGATCGGCCAGATCGTAGGCAACGACTATGTAGTCCTCGACGGCGTGAAGCCCGGAGACAAGGTGGTAATCTCCGGCACCCAGTTTCTAATCGATGGCGTACCCGTAGTCCCGCAAGAAAGCAGTGGCAGCTGAGAGTCCGGAGAACGTTCTCGAAACCAGCTCAGGCTGATGGCAAGCAGCGCGCGCAAAAGACTGAGAACTGAGAACTGAGAACTGAGAACTTTTTCTAATGGTCGACTTTTTTATTCATCGCCCGGTATTCTCCACCGTCTGCGCCCTGCTCATAATTCTCGCCGGCGCCGTTTGCATCCCTACCTTGCCCATCGCACAATTTCCGGACCTCGCGCCGCCGCAGGTCGGTGTTGCCGCCGTCTATACCGGAGCCAGCGCCCAAACCGTCGAGTCCGCCGTCACCACGCCTCTCGAGCAGGAGATCAACGGCGCCGAAGGCATGAAGTACATCACCTCCTCGAGCGGCAACGACGGCGTCAGCCAGATCACCGCCACCTTCGACCTCAGCCGCAATCCCGACCTCGCTTCCGTCGACATCCAGAACCGGGTCAACACCGCCCTGGGACGCCTTCCTAACGCCGTCAAGCAGGTCGGCATCACCGTCCAGAAGAGCTCGCAGAACTGGGTTTTCGGAACTGCTGTGTATTCGCCCGACGGCCGCTACTCCACGCTCTTCATGAGCAATTACCTTGACGTCTATGTGCGAGACGCCCTGAAGCGTGTTCCCGGCGTGGCCGACGTCATGATCTTCGGCGCAGGCAAGTACTCCATGCGCCTGTGGCTCGATCCCGTGCGCATGGCCAGCCGCGCCCTCACCGCCGACGATGTGGTCAACGCGCTCCAGGAACAAAACGTTGAAGTCGCCGCCGGACAAGTCGGGTCCCAGCCCTCCATTCCTGGCCAGCAATTCCAGATCAGCGTGCGCGCCGTTGGCCGTCTTTCGGAACCCACTCAATTCGACGACATCATCCTCAAGAGCAACGCTGATGGAACTCTGGTCCGCTTGCGGGATGTCGGTCACGCCGAGCTGGGCTCCGAAGACTACAGCTCCAGCGTGGACTACAACGGATACGAATCGGTTGGCATCGGCATCCTCCAGCTCTCGACTGCCAATGCCCTCGACGTGGACCGCCGCTGCATCGCCGAACTCGAGCGCCTTTCCAAGCGCTTTCCGCCCGGCATGAAGTATGAGCTCGCCTTCGACACCACCGACGCGGTCAGCGAATCGATTCTCGACGTAGTCTCGACTCTGGGCCAGGCCATCTTCCTCGTCATTCTCGTCATTTTCGTTTTCCTCGAAGACTGGCGCTCCACCATCATCCCGGCCGTCACCATTCCGGTCTCGCTCATCGGCACTTTCACTTTCGTCAAACTGCTCGGCTTCTCCATTAACACGCTGACCTTGTTCGGCGTTACGCTCGCCACCGGCCTGGTAGTCGACGACGCCATCGTCGTCATCGAAAACATCAAACGCCATCTGCAGGAAGGCGAGCACGATCCCGTCAAAGCTTCGTCCGACGCCATGAAGGAAGTCACCGGCGCCGTCATCGCCACTTCATTAGTGCTGGTTGCCGTCTTCGTGCCCGTTGCCTTCTTCCCCGGCACGACCGGAATCCTGTTTCGCCAGTTCGCGCTGACCATCGCCTTCTCGATTTCCATCTCTGCCTTCAACGCGCTTACACTCACGCCCTCGCTCTCCGCCCTCCTGCTCGGCCGCGAGCACGGTGAAAAGAATTGGTTCTTCCAGCGCGTCGACCGCATCCTTAGCGCGGTTACCAGCGGCTACGTTCGTGCCCTCCGCACTTTCCTGCGCTTCGAAGCTGTCGCCCTCATCCTGTTTGCCACCGGACTCGGTCTCGCTTACTTCGTCTTCCGGCACGTACCCCAAGCCTTCGTCCCCAACGAAGATCAAGGATGGCTCATCATTGCCATCCAGGCTCCCCCCGGAGCTTCACTGGAATACACGAAGAAAATCGGCGATCAGGTCACCGCCATCACCAAAACCTTCCCTGAAATCGAGGGCACCTTCGCTGTCGCTGGCTTCAGCTTCGGAGGCAGCGCGCCCAACGCCGGTCTGGCTTTCCTGAGCCTGCGGCCGTACGCGCAGCGCAAGGGGCGCGACCACAACGCTGCCGCCATCATCAATCGGCTGCGCGGCCCATTGTTCGGAATTTCCGGCGCCATGGTCATCCCCTTCGAACCGCCCGCCATCAACGGGCTGGGCGAGTTCGGCGGATTCCAATTCGAACTCCTCGATCAGGGCAATCACACTCTTCAGGATCTCGACAAAACCACCCACGACCTCACGCGCGCCGGCGGCGAGCGTAAGGAAAAAGATCTCGCCGGACTCTTTACCACCTACACCGCCAGCGATCCCCAGTTTGTCATCACCATCGACCGCGAGAAGGCCAAGAGCCTGCACATCCCGCTCAGCCAGATCACCGACACTCTCAGCGTCTACGTGGGTTCGGCCTACATCAATGATTTCGATTTCAATAACCGCTCGTATCGCGTTTACGTGCAGGCCGACAAACAGTTCCGCTCCCATCCGCAGGACATGAAGCAGTACTACGTGCGCTCCGATTCCGGCGCCATGGTTCCCCTCGAAAATCTGGTCACCATCAGCCAGACTGCCGCGCCCCAGGTCATCAGCCACTACAACCTTTTCCGCTCGACCGAAATCAACGGCTCCGCCGCCCCCGGTTTCAGCTCCGGACAGGCCATCCAAGCCATGCAGCAACTCTCCGCGAAAGTCTTGCCTCAGGGCTACACCTACACATGGTCGGGAATTTCCCTGGAAGAGCTGGCCTCGGGCTCGACCACGCTCATCCTTTTCGGACTGGGAACGCTGGTCGTCTATCTGACGCTCTCGGCGCAGTATGAAAGCTTCGTGCTGCCCTTCATTATTTTGCTCGCCGTGCCCATGGCGTTGCTCGGCGCGCTTTCCGCCCAATGGATCCGTGGCCAGCAGAACGACGTCTACTGCCAGGTGGGTCTCGTCATGCTCGTAGGCCTCGCCTCCAAGAACGCCATCCTGATCGTGGAATTCGCCGAACAGTTGCGCGAGCGCGGCATGACTATCCTCGACGCGGCCGTAGAAGCCGCACGCATCCGCCTGCGCCCGATTCTCATGACGTCCTTCGCCTTCATCCTGGGTGTCGTCCCTCTGGTCACCGCCAGCGGCGCCGGAGAAAACGGACGCCACTCCGTAGGCACCACCGTATTCGGCGGCATGATCATGAGCACCATCCTGAACCTGTTCTTCATCCCCGTACTTTATCTATTAATAGAAGGCTTCCGAGAGCGCCGCCGCAAGCCCAAAACCGCCTAAACCAGTGGAGCGACGGGCGCCCTCGCGAGCCTGCCCTGAGCGAAGTCGAAGGGTCCAAGCCGAGCGCAAGAGGAAGCACCTTCTCGCCTCTTTTCAGCATCTGAAAAGTGCGGAGAATTTCAGGGTTTGCCATGTCCCAGGAAATCCAAAGTGAGGTCAAGCGAATGAAGAAATCACTGCTCGCAGCACTTGCTCTCCCACTTCTTCTCTCAATAACGATCTTCTCGATCACGGCTCTCGCCAGTCCCACCATCCAGGACAGCCAACCAACTGCCGCACTCACTCAGAAAAGCATCGATCGCATCTATAAGGAAGTCCGCCATGAGCTCGTGATGCTTCCGTACTATGGCGTATTCGACAACCTCGCCTACAAGGTCGACCCTGATGGCACCGTGACCTTGCTCGGTCAGGTCTCGCCGGTCAGGGGTCCCAGCCTTAAGTCCGATGCTGAAAACGCGGTCAAGCGCATTGAAGGTGTCGAAAAAGTCGTCAACAACATAGAGGTGCTGCCCCTCTCTTCCCTCGACGACCGCATTCGCCGCGATGCCTACCGCTCCATCTACGGCAACGAGGTCCTAAGTGAGTATCAGTTACGTGCCGTTCCGCCCATTCACATCATCGTCAGGAACGGACACATCACGCTCGAAGGCGTAGTGGCCCGGCAGATGGACAAGCAAATTGCTGGCATGCAGGCCAACAGCATCCCCGGAGTATTTTCCGTAACCAACAACCTGGTAGTGGAAGAGCAAGAAAAGAAGAAGTAGCGTGCTCGTGTGGGGACGGGCGACCCCGCCCGTCCTTTCTATTGCGTCTCTCCCAAAGAATTGTCATCCTGAGCGGAGCGAAGGACCTATGCATGGGGAATCCGCGATGAAGCTTCGGCGCGTCCCTGATCTCCCCCGTGTTCCTCTGTGCCCCCTGTGGTGAAGGTCTTTCTCCAGTCCAAGATCTGACTCTTGCCGTCTACAATCACCTATGCCCGCAACCGCCGGTCCCGAGGAAATCAATCGCGCCGCCCAATTCCTCCGCGCTGGCCGCCTCGTGGCCTTCCCCACCGAAACCGTCTACGGTCTAGGAGCCAACGCCCTCGACCCCGAAGCCGTTGCCCGCATCTACGCCGTCAAACGCAGGCCCGCTACCAGTCCCCTTATAGTCCATGTAGCTTCCACAGAAATGACACAGTCCCTGGTTGCGGACTGGCCCGAAGCCGCCGAACGCCTCGCCCGTCTCTTCTGGCCAGGCCCGCTGACTTTGGTGGTCAAAAAGCAACCTGCCATTCCTGACATCGTGACCGCTGGCTTGTCCACCGTAGCTGTGCGTATGCCCGCGCATCCCATCGCGCAGGCCCTGATCCGCGCCGCCCGCGTTCCACTTGCCGCCCCGAGCGCCAACCGCTTCACCGAACTTTCTCCCACCACCGCCGATCACGTCCGCCACAGCCTCGGCTCCGAAGTAGATCTCATACTCGACGGCGGACCCTGCCAGGTCGGCATCGAATCCACCATCCTCTCGCTGGCCGAACCCAAGCCGGTCCTGCTTCGTCTCGGCGGAATCCCTCGGATCGCGCTGGAAGCCATCATCGGCCCAGTCGCCATCGCGCAAGAGCCTAAAGCCGGAGCCCATCCCTCTCCCGGTCTGCACCCGCGCCACTACAGCCCGCGTACCACCCTATATCTGGCCGCCGACGGAAAACTCCCCGATCAGGGGCAGGGCATTTATCTGCAGCACCGACATCCGCCCAGTCGCGTCAACATAGCTATCCACCAGCTGCCGCAATCCGCAACCGGTTACGCGGCTGCGCTCTACGACGCTCTTCACCAGGCCGACGACGGAAATTACGACTGGATTGCGGTCGACATTCCTCCCACCGCACCGGAATGGGAAGCCGTCCACGACCGCCTCCGCCGCGCCGCCTCAAGTTCCTGATGCGTTTCCTTTAAATAATTCATTTCATTATGGTTATCCTAGAAGTTACTTATGTCATTTGGGTTTCCCCGAATAACAGGTTGTAATTCCATCAGCGTGTTCATGAGCCGGCTTTAACGGAGCGCTACTTCCCCGAAAAGGTCAACGACGTTTTTATTTGTTGAGGAGACTTTATCCATCAGCACGCAAAGCTGTTTTTGAAATTCGCTGTAGAAGTGGGGGATTAGTGCGTCTTCGATCGAACTCGAAGATTTGGGTTTCGGTGGTTGTCTGCCTGGTGATCGCGCAGACGCTCGCGTCCCTGCTCCTCCCAAAATCCTTCCGCCTCACCGCCATCACCGATTGCATCACCTTCCTCCTGATGGTCTCCGCTTCGGTCGCCTTTGCCAGGAACGCGTTCGCCGGCAAACCCCAGCACCGTCTGGCCTGGACCCTGCTGGGCACGGCTTACGCCATCGAAGCCGGCAGCCAGCTCTTGTGGATGCATTTTGAGTTGGTGCGAAAGATAACGCCCGCCATGAGCCTGGTGGACGCCGGCGTCTTTCTGGCCTGGACCACCCTGATTCTGGGATTTGCCCTGCGCCCTCACGCCGTCCCGAGCCCTCAACATCAGCGCCTTAGAATGATGGATCTGCTCTTACTGTTCTTGGCGGGCCTATACCTCTACACCTTCCTCGTCATTCCATGGGAGTTTCTCGCTCCTGACCCCCAGTCCTATGGCCTGGCCTACAAGTTTCTCGCTCTGGCCCAGGACGTGGTCATGTTGTCCATCGTCGTCCTCGGCTGGCGCCACAGTTCCGGACGATGGCGGCATTTCTACGCTCTGCTCATGGGCATAGTCGCCTTTGACACCGTCATGGAATACATCGTGGATACGATCGATGCCTCCGGCGCAGCCTTTAGCGGCGCTTGGTACGATTGCGTGTCGGCGGTTTCGATCGCCGCCATGAGCCTCGCGGCCCTGATGGCCTACCGTCTGGAACCCTCGTCGGAGCGCGGCGATCCCGACAGCGAACGATACTGGTTGTGGGCCTCGCGTCTGGCTGCTCCTCTCACCCTCTTCCTTCCGCTGCTCGTGGCCTGGTCGTTCCTCGACCGCAGTCTGCCAGTCCCCGTGTCTCATTTCCGCATTTTCATCTCGCTGGCCGCGATTGTCGTGTTCGCTTTTGTTGGCATAGTGAAACAGGCCAGCCTCGAAAAGGAACTGGCCAATGCCAATCTGGAGTTGCTGGACGCTTCCCTCACCGACATGCTCACCGGCGTTCGCAACCGGCGGTACTTCACCAATTCCATCGAAGCCGACGTGCGCCAGGCGCTGCGTTCGTTTGACAATCCATCCATCGATCTTCGCAATCGCGATCTGGTCTTCTATCTGATTGACATCGACCATTTCAAGAGGGTCAATGACCAGTTCGGGCACAAGATCGGGGATCAGGTCCTGGCCGAGGTTGCGCGCCGCATCAACTCTGCCGCCCGCCTTTCCGATGCCGTCATTCGCTGGGGCGGCGAGGAATTTCTTCTCTTGTCGCGCTATACCGACCGGAAAGAGGCCCACGTTCTCGCCAATCGCATTCTCGACTCGGTCGGTTCCAAGCCCTACCGCGTGGAGGTCAGCAATGCCGAGCTGCGCATCACCTGTTCGGTAGGTTGGGCGGTTTTTCCATGGACGGAAATCGAGACCGATCTCGTGTCGCACGATCAAGTGCTCGTGCTGGCCGACTTCGCCCTCTACCAGGCCAAGGGCTCGGGAAGAAATCGCGCGGTGGGTCTGCTGCCGGCAGGCCAAACCGTCCGCGCCGGGACCGTCGCTCCCACTATCTACATCAACGGCATTCCAGCTTCTCCCGTAACCACCTCGGGCCCGCCCATCGAGGAGGTCCCCGCCGCCGATTCAACCACGACCCCTGCAAACAGCGCCGCTGCCTCCGCCCCCTGATTATCCGCACACTCCCGGCACCCGCACCCGAATCGTGTGTGGAACGTCGCGCAGTTTCGCGAGCAATGCCTCATCGCATGCCCGGTTGATGTCATAAATCGCGTATCCCAGGGGCCCGCGAGTATCCAGCACCTGCCGGTCGATATTGATTCCCTCATCCGCCAGGATGTCGTTGATCGCCCGCAAGATTCCCGGCACATTGTGGTGGATGTGCATCAGCCGGTACGATCTCGGCTCCGAGTTCGGATCAAAGTCCAGATGACAATGCGGCAGGTTCACGCTCAGCTGAGAATTCCCGCTCTTGAAATAGTCGATCATCCGCGCCGAAACAAACTGCCCGATATTCTGCTGCGCCTCTTCCGTGCTCCCGCCGATATGAGGAGTCAAAATCACGTTAGCCAGCCCCAGCAGCGGACTCGAAAACGCCCCGCCTGTTTCCGGCTCCGAAGGAAACACATCCACCGCCGCTCCCCCCAGCTTCCCGCTCTTCAAATGCCGGGCCAAAGCCTCATGATCCACCACAAACCCGCGGCTTAAGTTAATTAAGCAAGCCCCATCCTTCATGGCGTGAAATTCGTCTTCCCCAAACAAATCCTTGTTCTGCGCCTTCCCGTCCACGTGCAAAGTAATCACGTCGGAAGCTTCCAGCAATTCGCGAAAACTGACTGGCCGGGCATTCCCGCGAGCCAAGACATGCGCCACATCATGAAACACGACGCGCATGCCCATAGCCTCGGCTAGATCCGATACTTGCGACCCTATCTTCCCGTAGCCCACAATCCCCAAAGTCAGCCCGCGCACCTCATGCGATCCCGCCGACGACTTATTCCACACCCCGCCATGCAGCCGCGTACTAGCCTCAAACGTCCGCCGCATCAGCAGGATGATCTCTCCCATCGCCAACTCGGCCACCGACCGGCTGTTCGAGTGCGGATCGTTAAACACCGCAATCCCCCGATCGCTCGAGGCCGCGCGGTCAATCTTGTCCACCCCAATGCAGAACGCCCCCACCGAAACCAACTCCGGAGCCGCGTCCAAAACCGCCGCCGTGATGCGAGTCTTCGACCGGACCCCTAAAATCGAGGTTCCGCGCACCTTCTCGATTAGCTCGCGCTCCTCCAGCGCCCCCTTGAGCGACTCCACCACAAATCCCGCTTCTTCAAACTGAGAAGCCGCCACCCCGCTGATGTTCTCCAGCAAAAGAACCTTCAAAGACCCTCCAAGACTTCGACTGCAAAGTGACCAAAGAAAATTAAGTGAGCAAAGAGAATTATAAGGGTGGGGAGTTTAGTATCAGGGTATCGCTTTAGCGATACCGCAGTTTCGTCAAAATCAGACGCCCCTTTAGGGGCCGGGATCACCGGCTGATCAGCGTCGAGTGGCTAGCCACGCACTGCCACTGCCCGTTCGCGTAGACCCATGTGTCGGTGAAGCGGCCGCGCCGCACGTACGGCTTACCCTTTTCAACGCCCTTTTCGCGATACACGCCAGTCACTACCGCTGCCGAGCCGTACATGTACACCGTTGTCGATTCGTTCACAATCTGTTCCGGATGAAGCGACGGACTGCCCACGCTCGCTAGGAACTGTTCTCTATTCTGGATGCTGCCGTCGTAGTCGATAGAGACCAGGTTGTCGCCCACCAACTGGCCGAGTGCCTTTACGTCTTTTTGCTGCTCCGCCAGATTCCACATATTTTCCAGGGCGATGATCTTGCTCTTGTCCGCGTCTCCATTCTGCCCGGCCGCAATCGCCGAAACTGCCAGCAGCAAGAACAACGTAGCCATCGTTTTCATGGAGGTGACCCCTTTCGCGGCGCGCTTTCAAACCCGTGGAGCGCCGAGCCTCGACACGTATTTATGCGGATCGTAGCACGATTTGATCCTTGTTAGAGAAGTCGATCCCTCGCTTTGGACCGCCAAAGTGTTACAAATATACGGGGCCGCCGGACAACCAGCCTCGCCCCCGTGAATCCTTCAACCGCATCCCGTCATCTTTAGGGCTTTGGAGGAAAAGAAAATGGCACCAACCTTGGAGGAAGTAAAAATGGCGCATGAACTACCCCCGCTGCCGTACGATTACACGGCGCTCGAACCCACCATCGACGAAAAGACGATGCACCTGCATCACGACATGCATCACGC
>Ga0209415_10005016_pt1 | contig 24008 bp, 22 predicted proteins | sample PeaSoiSIISIP2007_FD_187696 | JGI IMG/M metagenome (GOLD analysis project Ga0209415, IMG submission 187696) | Peat soil microbial communities from Weissenstadt, Germany - SII-SIP-2007 (SPAdes) (version 2) | ecosystem: Environmental > Terrestrial > Soil > Wetlands > Peat | place: Germany... | reverse complement strand
TGCTGTGCCACGCACCCCAGGACGCCAAACTGTTTCCCCTGCGCCCGATACTTCTTATAATCCGCCAGCCGGTTAAACACCTTCTGCTCCGCCTTGTCGCGAATCGAGCAGGTGTTATACAGCACCAGCCCTGCCTCCTCAACCGAAGGAACCTGCCGATACCCCTGCTGCAAGAGCGTCCCGACCACCTTTTCGGAGTCGTGCGCATTCATCTGGCAGCCAAAGGTTTCCAGGTAAAACGTCTTGTCGCTGCTCCCCGACATTGCTTCAGTATAAACCAAGGATTCAGGTGGTTTCCTATCTGTTGACTGGGAAGAAGATTATGAGGCACCAGCTAGCTTTACTTTTTGCCTATCAACCGAATGCGGGTGGTGAAGGCGCGGCCCTCGAAATTGCTGAACTGCGGTGGGCTGAGTTCCGCATTCACCACGGCGGGATTGGCGTGGTCGGTGATGTTCTCAAACCCGCCGCGGAGAGCCCAATACCGGCCGAAAATGTGGAAGCGTTTTTCCACGAACAGATTCAGCGAGAAATAAGTTGGGAAGCGATTGGATCCAGGCGACCGCACCAGTTGCGCCTGGTTGTTAGTGACGTTGAACGGGAAACCGCTGCGTCCTTCGAGCGAGTAGGCGATATCGAGTTCGTGGATGATGGGCAACTTGAAGAAGGGCAACAATCCCCAGGAAAGAAAGCGGTTGGGTGCATCCCAGAGATAAGGACCAGCAGCTTGCGGGCTGAGGATGGGATTGTCGACGCTGAAATCGAGTACCTGATTGGAGCGTGAACTGGAACGTGTATATGACCCGAAAACCGAGTAGCGATGCAGGAAGGCACGGCGCAGGTTCACCTCGAAAGAGTGATAGCGGTCCTCGCGAGTGTTCTCCAAGATGAAGTCTCCGCCAGGCAGTCCATTAGCCGTGTTGTAAACCAGCCCGTGGCTGCCATTTCTCTGCAGGAATTCGGCTTTCAGATAAATGGAGTCGGGCAGCTTCTGCTCAAGACCAAGGCTCCAGTTGAGATACCGCGGCTCCTGCAGGGTGTGCGTATTCGCCGAAAATGTAGTCAAAACCGAACCTGTCGGATTGCCACTGGAGTCGTAGAAAGTGTCCGTTCTCTGGCCCGCCAATGGCCGCGCCAACAGCAGGAGATTGGTGGCGTCGTAGACGATTCCGGTGCCTGCCGAAAGCTTGGTGTTGCCCTCGCTGTCGAGCACGTATGTGCCCGCCAGTCGCGGCGAAAATAGCGGAGAACGTATGATTTCATCCCAATCGAAGCGCAAGCCGGGCTCGATCAGCAGACGGTTGGTAGCTAACCAGCGATCCTGAATGTACCCGCTGGTTTCCAGGTTGTCGGCGGAAGAATTCGCCCCTCCCGAAAAGACGGAGTAGCGGGAGCAGAGATTAGGCGCCAAACAGTTGCCGGAATACGTCCCCACAGGAGGATTGAAGAGGAACGAGATCGGCGTGCGCTGAAAATCAGCCTGGTATGTGAGGCGATCTGTGTCGATACCCATCTTCACTTCATGCTGGCCGTGCCATTTCTTGGGCGGCAGGAAGAGATTAGCCAGACCCTGCCAGCGCCGGGCCTGCGTATCGGCAAAAAGGTAATAGTTTCCTCCCGTCGTGTCAGGGGCAATGAAGTATGGGAGAGTTCCGGCAGGAGTGTACCTCAGGTTGTATTGCACGAAAGCCACCCCGGTTTCGAGCAGTTCCCCGCCCTGAAAATAATGCTGATTCTTCACGCTGCCCAGGTAGGCGCTCTCGACGTCGGATGGAGTTGCCACGACGGGATCAATGGCCGAAAGACCGGCGTGGTCGTCGTGCAGGTGGTTGATGTTGACGCTGGTGGTAAGGATGTCACGGGTTGTGAGGTTAGCCTGCACCTTGGCAAGGTTGCCGAAGCGCCAGAGGCGGTCGGTGTCAGGGCCCGTCAATTCCGGGATGACAATGTTGTCATACTCGCCGTCCGGAGAATCGAAGAACCACATCTTGCCTTTGCGAATGGGCCCGGAAAAAGCAAAGCGGGGATCCACCTTGTCGAAGGCCAGTCCCTTCTTGTTCTGCACCGAAGGAACGAAATTCGTCCCTGCGTAACGGAAATGGTCGTCGCCAATCCCGGTGTTGAGGCCGAGCACCCCTCCCGAGCCTTTGCCGTACTCGGCCGAGTTCCGGCTCGGCTCGACGTCCACCGAACGAAGCGAGTCGGGGCTAACCCGCATCAGCAGCTCGCCGGTAGCAGGCTGAGTCACGTTGAAGCCATCCAGCAGCGTGAGGGTTTGGTAGGTCTCCGAGCCGGCGATGTGCGGTTGTCCGAAAACATCGTTGACCACCCCGGGAATAAAGTTCAGCGCGTAGCGGTAGTCTCGGGTAGTAGGGTAAGGGAGGTTGATGATGTCGACGCCGATGAGCTGCTCCTGATCCGTAACCTGGGCAGGATCGATGGCTGGCGGAGACTCGACTACATCCACCACCTCGCGCACCTCTTGCTGGTGGGTGAGAGTGACCTCAATATTTGAAGCAGCGCCCGCCTGAATCGCTGGCAACGTCAATGTCGCAGAATAAAACCCTTGCTTCTCGACGCGGAGCTGGTAAGTGCCAGCGGAGAGATTGGAGAATTCGCATTGGCCGGCAAAATCGGTGACCGAGGGTAGCGCGACCGCCTCTGGAGAAGTTTGCAGAAACACCAGCGCAGACGTTACCGCAACATCGTTCTCATCCACGACCGTGACCGTTATGTTCTGCGATGCGGCCGAGCCGGACGTTCTTGTGGCAGTCTGCGCGAGAGAAACGCGGCCCAGAAGAATAGCGACTGCCAAGCAAATCACCGATGTGCGCAACCGTTGTGGCCTGGGCATAAGTGTCGTTTCTATTTTCGCTCAGGACTAGCTGTTTAGCGTGGGTAGACTCAGGAATCGATATGAAATCGGAGCATCCAAGCTCGTGAGCTACTTGCCCAGAAGCGCAGTAAGAAGTTGGGCCAACTCAGCCTTTTCCTGAGTCACACCAGCGTTTTCGGGATTGTCCTCGGTAAGCTTCGCCAGTTCGTGCGCCAGGACGTGCGCGGCTAGGTGCTGAGGAAGGTAGATCGTGTTGCGCCAGGGTGTCAGCTCCCAACTCTGGCTGTCGCGGCGGTTCAGAGCCCAGCGGTGCCGTTCCGAGCGTTTTTGGACCTCGGCTTTATTCCGTGTCAGAGAAACCAGTTCATCGATCTGAACCTCGACCCAGCCCTGGTTCCCCTTGAGGTGCACCTTTTTGACTTCAAAATGGTCGAACACAATCAGAGATTGATCCGACCTGAATTGATCCGGCTTGAACAGGTCGAGGCCACGGAGGCTCTCCCCCCAAGCTGTGCACGTTTGCAGGAAGGCTGCACCTACCTGATCGGGTTTGGGCCGAACGGAATTCACGACCACGACCTGAGGTATCTCTGCGTTCACGGCCCGATTTTCCGCAAGCTTGGTGGGAGACAAGGTATCGCTTGAGGACTCTTTTGTTCCACCAGGCACCGGGCCATCAGCAACCGTTTCCCGCAATTCCGTCTTGTCCAAGGCCGTAGGCCTCAGCTTCGCCGTCCGAATCGAGGTGGAGAGGACGCCACTCGAGCCCGGCTTAACGTACCGATAGAAACGAGGCCCTCCCGGCTGTTTCCAATACGGCGAATCGTACGCATCGACACCAAGGCCGGAACTCAGCGCGCTGAAAAAGGAATGCTGAGTGGGATTGACCACAATTCCAGCATGTCCGCGCCAGACGGCCAAATCGCCCGGTTGCGGACTTGCCACCCGCCGAAATTCGTCGATCCCCGCATACAGGTCCGAAGAGCTCGCGTACTCGTAAGGGAAACCGGCGCGCCCATAGAGTTCATGAACCAGGTGGGAGCAATCGGAGGGGAAATCCGCATAATGGCGGGCATCCAGCGCTGCACCCAGAATTGCCAGGCCCTCACTCGGAGTTAGTAGCCGGGCCTCAAACCCTTTCTGCTCCCGACCGCGGTCTTCGCCGCTGGTTGCGTGTGCCCCTTTCGAGGTTGTCTGACTCTCTTGCGCCAGCGCGGAACCGGCAGCGGCCACGCAGAGCAGCAGAGATAGCAGCACACCTTTGGTATCGAACCGCATAGTCCGTCTTATAACCCACATTCATAGAACAACACAGATCACGGCGGTCACGTCGGGCCCGCGAACAGTGCACTTCCCTCAGGTGCACTTTAGGGCCCCAAAGCGTCTTTGATGCAAGTCTTCCCTTCAGTTGTTAGGGGGCTCCAACCGCTGCCGCACCGGAGATGGCTTCGCTGCGTCAGCGGTCTGACCACCGCTTGTATCGGTTGCCGGGTTGTTAGCGGAAGCCTTGGCCATCGCTTCCAATTCCACCCCCTTGTACTTGGGCTCGCTGACGTAACCGTGGATATGATTCTTACTGATGCCATTGATCACCAGCTCCACCGGCACCTTGCGATCCCCGGAGTAGAAGACGACGGGTTCATAGATGTTGACGTGTTTTTTCGACACCTTGAAATCATCCACCATCATTTCCAGGTCGGCGTACTCATGTTTCGTGTTGGCCTTGCGCAAGCGGACGGCTACAGGGCCTTCGCGCTGCATCTGTCCAGCCTTGTCGAGATCGAACTCGTAATAGCTCCGTTCCCCTTTCTTCTCCAGCATCACCAGTTGGTCGTGGGTGGTGGCAATCGAGCCCTGGAGTTCCGTACGGGCGTTTGCGAAGTCCTGGCGAGTGGAGTCGATCTGTTTCCCCTGCTCGTCCAGTTGCCCCTGAACTTTCTTCCAGCGTGGGTCGTCGATGCGCTGGCGCATACTCGCCGCCCTCACGGGCCTTCGATAGAGGCCCGAATGATCGAGAGCAGGGTGAGGCGTCGCCGCTTTCTCCGCCTGCCTTTCCGCGTTCATGGCATCAAGCCTGGAGCTCAACGTGCTCATCTGGTCGCGGGCTGCGCTCAGGGTGGAGGTAACAGCACTGTTCTGGTCGGTCAATTGCTTCGCTACATTGCGCTCATGCACGGCATAGCCGCCGGCAGCTACTCCGGCCGTTAGGAGCGCCGCCACAGTTGCTCGGAATCGGGTCGCAGAACCTGGGTGAGAAGGTATTTCGTCTGGCATGGGAGTTCTCCTGGCTCCCCTTTGCAGCAACTGAGGTGCCACTGAGGACTTTGGCTAATCCATTGAAAAGTCGTAAGTTCTCCCCTGCGCGAAAGGTCTTGCACTTCACCATTCTCCTCGCCACTATGAAATCCCTGCCCGTCGAACAGGAGCCGGGTGCCCATCCAAACGCCGTGCTTTCAGGCGTTAGAGTGGGATTCCACCACCGCGTGAATATTGGGATTTTTCTACTCAACGGCTGCCTGTCAGTAGCCCCCGGCGTCTTCGACGAAATGGTACTCGCCGTCGATAACGCCGGAAGCCTCGCCCGCTCTGGCCGCCTCGGGATTGCTGATGAACTCCCGGGCCTTGTCCACCGAGGAAACTTTGAACAGGAAGAAAACGTTGTTGGGCTCGCCGACAGTACGCCAGATACTAACGAGTTGAAGGCCAGCTTTCTGGTGGGCTGCAGCATGAGAAGCAAACAGGGCCTTCCAGCGCGGAAAGTCGGCAACGCGATTGCGGCACAACATGTAAACCATCAGTTTCCCATCGCTTCTACTTCGCCCGCGCCAGCGTGAACACTTCTTTCATTTCTTTGCCATGATCGAGGAATATCCACTCTTCAACGTGGTGATCGGTGTCAGGTAACGTAAAGGTCACGTGCTGCATATGTCCATCGCCCGGACCTATGTTGGTGCCGTCGAAGAATTCGAAGCTGACAGATTTCGCGTCCGACGCAATGACCTTCATGCGCGGCTGGTTGCCCGCTCCACAGTAGTGCGTCATCAAGAGGCGATCGCCATCCATGTGAAACATGGTGATCATGTTTTCCGGGCCTTTCCCGAGAATCTCGCTCATAAGCGCTGACCCGCCCGCGGTCATGCGGAAAGTCACTTGAATCGATTGGCCCTTCTGATCCTTCCCTGCCCAGTTCCCTTCCAGTCCCTTGAGCAGGTCGAACGACTTGTGCGCGTCCGACTGCGCCACAACCAAGCTGACGAAGAGGACGATAGCGCAGGTGGCCACAGCGGCGATATTGCGAAATGCCTTCATGGATTCCTCCGTAGATTTCTTGGTTGACTCTGCGCAGTTTAAGTCGCGTCCAGAGGATAATTCGGATTCCCCCCGCCCAGTTTCTCGCTCAGATGAGCGGCGATCAGCTTGCCATGGAAACGTCCATTCTCAATGAAGATTTCGTTCGTCCTCGATCCCGCCACGATCACTCCCGCAACATAGATTCCCGGAACGTTCGACTCCAGATTTTCGGGATCGCAGACCGGGCGCATCTGTTGCGGAGAAAGTTCGATGCCCACGCTGCACAGGAAATCGTAGTCCGGATGATACCCCGTCAGCGCAAACACAAAATCGTTTCTCAAGCGCACCGATCCGGACGGCCCGCGCACTACCACGAAGTCGACCCCAATCTCCTGCACCGTGCTGTTGAAGTACGCCGTGATTTCGCCCGCCTTGATGCGGTTCTCGATGTCAGGCCGCACCCAGTACTTGACGTGATGGTGCATCTGAGGTCCGCGATGGACGAGCGTGACCCGCGCTCCGTGCCGCCACAAGTCCAAGGCCGCTTCCGCCGCTGAATTCTTGCCTCCGATGACCACCACGTCGGTGTCGTAATAAGGATGCGGCTCACGATAGTAGTGAAAGACTTTTTCCAGGTCTTCGCCGGGAACACCGATTTGGTTGGCGAGATCGTAGTAGCCGGTGGCGATCACGATCTTGCGCGCGCGGTAGTCATGAATAGCGCTATGCCGGTCGGTAGTGGTCACACGGAACTTACCGTCCTCGCCAGTAATGGTTTTTACCCACTCGTACTGCCGGACGTGCAAGTGATAGTGCTCGGCCACGCGGCGGTAGTATTCCAGAGCCTCCAGGCGAGTGGGCTTGGCCAGGGATGTGGTGAACGGAATATCGCCAATCTCGAGCAACTCCGGCGTGGTGAAAAACACCATGTTGTTCGGATAGTGAAAGATGGAATTGACCAGGCATCCCTTGTCGACGATGAGCGCCTTGAAGCCAGCCTTCTGCGCTTCGATGGCGCACGCCAGGCCGGTCGGGCCAGCGCCGACGACCAAAACATCGCTGGAAGAGTCGTGCCGCGCATGAGTTTGGCTGCGAGGCAGAGTTTCGGGAATCTGTTCAACCGGTGCCGAGGTATTCATCGCGGTCAGAGAGACCCACAATTCTAGCATCGGGCGCGGCCAGCACGGTGCTAGATCGTCTACTGGGAGTGGGTCAATTTGATATCAGGAGTATATTGTGTGTGATCCCTCGATGAAGGGCGCGCGCATGAACATATTCAAAACGTTCACGTTGAAATGGTGGCAAGCCGGTCTTTTCAAATTGGGAATGTTGGCTTTAGGAATTGCGATTGGTACCTATTGGCACGTTTTTTTCGACGGCCGTCTTTTTATACTCATCCTGGTGGCCGCGGTCAGTTTATCGTACGTGACATTCGTTTGGTGGAAGCAATAGGTCCGCCCTGGAATTCTCGACCAAATTAACCCACTACCCGTCTACTTCTTCACACAGACCGAAACTCCATCGCGGATCGGCAAAATCGTCGTAAACAGATCTTGCGACTCGCAGATCAGTTTATTGAATTCCAGGATAGCCTTGGTTTGAGCGTCAGGATTGGGCTTGCCCAGTTTGCCGCTCCAGAGCACGTTATCGGCGATAAAAAGGCCGCCGCTTTTCAGCCGCGGCAGCGCCAGTCGAGGGACGCGCGGGTAGTCAATCTTGTCGACGTCATTGAAAATGATGTCGTACTGCTCCTTCTCTTCCGAAAGAATTTCGAGGGCGTCGCCCACCCGAACCTTGATGCGCTGGCTGACTCCAGCACGATCGAAATAGCGGCGAGCCTTTTCGGCGCGTTTGCGGTCGCCGTCGGTATAGACGACGACTCCCCCTTCTCCCACTGCCCGCGCCCACCAAATAGTGGAATAGCCGATGGCCGAGCCCATTTCAAATACCTTTTTCGCGCCGCTGATCGTGGCCAGTTGATAGAGCACGCGGGCGACGGCGGGACCGACGATGGACACCTTGTTCTGGGCGGCATCAGCTTCCATCTCAGTGAGAACTTCGTCGCGCGCCGGCAGCATCGCGTACAGGTAATCTTCGACTTCCGGAACTGTAATTCCGCCCATGCGCCATTCAGGCTTCGGCGTTTGATCCGTCATGTAGGTCCTTGCGGTGCAGATTTAACAACTTGTCTTTAGCAAAGCTATGTTTACGAAATCGTCTTCCCCGGTTTCAGTTCCAGCACTTCCACGTGCGGAACCAGTTTCTGCAACTCCCCGGGCGTTCCCGTCAGCGCAGGAAACGTGCCGAAATGCATCGGGATGACAGTCTCCGGCTGCAGCAGTTTACAGGCATAGGCAGCCTCGCGCGGCGACATGGTGAAAAGGTCGCCGATCGGCAGTATGGCAATCTTCGGCGCGGACAGGTCGCGAATGATGGCCATGTCGCTGAAGACGTTGGTATCGCCCGCGTGGTAGAGCTTGACCCCATTCGAAAACTCGAGCACGTAGCCGCAAGCCTCGCCGCCATAAATAATCTGATCGCCATCCTGAATGCCGCAGGAATGTACCGCGTGCACCATGGTGATCTTTACTCCGGCGACAGTTTGCGTGCCGCCCTTGTTCATCGGCGCGATTTGTTGGACGCCCTTTTTCTGCAGCCACAAGCAGAGCTCGTAGATGCCGACCGCAACCGGATTCAGTTTCTTGCCTACTTCGACAGCGTCCCCGATGTGATCGCCATGCCCGTGAGTGCAGAGCAGCGCGTCGGCTTTCTTGACGTTCTTCTCGCTTTCCGGGCACGCGGGGTTGCCGGCAATCCACGGATCGATGTAGAGAGTCTTCCCTTCCGGCGTCTGAACGCGGAAGGTGGAGTGGCCAAGCCATGTAAGTTGGATTCCTTGAAGCTTCACGGCGCACCTCGAGGAGGTAACCTGCGAACTAAGCATTCTAGTGACTCGGAAAAGAGCGCGCAACGAGCGAGCAAAGCCCGCGAAAGTACTTTATTGGTGGAGCGACGCGCGCCCCCGCCCGCCCTCCCCGAACTTGCCCGTGTTCAAATCATTCCCGGTTGCACGCAACCTCGTGTATTAAGATGGTGTCCCATGCCCGACCTAAAAGTTTTGCTGTCACGCGAAGTCATCGCCAAGCGGGTTGCCGAGATGGGTGCGGAGATTGCGCGCGATTTTCGCGGCCAATCGATCATCTTCGTCGGCGTTCTCAAGGGCGCGGCCGTTTTCTTGAGCGATCTTGCCCGTCAGGTTCCACTCGACGCCACCTTCGACTTTATCGGTGTTTCCAGTTACGGAAACCGTCCCACCGCCAAAGAAGATCCGGCGGGTCACGCCGCCTGGGACTCTCTCGGCGAAGTGCGTTTGACCAAGGACATGGATCAATCGCTGGCCGACCGGAACGTGATTCTGGTGGAAGACATACTCGACACCGGACTGACCCTGAACTACATTTCCAAGCTGGTCCAGGCGCATCAACCAAAGTCGCTGCGCATTGCGGCCCTGCTCGACAAGCCTTCACGCCGCAAGCAGCCGATCCTGGCGCAATATATCGGCTTCACCATCCCCGACGCCTACGTGGTCGGGTACGGCCTGGACTACGCGGAAAAATATCGCAATCTTCCGGATATTTGCGTGCTCGAAAATTTGTGATTGGTCCGCTGCTAGAATGAAGCCTGTGAATCCGACCGCCTCGCCAACTGGACGCGCTTCCGAGGTGGAACCCCTCCTGCTGGAAGTGGCCGACGTGGTCAACACCACGCTCGACTTGGAAACCACGCTGCGTCGTGTCGCAGAGCTGGTCCGCAAGGTCATTGACTACGAAATTTTCGCAATCCTGCTGCTCAACGAGCAGCGCCAGGAGCTGTACGTACGTTTCCATGTGGGGTATCCGCAGGAAGTCGCCGACCGCTTGCGCGTGAAGGTGGGCCAGGGCGTGACTGGACGCGCGGCACAGACTCGGCAAGCCGTGCTGGTCGCCGATGCCACGCTGGATGATTTCTACCTTGAGGCCGTGCCTAACGTTCATTCGGAACTCGCCATTCCCTTGATCGTCAAGAACCGGGTGATTGGCGTGATCGACATTGAGGCCCGCGAAAAGGGCTATTTCACCGAGGAGCACAAACGCCTGCTGACCCTGATCGCGTCGCGCATGGGCGTGGGCATCGAGAACGCTCGGCTGCATACTCGCATCACGCGCCAGGCCCGCACTTTGATGCTGCTGAACGAAATTGCGCGCGAACTCACGTCGATTCTGAACCTCGACGAACTGCTCAAGCGCATCGCCGAGTTGCTCAACCGCTTGATCGAGTACCAGATGTTCAGCATTCTTCTGGTGGATGCGACCGGCGAAAAACTGCAGCACCGCTTTTCGCAGCGCTTCGAGGAGCGGCTGCATCTGAAGCACGACATTCCGCTCGGTCGCGGCGTGGTGGGATACGCTGCGCAGGCCAAGGAAGCGATCCTGGTGCCTGACGTCACCAAGAGCGAGCGTTACATTCCGGTGAATCCGGAGACGCGATCGGAACTGGCGGTTCCGCTGATCTACCAGGAAAAGGTAATCGGCGTGCTCGACCTGGAGCACACCCGCCGCGGCTATTTCACCGAGGATCACAAGCGGACTCTGACCACGCTCGCGGCGCAACTCGCCATCGCCATAGAAAACGCCCGCTTGTACGAACAGATTGCCCGTCAGGAGCAGCGCTTGGAACGCGATCTGGCGCTGGCACGCGAGTTGCAGTTTCGCTTGCTGCCGCATTCGCGTCCGAAGTTGCAGAATCTTGAAGTCGAAGCGAAGTTTGTTCCCGCCCGCGCCATTGGCGGCGACCTCTACGACTTCGTCCCCTATTCGCTGTCACGCCTGGGGATCGCGATTGGAGACGTAAGCGGCAAAGGCGCACCCGCAGCCATTTATGCTGCGCTCGTCAGCGGCATTCTCCGTTCCCATGCGCCCATTGAGCCGGGTCCGGCGGAGATGCTTTCGGCGGTGAATCTGTCGCTCGCGGAACGCCGCATTGCCGCGCAATTTGTTTCGATCATCTACGCGGTGTGGGATGACGAGAAGCGCACGCTGCTGGTGGCGAATTCAGGCTTGCCGCGGCCCATCTATTGTCATGACGGCAAGATTGAGTTCATCGAGGCGACCGGGTTACCGCTCGGTCTGTTTGACGAAGCCGATTATGACGAATTCACCTTCAAAGCCAAGCCCGGCGATCTGTTCGTGTTCTACAGCGACGGCATTCTCGATGCCCGCAACCTGCACGGGCACTCTTTTGGGCCGGAGCGAGTGGAAGCGATCGTGGCCGGTTGCGCCACCAAGTCGGCCGACTGCGTGGTAAACGAAATCTTCAAAGCGGTTACCGAGCACGCCGCGGGGGTGGATACGTTCGACGATCAGACCGTAGTCGCCATCAAAGTAAAATCCGGCCCGAGCAAACGCAAGTGAAACGCGCGCGCGAATCGCAGGCGTTACGCCCACCTGCCTTTGAGTATCAATGCGCTGCTACAGGAGCGCGCCCCACGAAACTCTACTGCGAAGCGGTGGCGCTTGAAATTCTCGCCGAGCGCCACGGAACTCCGCTGTATGTTTATTCCGCGGCGATGGTTCGCGCGCGTTTGCATGCCTTCGCTCAAGCCTTTCAGTCCATTCCGCACACCTTGTGTTATTCGGTCAAAGCTAATTCGACGCTGGCGATTCTGCGGCTGGTTGCCGGCGAGGACTCCGGCTTCGATGTGGTTTCTGGCGGAGAACTGCAACGAGTTCTGCGCATAAGCCGAAAGGCTGCGCGGAAGGTTGTGTTCTCGGGCGTGGGTAAGACGGCGACGGAGATGGAACTCGCCCTCCGCTCGGGAATATTGCTGTTCAACATCGAAAGCGCTTCCGAATTGAATTTGCTCTCCGCCACAGCGACACGCTTGAAGAAACGAGCAGCGGTAGCCGTGCGGGTCAATCCCGATGTCTCGGCGAGAACGCACCCGTATATTTCGACCGGACTGCATCAGCACAAATTCGGCGTGCCCATCCCCGAGGCGCGGGCGCTATACGCCCTGGCCGCGAAGCAGCCGTATCTGAAAGTTGCCGGAGTGAGTGTCCACATCGGATCGCAGATTACCGATGTCGGTTCTTTTCAAGCGGCGCTGGAGCGCGTGGCCGATCTGGTTCACACCCTGCGCGAGCAGGGTCACGACATCCGCTACATCGACGCTGGCGGCGGCCTGGGAATTTCCTACCAGGGAGCGCAAGGAAGGTTTGAGAAGCAAATCGCAGTCTATGCGAAGGCTGTCTTAAGTCCGTTGCGCGGGCTGCAAGTGCATCTACTGCTCGAGCCGGGACGCTCCATCGTTGGGCCGGCCGGTGTGTTACTGACCCGCGTTCTCTACCGGAAGACGAATAATCACAAGCGCTTTCTGATTGTCGATGCGGCGATGAACGACTTGCTGCGTCCATCGCTCTATAGCGCGTATCACGAGATTGTCCCGGTGACCCGCGAATCGCGCCAGCCCGAGGTCACCGATGTAGTCGGCCCCATCTGCGAGACCGGCGACTTTTTCGCGCGCGACCGAAAGCTTCCACGAGTCAGCGAAGGCGACCTTCTGGCCATTCTCGACGTCGGCGCCTACGGCGCGGTGCTGGGATCGAACTACAATACGCGCAGCCGGGCGGCAGAAGTGCTGGTGGATGGTGTGAGGGCCAGAGTGATCCGGCGACGAGAAAGCCTGCAGGATCAAATACGGATGGAAGCCTTCTAACTTTGAATACTTTTGGAGGCGATTATGAAAGAACGGCGTTTGTTTTGGCGAAGTCGCCCGTCTTTGAGCGCGAAGCTTTTCGTGTGTTCAGTGCTGGGTTGCCTTGTGACCCTGTCCGCCTTCGCCCAGGACGAGCCAACCTATTCATTTCACCCCAATCAGGAGGTACGCGTCGCCAGTCTGCCGGTGCTAACGGCGCGATCGACTGACCCATCGGCAGTGCTCGCAGCCGCACTGGAGATAATCCTCCGCGACAAAGCCGTGTGCTGCGGAAAAGATTCTGCCCTCGAAGATACGGTACCGGCAGCTTCTCCCTCATTGCAGGAACTCAGTGCCAAGTTGCAGGGAAAGCATGTCTTGAGCGACGGCCGGTCCGTAATGGTGAATCCGGAGTATGTCCCGCAAAACTCGATTACTCCCAATCTAATGATCAACGCCCTGAGCGACCAACACGCCCTGCTAATCAAGTGGAAGTCGCACTTCTATGTGCTCTATGGGGCGATCTTCGACGAAACCGTCTATTCCAGCGGTCAGCGCCAATTTGCGGTCCACAAACTCTTGTTGCTCGATCCACGATACTCCGACGAGCGCAGGCAAACCGAATTCAATCGCGACAGCGACGACTGGGGAAAAGTTGAGGGACTCCTGACGCTGACGGTTGCGCGGCAATGACCCGCAGCTACAGCGACTCCAGAAAATTCGTCACCGCCCGAAGTACTGGCTCGGGCTGCTGGATGAACAGTGCGTGCCCCAGATTGCGAAATTTCACATGCGCGTGATGGGGCAACAAACGCGTGGCCAGCGCCACATCGGCGTCAGACATCAAACCGCCTAATTCCGGGGTCCCCTGCAAAAGCAGCGTTGGACAAGCGATTCCACGCAACACCGTCTCGCCGTCCCAGCCTTCGAGCGACGACCCGTCGAGTGTCATTTCATACGCGTCGGGGTCGGTTTGCTGCACGCAGCGCGCCCAGGACAGTAGGTAGGCCTCATCGTTGCCGGGAAGTTCGCGGATCGTGACCGACCCGCCGCTTGGAACTCGCAACACAATCTTGCCGATGCCATCCGCAATCTGCTCCACCGAACCGCCCGTGCGCGCCAGATCGCGCAGACCCGAGAACAGCGCCGTGTACATCGGATTGCGAAGCCGCTGGGCGACGATGATGTTGTCGCCAAGAACCAGAGCCCGTACCAGCTCCGGATGATGCGAAGCAACCCACATACCGAGCATGCCGCCCAGCGAATGCCCAAAAAGCACGGCGGGAGCGGAAACGCGCTCGCGCAGAAGGCGGGCAATGTCCTCAGCATACTGCGGCCCGTGGTATCCGCGAGCCACGCGGGAAGACTTGCCATGACCGCGAAGGTCAGGCGCAAAGATGTGCCAGCGCAGGCTCAGCGCGGGAATCACCGGCAGAAATACTTGCCAGCGCCGGCCTAGTCCGTGCACAAGCACCAGCGGCGGCCCATGGGATGGACCCTCGGCATAGTTCAATCGGACTTCGCCGGTATCGAAGCTGTGCTCGACCAGCCCTGGATGATCTTCACTCACAACATTCACCGGCTCGCGGCCTCTCGATCGTAAGTCAGTTTGCCCCCGACCCAGGTTTTGAGCACTTTGACGTCTCGAATCTTCACCGGATCGATCGTCAGTACGTCGTCGCTGAGCAATACCATGTCGGCTAGTTTCCCCGCCCTGATCGAGCCTTTTTCGCTTTCCTGAAATTCGGCGTAGGCCGAACCCATGGTGTAAGCCTCAATTGCTTCTTGAATAGTCAACTTCTGCTCCGGAAACCATCCCTTCGGATTCTTGCCGTCGAGCGTCGCGCGAGTGGTCGCCGCATACAACGTGAGCATGGGGTCGAGCGGCGCAACATCCCAATCCGTCCCCAATGCCAGGCGAACGCCGTGGTCAATAAATGTGCGGAAAGCGTAGGTGCGGCTGGCGCGGTCGTGTCCGATGCGGCTCTCCGCCCAGCGGCCATCGTCAATAGCGTGATACGGTTGCACCGACGCGATTACGTGCAGTTGAGCGAAGCGGTCGAAGTCTTTAGCTGCCATGTGCTGCGCATGTTCGATGCGCCAGCGGCGATCGCGGCTGCCATGAGCCTGTTCAATATCGGCATAAATGTCGAGGATCGCCGAAATACCGGCATCTCCTATGGCGTGTGTGCAGATCTGCAATCCAGCGGCGTCAGCCCTCATCATGCGATCGCGCATCAGCGAAATTGGTTGCATCCCTTCGTTGAGCAGGCCGCGATTGCCCGGCTGGTCCGCGAAAGGCTCGAAGAAATACGCTGTGCCCGATCCGAGCGAGCCATCCGCAAAGGCCTTCACCGCGCCAATGCGCAGATATGGCCCGCCAAACGCTCGCCGGATGCCGACTTTCACCTGGTCATCCACCTGGGGAATCAGCGGTGCGGCATAGATGCGCGTGGTCAGCTTGCCTTCTTCGAGCAGCTCGGAGTAGATCGAAATGTCGGCGGCGTCGGGGTTCATGTGCTGCACGCTGGTCACCCCGAGCGAGGCCGCGTGTCCGAGCGCGCGCTCAATCGCGTGGCGCCGCTGATCGTGGCTGGGCGGAGGAACCACTTTAAACAGCAGATCCTGTGCCGCATCTTTGAGTGCGCCCGTCGGATTCCCCTTCCGGTCGCGGACGATTACTCCCCCCGCGGGATCTGGCGTCTGCGCCGTTATCCCCGCCAGCTTCAAGGCCAGCGAGTTCGCCAAAACCATGTGGCCGTCATAGCGTCCCACTGCCACCGGGATTTCAGGCGTTGCCGAGTCGATCAACTCCTTTGTAGGCAGTTCGGGTGGACTCCATTTGGTCTCATCCCAATCGCCGCCAAGCAGCCACTCGCCCTTGGCGCTTTTCGCGGCCCGCTCCCGAATGCGCCGGACAAATTCCTGTGCGCTGGTGGCGTCATTGAGTTGCACGCTGTCGAGTTGCGCTCCGCCATCCGCGAAGTGCACATGCGCGTCGTTGAATCCTGGCAACAGACGCTTCCCGCCGGCATCAACTACGCGGGTATGCGGGCCGCGCCACGCATCAACCTGCTGGCTCGATCCAACCGCAACGATACGGTGGCCGAGGACGGCAACCGCTTCAGCCTCGGGGCGCGACGCATCCACCGTCCAGACATGAGCGTTTTGAATGATAAGGTCCGCGGCCGGTTTAGTTTGCGCGTAGCCGCCGAGCGTGCAACCAAAGATAATGACAAGTTGCAGGAAACCTTGCTTCATTTCTTCTCCCGGTTAATAAAGACGCGAACCGCATGATCAGCGAACACCTTGAGGATGCAAATGCGAAGAACCGTCCTCACTTCTGTCTTCCTAACACCTAAGACCTGAGACCTGACACCTGCCTCTAGCGGTCTCCCCACTTCAGCTTGGTGGCGAGCACTTCGAAAAATGTTTTCTCAAAACGCAGCAGCCGCGCCGGATGTTCGGCCTTGACGCAGCGCACGATATCACCGTCTCGCACCGGCATGCCCACTTGTCCATCCATACTTAGATAGGCTTCTTCCTGCCCGGTCTTGACGTGGATTTCGATCGAGACCGTATCCCGCACGACCACCGGACGATGCGTCAATCCGTGCGGCGAAACCGGCGTAATGACGAAGGCATCCACGTCTGGCTTAAGAATCGGTCCGCCCGCGCCCAAAGAGTAGGCGGTAGAGCCGGTCGGCGTCGCGATGATCAGAGCATCGGCCTTATAGCTGGAGACGAACTCCGCGTCAACGAAAAGGTCGAAGTAGTTCAGCCGGGCAATAGCGCTTTTGCTTACGACGACATCATTCAACGCCTGGTGAGTCGCCATCACGTCTCCGCCCCGAACCAGCGAGCAGACCAACATGGACCGGCTTTCCACCACGTAGTCACCCTTGTCGACCGCTTCGAGCGCGGGGTAGAGATCGGCCAGCGGCAGTTCGGTAAGGAATCCAAGCGTGCCCAGGTTGACGCCGAGAATCAGCGTTCCGGCCTTCGCCACCGCGCGCGCCGCTGAAAGCAACGTGCCGTCGCCGCCCAACACCAGCGCCAGGTGTGGCGACCGCGCCGCCAATTCGCTCCGCGCCATCACGCTCGCCGCCGAATAATAGGCTGCGCTTTCCCGGTCCGTCACCACCGAGTAGTTCCGATCCTGCAGCCACTTTTCGAGCACCGGCAGTACTTTCGACAACTCGGGACGGTCCGGCTTGGAAACGATGGCAACGGTCTTCTGGCGGGTTGGGATGTGGGAGGACTTGGGCATGTCTTCGGAATATTCGTCGGGCATCGGACTTCCGATTGTACAGAATCAGCGGAGGGCGGGCGGAGAAAACTCCGCGTGCAGCAGGAATTCGCGATTGCCCTCACCGCCGAGAATGGGCGACTCGATCCATTCGGCGTGCACGCATCCAAGTCCCAAAAGCGCCGCTTCCACTCTGGCCACGGCCGCTCTCTGTGCCGACTCGTCGCGCACGATTCCTCCTTTGCCCACCAGTTCCCTGCCCGCTTCAAACTGCGGCTTCACCAGCACCACGATCTGGCCGCTACCCGAGGCAGCGCCATGCACCGCCGGCAGCACCAGCGTGGCGGAGATGAAGGAGACATCCATGGCAATGAAGTCAATCTTTTCGCCAATGTCGCCGGGCTTGAGATACCGGGCATTGGTTTTCTCCAGCAACCGAATGCGCGGATCGTTGCGCAAGCCGAAATCCATCTGCCCGTATCCGGTATCCACGGCAATCACCCTGGCGGCGCCGTGCTGCAGCATGCAGTCGCTGAAGCCTCCAGTAGAAGCGCCAATGTCGAGACAGACTTTTCCTTGAAGATCGATTCCCCAGTGCTCAAGAGCCTTCTCCAGCTTAAGCCCGCCCCGGCTAACGTAGCGCAAATCCTCGCCCAGCAGGCGCAACACCGATGATGCGCCAGAGTCAATCAGTGCGCCTGCCTTCTCGATCTTCTGCTCGTTGACAAGGACTTTTCCAGCCAGAATGAGCGCCTGCGCACGTTCCCGCGACGGCGCGAACCCTCGATCCACCAGCAACTTGTCGAGACGTGTCTTCACGGAAAGAAAAAATTCGGGGAAGTCAATACAGCAAGCACCCGATGCAGTGCAGAATGTTAAAACGATTCGTTAACAGGAGGTTACAGGAATAACTTCCCGCTTTTCCACAAACTTTTCCTCAGCGGTGTTGAAAAGTGAGGGAAAGAATCGGGCCATTATGTGATCGAAATTCAAAGACAAAGCAGTTCTTCAGATGACCCAATGACCCGACGAATTTATCCCGCAACTTCTTCCAGCAGCTTCTGGTCAATATCGAAGTTGGCATGCACGTTCTGCACATCGTCGCAATCTTCAAGCGCTTCCATCAGCCGGATCATCTGCGCCGCCTGCTGCCCTTCCAGTTTGATGAAGGTGTCGGGAACCATCGCCACACTTGAGGACGCAGGCGTAATGCCCGCCTTCTTCACCGCCTCCAAAACCGCTTCGTATGCCGAAGGCTCAGTCAGGATTTCCCAAGTCTCGCCATCGTCCTTTAAATCTTCGCCGCCCGCTTCGAGGATGATATTCATCAGATCGTCTTCCTTGGCGGCCGACTTGGGAATGATAATGTCGCCCTTCTTGTGAAACATATACGCGACGGCACCCGCTGCCGCCATGTTGCCGTTGTTCTTTTGGAATACGTGGCGGATTTCGCTCACCGTGCGATTGCGGTTGTCGGTGGAAATTTCCGCCAGCAAAGCCACGCCGCCGGGTCCGTAACCCTCCAGCACAAATTCTTCATAGGTCAGGCCCGGCAGTTCGCCGGTGCCGCGCTGGATAGCGCGCTTGATGTTGTCGGCCGGCATGTTCTCGGACTTCGCCGCCAGAATCGCTGTCCGCAGCCGCGGGTTCATGTCGGGGTCGCCGCCCGATTTCGCCGCCATCGCGATTTCCTTGATGAGACGGGTAAAGATTTTGCCGCGCTTAGCGTCGAGCGCGCCCTTCTTATGCTTGATGGTTGCCCATTTCGAATGGCCGGACATAGCTCTACCTCGTATCTAGAGAACTTGAATGGCGCTGATTCTCGGAATTATGGATCCGCCCGCGGAGGAAATCACAGGATCAGCCTCGACGTAAAACGTTCAGGCGAATTGAGATTATAGCATGGGGCCAGCGCCGTTAGCTGCCTGGTTATTGCGGAGTTGGCGCTGGAAGCGGGCGTCGCTCGTAGACCAGGAAACCAATCTTCTCAACCCCCGCAAGGCGCACATTACCGAGAACTTCGGCAACCCAACCGTACTTCGCTCTGAGATCAGCTCGGATGTAGACTTTTCTCTCCGCGCCTTGGGCTATGCTCTCCCGAATTTTTGCGGGCAACTGATCTGGCCTAACTCGGTCGCTGCGGAAGAAGACTTGGTCGTCACGAGCTATGGTGACGGTCATGGCGTCTTCCCGGTTCGCGTGAGCCATGGAGACGGGGTGCCAGACCCGCGGCAAATCGACGGAACGATGACGCGACGGCGACGGCTGCACGAAAGAGCCCAACAGGAACAGTGCGGCAAGGATCACGGTCACCTGAACAAAGGGAACCCCATCGATCCCATTGATCAGTGGGTTCTGTCGGCGCTTCGGGCGCATAATCCAACTCCCGCTTAAGCCACGACCCAATCGGGCCTATACCACTCCCGTTGTTCTGATTATAAGGACACCAAGCAGACTGTCAGTGATCCCCAGGCTCTCTTCGGTAACCACCTCACGTAACCTGTCATCAGAGGCAATAACGCAGAAATGGACAGTATGAGGTAGGCTTGGTTGGCTCCAAACATGCCTGACGATACCCTCGACCGCCGATTGTCCGAACTCGAAGCCTCCCGCTATCGCTTCGGTCGCCACGAAGTCGCTCGCGTCGTAAAGTTGTTGAATCGTCTCAACGCCGCGCACTTCCTTGATTCAGCAGCGCTGATCCGCTTCCACGAAGCCCTACTTTTTCTGCGCGCCTTTCCTCATGGACCATCTGTGATTCGTACCACAGAGCGTATTCTCAATAGCTTCCACAAGAAAGTGGAAGCATTACATAAAGCCAGCGCCGACATGGACGACTTCGAACCCATCGAAGTCTCCGGCATTGCCGGAACACAGATGGAGGACACACTCAGCTTCGATGTAGCGCGCTGGCTCACGAAGCGCATGCCCGGCAAAGTCGAAATCGCCTGGGAGAACTACGAACCCGGACGAGAGTTGGGCACGACCGGCCCACGCTTCATGCCTTTGCTCGAGGACGACGCCTATGTCGAAGCCGACACACCTTGGCGCCGCTGGCTCGAAACCGCTGCAGGCAAAAAAGGCTCCGATCCTGCATGGCTGGTGCGGCGTTTCGCCGACCTACCGCTCCCGCCCCGTCAGAAAGCTGAACTCTACGAATCACTGCGCGTGCCCGTGCGCTGGAATCTCGGGAACTCCGCCATCTCCAGAACGCGAAACTGGAAACCTGTTCGCAACGTTTTCTATCACAACGAACCGCTGATCAGTCGCAGCCAAGTTTCGCTGGCCGCAGAACTGACACGACCTCCAGTCCATCTGACGAAGCTCTCCCGCAAGCAGGGGGAGCAGATCATGGACCTGATCCGCGAGGTCATGCTGGTGCGCTACCGCGAACTTTACGGCACCACGCTGGGCGATCCGGCGTCGGTGGTGCGGGCTGAAGTTGGACGCGGCGTGACCATCCATCTCTGGAACCTTCCCCCTGATCGCCGTCTGCCGCTGCGCGCCTACGTCGCGGGATTGACACTGAAGAACGGCGTACCCATCAACTACATCGAAGCCATCGGACTCTGCGAGTGGATGGAAGTAGGCTTCAACACCTTTTACACCTTCCGAGGCGGCGAAGCCGGGTGGATCTATGCCCAAGTCCTGCGCTGCCTGTGTCACCTGATGGGAACGACCTGCATCTCGGTCTATCCCTATCAACTGGGCCATGACAACGAGGAAGCCATCGAATCGGGCGCCTTCTGGTTTTACCGGAAACTCGGCTTCAGGCCAGGCCGCGTCGACCTCCAACAACTCTCAGAACGCGAAGAAGCCCGAATCACCGCCGCTACAAAGTTAGGAAAAACCAAATATCGCACGCCCGCCAGAACCTTGCGCCGCCTGGCGAGTGGGCATGTGTTCTACGATCTGCCCGGGAGCGAGCGCGGAGCGTGGGACGCCTTCAGCACCCGCAACATTGGCCTGCGAGTGAATCGCCGGATGGCCCAAGAATTTCAAGGCGACAGCAACCGCATGCGCAAGGAATCGGTGCGCTCCGTGGCTCGGATTCTCGGCGTGGACACCTCTTCGTGGACGTCTTATGAACGCGCCAGGTTCGAGAATTTTGCGTTGGTCCTGGCTCTGGTTCCCAGCCTTCGCGACTGGAAGCGCGAGGAGAAAGAGGCTCTGGTCCGAATCATCCGCAGCAAGAATAAAGCCGACGAAATGTTGTATCTTCACCTAACGCAGCGCCACGATCGCTTCCGGGAAGCTCTGCTTAAGCTGGGATCGTAAGTGGGAGCGCCGGCCTCGCCCGGCTGGCGAGGGCGGGTGGTCCACGATCGGTTTTGGTTTCCTTCGCATTACCCGTCTGGGGGTGCCCCATCCTTGCGCGTTCTTTGCGCAAGGGTGGGCCGCGATGCAGTCGACTCTGCCGTAGCCGAAAGCCTCTGTGCAAATTCCAGGGGCAAAACCGGCGTCGCTCCCGCCTGGGAGCAAACATAGCGCGCCACGTCGTTGGCTACGGAACTAACTTCATCCAAATCCATCTTGCGAAGCGTGCCCATAACCAGCGCAGCCGTAAATGAATCGCCTGCCCCCACCGTATCGACGACCGTCACCGGCCGAGATGGACAAGTCGACCACCGTCCCTGCTGCCAGAGCAGGCTGCCCTTCGCGCCGCGCGTCAACGCGACTAACCGCAGACCGAAATTTTGTGCCAGCCGTTCGAGCTGAGCCTCGGTCGAACCCGCCAGGCTAAACATTTCCGCCAGGACCGCCAGTTCGTCGCCGTTCAGCTTCAGGACGTTTGCCAACCGGAGCGATTCTTCAATCACACCGCGCGAATAAAACGGCTGCCGAAGGTTGATGTCGAAAACGCGCAGCGCGTCCGTAGGTGCCGCCGCAACCAATTGTTGAATTGTGCTGCGCGACGGTTCCGAACGCTGAGCCAGGCTGCCAAAGCATATTGCGTCCGCCCGGCGCGCGATCGCCAGTGCTTCCCGCGTCACAGCCATGAAGTCCCACGCCGCACTTTCCTGAATGATGAAATGGGCCAGCCCATCGCCAGAAAGTTCAACCTTTGCGGTTCCCGTAGGCGCGGTTTCATCCACTTGCACACCGCTATCCGGCAGCGCCATCTCGTGAAAACGGCGAATGATCTCGCGCCCGTGCTCATCGCTCCCTACGCGTGTGATGACCTGGGCCTCGGCCCCTAGCGAGCGTGCATGATAAGCGAAGTTCGCCGGAGCACCGCCCAATTGCGGTCCGGTGAGAAGCAAGTCCCATAACACTTCTCCGACGCCGACAACGCGAAAGCCCATGGCGACCCTATTCGATGCCTAGTTGCTTCTGGATTTGTTCCAGCGGTACGCCCTTGGTTTCCGGCACCAGCGTCTTCACCCAAATCAGTTGCAGCACCATCATGCCGGCAAAAAACGAGAAGACGTAACCGGGTGGAAAACTGGAAACCATCCGAGGGAAGAATGTCGTAAGCAAGGCGGCGAAGATCCAGTGCGTGAAGCTGCCCAGTGCCTGGCCTTCAGCGCGATGCCGATTCGGAAATATCTCGGAAATGAAAACCCAAATAACTGCTCCTTGACCGATGGCGTGGGCGGCAATGAAGGCGAAAATACAAAGCGGTACGATAGCAAGATGTCCCGTAAAGAAGGCCCAGGCAACCAGACCGAGTGAGCCGATATACCCGAACGAGCCAATAAACAGGAGTGTGCGCCGTCCCAGCCGGTCAATTAGCCAGAGGCCAACAAAAGTAAAAATGAGATTGGTAATGCCGATGCCGATCGATTGCAGCAGCGCCGCTTCCCTAGCCAGCCCGGTAAGTTCAAAGATGCGCGGCGCGAAGTAAAGAATCGCGTTGATGCCGGAGAGTTGATTGAAGAACGCAATTAGAATGGCAAGCAGAATTGGTTTGCGCAAACGCCGTGTCCAGAAATGTGCCGACGATGCTTTTTCAGTCGACGCCGCAGTAATCTCGTCAGCCTCGACTTCGATCTCAACTTTGGAAGCCTCCGGCTGAATGCGTTGCAGGACTTTCAGCCCGCTCGCGCGATCGCCCTTCCTGCCTAGCAACCAGCGCGGGCTCTCGGGAAGACCGAAGCAAAGCAGAGCGTAGAGCAGCGACGGAAACGCAGCCACGCCCAGCATCCAGCGCCAGGCATTCACTCCAATGCCCGCCAGCAGCGCGTTCGAGACAAAAGCGATCAGGATGCCAAAGACAATGTTGAACTGAAACATGCCCGCCAGCCGCCCCCGCTGCCGGGGCGGCGCAATTTCCGAGATGTACAGCGGAGCCGCCACGGTCGAAATTCCGATGCCCAGACCACCGATAACCCGCGCCACGATGAACGTAGCAACATTAGTTGCCAGCCCCGATCCAACCGCACCGAGGAAGTAGAGAACGCCGATCCAAAGCAGCGTAGCTTTGCGTCCGAAGCGGTCCACCGGCCATCCCCCGATTAAAGAGCCCACCACCGTGCCGTAGAGCGCGGAAGCCATGGCAATCCCGTGCAGTCCGGGACTCAGTCCCCAAAGCGACTGAATCGTCCTCTCCGCGCCCGAAATGACGACCGTATCAAAGCCGAAAAGGAACCCTGCCAGTGCCGACGTGAGCGACCAGAAGAAGACGCGACCATTCATAGAGGAATGAAGTCAACGAGTTTCTCACGATAAACGCATCGTGGACGGCACGCAAATGTGGGGCTTACCGAACTTGAACCGCTTCGTTCGACCGTGTATAAAGACATAGGAAGCACGATGCCGGGTGTGCCGTCTCCGAAGAGTGGGCGATAGCGGCCCCGGTTAAACCTCGTAACATAAGATATTGATTTCAAAGCGGAAGTGGTGGAACTGGCAGACACACCATCTTGAGGGGGTGGCGCCGAAAGGCGTGGGGGTTC
>Ga0209415_10005015_pt1 | contig 24016 bp, 20 predicted proteins | sample PeaSoiSIISIP2007_FD_187696 | JGI IMG/M metagenome (GOLD analysis project Ga0209415, IMG submission 187696) | Peat soil microbial communities from Weissenstadt, Germany - SII-SIP-2007 (SPAdes) (version 2) | ecosystem: Environmental > Terrestrial > Soil > Wetlands > Peat | place: Germany... | reverse complement strand
TCCCGCCGTACTCCATCGCCGTCACCTCGACGGCCCGCTCCATCGGCAGGAAGGAGGCCTTGCGCACGTCCAGGTGCCGACGGACGGTGCCGTTCACGCCGGCCCGGGTGTCGGCGAGCACCATGCAGGCCGCGAAGCGCTCCTCGCCCTCGCGGCGGCCCGCCACCACCACGCAGTTGGCGAGGGAGTCCGAAGGCAGCCCGAACTCGCGTCGGGTCGCCGCCGTGTCCGACACCGACGGGTCGATCTCGACCACGCCGACCACCCCGAGGAGACCCCATTCCTCGAGCGCGCTCCGGGTCGTCGCGCCGACCAGGTCGGGACGGTGCCCGGCGGGGACCGTGCGCAACCCGCCGAGCTCGAAGACCCCGGGTTTGGTCACCGGTGCACCCGGATCGTCGGAGCGGCTACTTCGGGGCGAAGCGCTGGCCGGCGTCGAGGCGGATGCACCCGCCGTTCAGCATGGGGTTCTCCACGATGGCGACGGCCAGGCGGGCGAACTCCTCGGGCCGTCCCATCCGCCTCGGGAAGGCGGCGTCCTTCACCAGGGCCTCGGCGAACTGGTCGGGGATGCCCTTGGTGAGCCCGGTGGCGAACAGGCTCGGCGCGATCGACATCACCCGGATGCCGAGGCTGCCGAGGTCCCGCGCCATCGTGAAGGTCATCCCGGCGATGCCGGCCTTGGCGGCCGTGTAGGCCACCTGTCCGATCTGGCCCTCGAAGGCCGCGATCGACGAGGTGTCGATGATCACCCCACGTTCGCCGTCCTCCGGCTCGTTGGTCGACATGTGCAAGGCCTGGAGCCGGTTCAAGTTGAACGTGGCGATGAGGTTCAGCTCGATGACGCGGCGGAACTCGTCGAGCGGGTGGGGTCCGTCCTTGGTGAGGGTCCGCCGGGCCGTCGCCCCGCCGGCCGTGTTCACCGCGATGTGGAGCCCGCCAAGCTGTCCGACGGCGTCGGCGAGCGCCGACTCGGTGGCTTCCTCGTCCATGACGTTCACCGGGTGGAAAGTCCCGTCCAACCCGGCGGCCACCTCGGCGCCCGCCGAGGTGGGCAGGTCGAGGATCGCGATCGAGGCGCCCTTGGCGTGGAGCATCTCGGCGGTCGCCCGCGCCATCCCCGACGCCCCGCCGACGATGACGGCCTTCTTCCCTTGAATCTCCACCGTTGCCTACCTTCCATCCCGCCCCACGGCGGGTACGAGAGTGTGCCATTCGCGAGGCACGAACCCGCCCGAGCGTGCCCAGCGGGCGGGCCCCGCCCCAGCGGCGGTACTGTCGCTCCCACCCTGAGGAATCGCATTCTCGTCGGACAGCGGAGGCGGAGACATGGCCTGGGACTTCACCACTGAGCCCGAGTATCAAAAGAAGCTCGATTGGGCGAGGGAGTTCGTCGAGGCGAAGGTCCAGCCGCTCGACCTGCTGTACCCGCACCGGCAGTTCTATCCGCTCGACGATGAGCTGCGGCCCATCGTCGACCCCATGAAGCAGGAGGTGCGCGACGCCGGCCTGTGGGGGACCCACCTCGGACCCGAGCTCGGTGGGGCCGGCTACGGCCAGCTGAAGCTGGCCCTCCTGAACGAGATCCTCGGCACCTCCGCCTGGGCACCAATCGTCTTTGGGACCCAAGCCCCCGACACCGGAAACGCCGAGATCATCGCCCACTACGGGACCGACGAGCAGAAGAAGAAGTACCTGCAACCGCTCCTGAACGGCGAGGTGTTCTCCTGCTACTCGATGACCGAGCCGCAGGGGGGGTCCGACCCCCGGCTGTTCACCACCCGGGCCGAGCGCGACGGCGACGAGTGGGTCATCAACGGCTGGAAGTACTTCTCCTCCAACGCCCGCACCGCCGCGTTCCTCATCGTGATGGCCATCACCAACCCCGACGTGAGCGTGTATGAGGGCGCCTCGATGTTCCTCGTGCCGACCGACACCCCCGGCGTCGACATGGTGCGGCACACCGGCCTGGCCGGCGAGCGGGAGGACGAGGGCATGCACGCCCTCATCCACTACAACGATGTGCGGGTGCCGGCCGAGAGCCTCCTCGGCGGGGAGGGCAAGGCGTTCGCGATCGCCCAGACCCGGCTCGGCGGCGGGCGGGTCCACCACGCGATGCGGGCCGTGGCGACCTGTCAGAAGGCGCTCGACCTCATGTGCGAGCGGGTCCTCAGTCGCCAGACCAACGACGGCGTCCTCGCCCAGAAGGAGTTCATCCAGGGCGACATCGCCGACTCCTACGTCGAGCTCCAGCAGTTCCGTCTGCTCGTGCTCTACACGGCGTGGGAGATCGACCAGTACCAGGACTACCGGCGGACCCGGAAGAACATCGCGGCCATCAAGGTGCTCACCCCCAAGGTGATCCACGATGCGGTGCTCCGGTCCATGCACGCCCACGGGGCGCTCGGGGTCTCCAACGAGATGCCGCTCGCCGGGATGTGGATGGCGGCGCCGGTGATGAGCGTCGTGGACGGGCCGACCGAGGTGCACAAGGTCACGGTGGCCCGCGAGGTCCTGAAGGGGTACTCGCCCGCCCCCGGCCTGTGGCCGACCGCGCACCTGCCCGCGCAGAGGGAGGAGGCGCGGCGCAAGCTGGCCGAGCACCTCGAGCACGTCGTCGGAAACGCCTGAGCGTGCTGGCGGCGCGCTGCACCCACTACGGGCCGCCCGAGGAGATCAGCGTCGAGGAGGTCCCCGATCCGGTCGCGGGACCCGGCCTCGTAGTCACCGACGTGGCCGCGGCGGCCGTGAACTACCCCGATGTCCTGCTGGCGGCCGACCGCTACCAGATCCACGTCGACGTGCCCTTCACCCCGGGCAGCGAGTTCGCCGGCACGGTCCGCTCGGTCGGGCCGGACGTCGAGGGGTTCGCGGTCGGGGACCGGGTCATGGGGACGGCCATGATCGGGTGCTTCGCCGAGCAGATCGTGGTGCCGGCGAGGGCGCTGCAACCGGTGCCCGACGCGCTGTCGTTCGAGACCGCCGCGGCGGCCGGGGTGACCTACCGCACCGCCTACCACGCGTTGCGGGCCGTCGGGAAGATGGAGCCCGGTGACTGCGTGGTGGTCCTCGGGGCCGCGGGCGGGGTCGGCCTCGCCACCGTCGAGCTCGCCGCGGTGCTGGGCGGCCGGGTGGTCGCGGCCGCCTCCACCGAGGAGAAGCGGGCCGCCTGCCACGCCAAGGGCTCCTCGGTCGAGGTGGACTCCACCGCGCCCGATCTGAAGGACCTCCTGAAGGAGGCGACCAGGGACGGCGCCGACGTCGTCGTCGACCCGGCCGGCGGACCGGCGGCCGAGGCGGCGATCCGGGCGACCCGGTGGGGCGGGCGGTTCGTGTCGGTCGGCTTCGCCTCCGGCGAGATCCCCAGGATCCCGCTGAACCTCCTCCTGCTGAAGGGGGTGTGGGCGACCGGGTTCACGATGGAGGGCCTGGCCCGGAACCAACCGGAGGACGTGGCCACCGATGCGGACGAGCTGGCCGGGCTGTTGAGTTCGGGGCGGGTGTCGCCCCACATCGGCGGCCGGTACCCGCTGTCCCGGGCCGCCGACGCCCTGGCCGAGCTGGCCCACCGCCGGGCGATCGGCAAGGTCCTCGTCCTGCCCGGCGGCTGAGACACCTCGTCCATCCAGGCGCCGCGGAGCGCGGCGGCCTGCGGTACCGGCACGCCCCGCCCGGGGGCGCCAGGCTCGGCCCAAGACCACGCTCTGGCCTGGCCCCCTGAGCAGGGAGTTTGTCGAGGGTCGTCGGTCGGCCGGGCATCGACGGTCGCCCGGCATACCCGGTTCCTGAGAGACCAGGTGGGATCATTGGGCACTTCCCGGGAGCCTCGATGGACACTCTGGACGAGCATTCGTGGGTCGAGGCCCAGGAGCACCCGTCCGTCACGACGGAGGCTCCACCCACGCCGCTCCAGCCCGTCCCGAGCGACGACGGACCGGCCTCTGACTCGAGCCAGCCCCCGGCTGTGCCCTCCGGGACACCACCGCGGGCCGAATACGACTTCAGCGGGATCCTGACGGCGCTCGTCATCGGCTACCTGAAGGGGCACGCGCCCGGCACGCTGGGGGGGATCCTGAGCGCAGCCGGAGAGACCCGCTCCCTCGAGGATCTCGAGGACGCGGCCGGCTCGAGCTCCTATACGCAGATTCGGCGTCTCCTGGAGGCCACCGCAGCCGCCCTCGGTGGCCCCGGCGTCCTTCGGAGCATCGGCGAGGCGGCGCTCGAGCAGTGGGGCCTGTCGCCCGAGACCGGCACGACGACGCTCTCGCTGGGCTCGCCCGCCGCCGTGCTGCGGTCGCCGGACCTCGCCTCGGCCATGTTCCCGATCATGGAGTACCAGACCGAAGAGATCGGTCCCGACGAGTGGCGGATCATGTTTCGTCTGTTCGACGGCTACGAACCGTTCCCGGAGCTCTGCGCCTTCATGATCGGCATCTTCTCCCTCGCACCGAGGCTCTTCGGGTTCGTCCAGAGCGAGGTCGTCGAGGAGACCTGCCAGTTCACGGGGTCGCCGTGGTGCCGGTTCCGACTCAGCTGGGTCGACGAAGTGGATGCCGAGGTGCAGGCGGCCGCGGACCGAAAGAGCTTCGAGGGCGGCCTCTCCTCCCTGCAGCGCACCGTGACCGAGCTCGTGTCGGGCGAGGGCCACCGATTGGTGTTGCCGAAGATCGTGCGCGCCGCCGCTCGAGCGGTCTTGGCCCCGGTGCACATCCTCTCGATCGAACTCGAGCCGACCGAGAGCACCGACCTGTTCTGGCGAGGCACCGACGAGGCCACCGCCCGCCACTACGTCGCCAGCCTGGACGAGGAGGCAGCGAGCCGGCGTCCCCACGTCCTCGTGCGCGAGGTCACCTCGGCCCGGGCCCGCTACGGGCGCCTGATCGTGTTCCGGCATCCCGGGCAGGCCTTCAACCACGGCGAGCAGGCCATCCTCGAGACGTACGCGAGCCTGGCCGCGGCGGCACTCGACTCCGCGACGGCACTCGACGAGGCCCGGCGGGAGGCCGCGGTCAACCGGACGCTCTTCGACCTGTCCGCCTCGCTCGTCGAGCCGGGGACGGTCGAGGAGGTGGCGCAACGGCTGGCCGACGCCGTCCCCTCGGTGATCGGCTGTGACCGGGCCATCGTCATCATTCGCCAGGGCTCGGCGGCTGCCGCCGCAACGGTCGCGATGAGCGGGTACACGCCGGCGGACGCGGCCCGCGTCAAGGAGGCGATCGGCGACTCGCCCCGGATCGCGCGGGAGAGGGGGGAGCGGACGCTCGTCTGGCACGACCCCCACGACACCGAGTCGCCCTCTGCCTCGACGTCGTCGGCCATCGGCTCCGCGCTGTCGGTCAGCCTTCCCATGTATGCGGGCGACCAGCACATCGGCACGATCGCGGCCGACGTCATCGACCGACCGTCCCGGCTGCAGGATCTGCCCGACCTGGAAGAGCGGCTGCAGGGCCTGGCCGGCTACGCCGCCGTCGGACTGCGCAACGCCCAGCTCCACCAGGAGCTCCGCCACCAGTCCCAGCACGACGCACTGACCGGACTGCCCAACCGCACGCTCATTCTCGACCGGATCGACCGGATGCTCGTGAGGGACCGCCGCAACAACTCGGGCGCCGGTCTGCTCTTCGTGGACCTGGACTCGTTCAAGCAGGTGAACGACACCTACGGCCATCAGGTCGGCGACGAGCTCCTGAAGGCGGTCGCGGCGCGCTTCGTCGAGGCGGTCCGGGAGACCGACACGGTCGGACGCCTCGGTGGTGACGAGTTCGTCGTCCTCTCCGAGGGGCTCACCATGGTCGAGGGTCCCGTGCTGGTTGCCCAGCGCCTGCTCGACGTCTTGAGTGAGCCCTTCCGGCTGTGGATCGGCGAGCAGTGCCATACGACGAAGATCTCGGCCAGCATCGGGGTCGCGGTCGGGCAACGGCTCGATGCCAGCGAGCTCCTTCGAGACGGGGACATCGCCCTCTACGAGGCCAAGGCGGCCGGGAAGAACCGATTCGTCGTCTTCCAGCCCGAGATGCAGGTGGCGGTGCGCGATCACCATGCGCTCGAGACCGAGCTGCGCAACGCCGTCGAGGCCGATCAGTTCTTCCTCGTGTACCAGCCGATCTTCGAGCTCGAGACGATGGACGTCGTGGGCGTCGAGGCGCTCCTGCGGTGGCGCCATCCCGAACGCGGCGTCGTCGGCCCAGTCGAGTTCATCTCGACGCTCGAGGAATCGAGCCTGATCGGCGAAGTCGGCCGCTTCGTCCTCATGGAGGCGTGCCGGCAGACCCGTCGGTGGCGCGACGCCGGCCATCTGATCAGCGTCTCGGTCAACGTCTCGGGCCGCACGCTGCAGGATGAGCGCCTGGTTGACGACGTCCGCAGCGCCTTGCGGTCGTCTCGCCTCGAGCCGAGCGCACTCATCATCGAGATCACCGAGACGAGCGTCATGGCCGACACCGACAAGGCGCTCGCCCAGTTCGACAAGCTGCGTGCCCTCGGGATCCGCCTGGCGATCGACGACTTCGGCACCGGATACTCCTCGCTCAGCTACCTGAGCCGTTTCGCGGTGGACTCGATCAAGATCGACCGCTCTTTCGTTTCCGAGATGACCAAGTCGGCGGCGGCCGAAGCCTTGGTGCACACGCTCGTCCACCTCGGCCAGCTCCTGCACGTGCACACGGTCGCCGAAGGGATCGAGGACGCCGACCAGCTCTCGATGCTGAAGGCCCAGGGCTGTGACAGCGGCCAGGGGTTCTTGTTCGCTCGTCCGCTGCCGCCCGACCAGGTGGCGGCGTACTTCGGCGCCGTGCAAGCCCCGCCGGCCCGGACGGCCGCGACCTCACGCAGTTCGAGGAACGGACGGGTTCCCGATCGGGGGAGTTGAACCAAGGGATCCGTGAGTGGGCTCATCGACGATCCGCTCACTTCGGGGCTGCCGCAGGTCTGAGCCGTGAGTCTCTGTCTCTTCGGGAAAACCCCGCAATCCGGGCGGCCCGCAGCCGTTGCCGGGCTCGGGCTCAGCCCAGGGTCTCGGCGGCCCAGTCGTCGAGGATCGGCGCCAGCGCGGGCCAGCCGGAGAACAGCCCCTCGCCGCGCCCGCCGGCCCGGGCCGAGGAGCGCTCGTTCCACTCGTTATCGCCCCAAGGGGGCTCGACCAGCCGGGTGTTCGGGAGGAGGGCCGCGAGTTGCTCGGAGGTCTCGCGCCGATGGCTCAGGTCGGTGGTGCCGCTGCGGAAGACGAGGGTCGGGACGTCGAGCGCGCTGGCGTCGGCGTCGAGGAGGCCCGGGATGAGCTGGTCCTCGCGCGGGCAGTACACCGCCATCCACCGCTCGAGGACGGCGACGAACTCCTTCGGGTCCTGGGCTAGGAACCGCTCCCGGTTGGAAGGATTGCGCTCCAGCACCTCGGCCCACTCGGGGAGGTCGGCGACGGCCTCCATGCCGCTCCTCCACGCGGCCACGACGGACCCGCTGCAGTAGTGGGTGGCCAGGCTCATGAGCCCGTAGACGCCGCCGCTGATCCACCACATCGCGAGCCCCGAGGTGAGCGCACGGTGGCGAGCCGCGGTGAGGAGCGACACCCGGGCCCCGCCGGAGCCGCCGATGATCACCGCGGGCGCCATGTCCAGCTCCTCGAGGAGCGCGCCGAGCGTGTCGGCCTGCATCGCCGACTCCGAGGAGCCTTCGAAGCAGACATCGGACTCCCCGGTGTTCGGGCGGTCCCAGATGAGCACCCGGTTGCCCCGTTCGGCCAGGGCGACCGCCAGCTCGCGTACGCCCGGCGACTCCCGGCTGAACCGCCCGCCCGGGGTGAGGGCCCACGGCCGTCCTTCGCCGATGACCTCGTAACCGATGGAGAGGCCGCGCACCGTTGCTGTCGCCATCGGGCCGACACTACTGTCCCGCGAACACTCACTCATCTGGGGAGGGCCGGTGGCCAAAGGGATCATGATCGTGCAGACCTCGCCGGTGAGCGCCGAGCGCGAGGCCGAGTACAACCAGTGGTACAGCGGGACGCACATCCCCGAGATCTGCGCGATCGACGGATTCGTCTCGGCGCGGCGCTTCAAGCTGCGGGACCAGCCGACCTACGTGGCGATCTACGAGCTCGAGGCGGAGGACCTCAACGCCCCGCTGGCCGAGCTGGGGAAGCGCAACGCCAGCGGTGAGATGCACCCTCCGGAGGCGGTGCAGATGTCGCCCGCACCGGTCGTGACGGTCTACGAGCTGGTCGAATAACCCAGCGCGGCGCGCTCCGGATCGGAGCTGAAGTGAGCGAGCGTTTGCTACCTTGGCCGGCGGACGCCCCGTGACCGATCGGAGAACCGATGGACCTGCTGCTCCGCGACGCCGCGCTGATCGACGGGACCGGGAGCCCCGCCCGGCCGGCTGACGTCGCGGTGACCGGGGACCGGATCGTCGCCGTGGCGCCGCCGGGGGAGCTCGAGCCCGAGGGAACGACCGAGGTCGTGGACCTCGAGGGCCTGACGCTCGCGCCGGGGTTCATCGACATCCACACCCACTACGACGCCCAGATCCTCTGGGACGGCGACCTCACCCCCTCCTCGTGGCACGGGGTCACGAGCGTGGTCATGGGGAACTGCGGGTTCGGGATCGCGCCCACGCGCGAGGAGCACCGGGACACCATCGTGCGGCTCCTCGAGAACGTCGAGGGCATGTCGATGGAGGCGCTGAACGCCGGCATCGACTGGTCCTTCGAGACCTTTCCCGAGTACCTGGCGACGCTCGAGCGGTCCGCGAAGCGGCTCAACGTCGGCGCGTTCATCGGCCACTCGCCGCTCCGGCTCTACGTGGTCGGCGCGGAGGAGCGCCCCGCCACTCCCGCCGAGCTCGACGCGATGCGCGCCGTCGTCCGCGAGGCGATGGAGGCCGGCGCGATCGGTTTCTCCACCTCGCGACAGCCCGCGCACCAGGGCGCCTACGGCCGGCCGGTCCCCAGCCGGTTCGCCGAGGTCGACGAGGTCTTCGAGATGGCGTCCGTGCTCGGCGAGATGGGGAAGGGCATCGTGCAGATCTCGATCGGCCCCGGGCTCTTCGTCCAAGAGTTCTCGGACATCGCCGTCCGATTCGGCATCCCGGTCACCTGGACCGCGCTGGTCGCGCGGGCCGACCGCCCGGGAGCCGCCATGCGGACCGTGGAGCGGGGGGCGGAGCTCCCGGGCGAGGTCTATCCCCAGATCGCCTGCCGTCCCATCGTGATGCAGATCTCCCTGACCGATCCGTTCCCGCTGGCCGAGATCGACGAGTGGAAGGAGGTCCTCGCCCGGCCGCGCGACGAGCGAGCCGCGCTTTTCCGGGACCCGGCATGGCGGGACCGCGCCCGCGCCAGCACCCTCACCTCCTGGAGCCATCGCTGGGGGAAGATCGACGTTGAGGAGACCCGAACGCATCCCGACGCCGTCGGTGTCCCGCTCGACGCGCTGGCGAAGTCCAAAGGGACCACGCCCTTCGATCTCATGCTCGACCTCGCGCTGTCCGACGACCTGGCGACGCGGTTCCGGGTGGTGTTGGACAACGATGGCGACGACGAGATCGGCGATCTCCTGGCCGACGACCGCACTCTGCTCGGGCTCTCCGACGCCGGGGCCCACGCCAGCCAGCTCTGCGATGCCTGCTTCTCCACGCACCTCCTGGGCCACTGGGTGCGGGAACGGCGCGCCCTCTCGCTCGAGGAGGCCGTCTGGAGGCTCACCGGTCATCCCCACCGGGCGTTCCGGCTGACGGACCGCGGACTCGTCCGGGCGGGGTTCCACGCCGACCTCGTCGCGTTCGATCCCGACACCGTGGGAACGACCCCGGTCGAGCGGGCCTATGACCAGCCGGCCAAGGCCGACCGGCTCCTCGTGCGGAGCACCGGCGTCGAGCACACCTGGGTCAACGGCGTCGCGATCCGGCGGGGCGGCATCGACCTCGAGGGCGTGGCCCCCGGTTCGCTCATCCGCGCCTGACCGGCGCTAGGGCTCCGGGACCGCCCGCAGGTAGCTCGCCATCATGAGCGGCGTGACGCTCAGGACCCCGGACTCGACCGGGAGCACGGCGCCCGTGATCCACCGGGCCTCGTCGCTGGCCAGGAACGTGGCCGCCCACCCGACGTCCCATCCCGTTCCCGGCGTCCCGAGCAACCCTGCCTCGGCCCGCAGGGAGTTCATGTACTCCGCCATGGGCCCGGGCGCCGAGACGGAAAGGACCATCGGGGTGGTGATGTGGCCCGGCGCGACGGCGTTGACCCGGATCCCCTGGCGGCCGTGCGAGTAGGCCATGTCGACCGTCATGGCGAGGAGGCCGCCCTTGGCCGCCGAGTAGGCCAGCGTCCCGTCGCCGCGTACGGCCGAGATCGACGAGATGTTGACGATCGACCCCGCGCCCTTCTCGGCCATGACCGGGACCGCGTACTTGGAGGCGAGGAAGGCGGTCCTGAGGTTGATGTCCAACGCCCGGTCCCAGGCCTCCTCGGTCGTGTCGACCACCGTGCCGAGCGACGCGAGGCCGATGTTGTTGACCAGGATGTCGAGGGAGCCGAAGCGGTCGAGCGCTGCCCGGACCATGGACTCGCACTCCGGGGCCTTGGTCACGTCCGCAACGAACACCTCGGCCGTCCCGCCCTCGGCGAGCACCATCTCCTTTGTCTCCTCGGCCCGCTCCCCGTGCAGGTCCACGAGCAGCACCTGTGCTCCCTCCCGGGCGAGGACGACAGCGGTGGCCTTTCCGGTGCCTACCCCCGGGCCCGGCGTCGACCCCGCCCCGGTGACGATGGCGACCTTGCCCTCGACCCGCCCCGCGCGTTCAGCCACCGGTACCACCACCATCCATCTTGGGCCCGAGGGTCCCGAGCAGGGCATGGGTGTCCTGCTGGAACACCCGGATCTCGCGGATGAGACCGTCCTCGAAGGTGAAGAGCTCGAAGACGTCGACGGTCGCCGAGCGATCCGTCTGGATGGACGTCCATGTCTGGGTGGTCAGCTGCACCACCGCGTCGTCGCAACCCCGGACCACCGGCTCGGAGATCGTCCGTGTCCAGTGCGATGCGAACGTCGCGGTCATCTCCCGCATGCCCTCTGGTCCGCGGTGCCGGCCGCCGTGGGGCAACGACTCGGGTTGCTCGATGGAGAACTCGGGATGGAACAGCGCGAAGGCGCCGTCCCAGTCACCGGCGCGGAAGCGTCGCTGCAGCTCCTCCACGATGTCGACGTTGCCGCCCACCGATCAGCCCCGCACCCGTTGTCCCACCGACGAGGACGACCGCGCTCCTCAGCGGGTCTCGGGCGAGAACGGGGGGAAGAACCCCTTGATCGTTCCCTCGGTGGCCAGCCGGACCGCCCGGTCGCGGTCGAAGCGGGGGTTGTGGTGGCTCTCGAGCGCGAGGGTCAGCGCGATCCCCATCACAGCCCGGGCCGAGATGTCCGAGGCCTCGAAATCGAGCCCGTAGCGGCGCTCCACGTCCCGCCACGCGTCGGCCAGACGGTCCATCGCCACGACGAGGTTCTCCTTGTAGAACCGACGGGCGACCTGCGGGTCGCCAAACAGGACCAGCCCGAGGAGGGGCAGGACCTCCTCCAGGGTCGAGATCAGCTGGCGGTAGAGGCCGTTCAGGGTCTCGAGCTGGCGCTCGGGGTTGAGCGGCTCGTCCCGGTCGACCACCTCGCTCGCCGCGACCAGCTTGTCCACGGCCTCGCGGAGCGGGTCGACGACCGCCTCGTAGAAGAGCTGCTCCTTGCTCTCGAAATGCCGGTAGATGACCCCTTCGCTGATCCCGCCCTTCTCGGCGATGACCTTGATCGTCGTGCCGTTCACGTCGCCGGTCTCGCTGAAGGCCTTCCGGGCCGCTTTCAAGATGGAGCTTTTCCGGGCTTCGGCGGTGAGCCTCCGGGGGCGCGGGGTCGCGCGGTCGACCAGTGGGCGAGTCCGCGTCGACTGCTTGGGCATGGGCCGTCCTCGATGCGTCGGCAAGGAATGGTGCCCGGAAGGATAGGGCATCCCGCCTGCGGACATAGTGAGTGCTCGCGCGCTTCGCATTGCCTCGAGGTACCCACCGAGCACCGCGGACCGCCTCGGAACACCGCCGGACAACTCCCTAAGATGAGCGAGTGCTTGCTCATGTCGACGGGGTGACACTCCGCCACGGAGGGCCGTCGGCGACCTGCGAGCGAGCTCCCCGGGCCCGATGAGGGTCGCCGTCGCGTACGACGTCGGAGGCCCCCTCGTCCTCGAGGAGCTCCCCGTTCCGGCGGTCGGGCCGAACGACGTCCTGGTCCGGGTGGCCGCCAGCGGGATCTGCCACACCGACCTCGCGGCAATCGAGGGCCTGACGCCGACACCCTTCCCGTTCGTGCCCGGTCACGAGGGCTGCGGCCTCGTCGAGGCGGTGGGCTCCGACGTGCGACGTGTCCGGGCGGGCGGGCGCGTCCTCGCCTCCGTCTCGCCCGCCTGCGGCTCGTGCTGGTGGTGCCTCCACTCGAAGTCGAACATGTGCGACGTCGGCGCCACCGTTCGGACGACGCCACGCTGGGCGCTCGGGGACGGCCGGGTCGCCACCGCCTTGTGCGGGTGCGGGACCTTTGCAGAGGTGATGGTCGTCCACGAGGCATCGGTCGTCGGCGTGGAGACCGACCTCGCCGACGAGCAGCTGGCGCTGCTCGGTTGCGGGGTGACGACCGGCCTCGGCGCCGCGCTCAACACCGCGGAGGTGCAACCCGGTTCAAGCGTGGCCGTGATCGGGTGCGGAGGGGTCGGTCAGTCAGTGATCCAGGGGGCCCGCATCGCCGGCGCCAAGACGATCGTCGGCATCGACCCGTCCGCGGAGCGCCGGGACGCCAGCACGGCCATCGGCGCCACCCACGTCCTCGATCCCGTCGCCAGCGATCCCGTCGAGCAGGTGCGCGAGCTCACCCACGGCCGCGGCGTCGACTACAGCTTCGAGGTGGTGGGCAGCGCCGAGCTGATAGCCCAGGCGATCGACATGGCGCGGCGGGGCGGCACGGTGACACTCGTGGGGATGCCCCCGATGGACGCGACGCTCACCCTGTCCGCGTTCCGGACGGTCTTCTCGGGGAAGCGGATCGTGGGTTCGGTCCTCGGGGACGCCCAGATTCTCCGTGACTTCCCCCGCTTCATCGGGCTCGCCGAAGCCGGCAAGGTGGACCTCGGGTCGCTCGTGTCGAACCGCATCGGCCTCGACTCCATCAACAACGGGCTTGACGCGCTCAATCGTGTTGAGGGGGTCCGGACCGTCGTCATCGGTGACGGAGGCAGTCACCGGACATCAACAACACCAGAGTTCGAATAGGCGGCCACGCGGCGTCGTCTTACGCCTTATCTCGTCCTCGTCAATTGGTGGGTCCTGCGAGGGCAGTCGACGTCCTCAGATGGGTGACCTTTGCCCCAAGCCTCACGGAAGCCGGACTATGGCTTCGGCCCCTCAATGGGGCCTGAGCGGTCTCTCCCGCCGGCGACCCCGCGAGAGGACATCTGTCCGGTCGCCGACCCCGGCACACCGATCGACCTGGAGGTTCCGGCAATCCCCGAACCTGTCAGGCGGTCGTTCACATCTCCTTCTGCGACCCGGTAGACACCCCGGGTTTGGGACAGGTCGTCAGCGGCGAGCGGTCCGCTTGGCAGCCTTCTTCGCCGGAGCTCGCTTCGCCATGGCCTTGCGGGCCGGGCGCTTCGCGGCCTTCTTGGCCGGCGCCCGCCTCGTTGCGGCCTTCTTCACGGTCCTCTTGACTGCCTTCCGGGCCGGCGCACGCTTGGCGGCCTTCTTCACGGTCCTCTTGACTGCCTTCCGGGCCGGCGCACGCTTGGTCGCTTTCTTCACGGTCCTCTTGACTGCCTTCCGGGCCGGCGCACGCTTGGCCGCTTTCTTCACGGTCCTCTTGACTGCCTTCTTCGCCGGGGCGCGCTTCGCAGCCTTCTTGGCCGGGGCCCGCTTGGCCGCCTTCTTGGCCGGGGCGCGCTTGGCCGCCTTCTTGGCCGGCGCCCGCCTCGCTGCGGCCTTCTTCACGGTCCTCTTGACTGCCTTCTTGGCCGGGGCCCGCTTGGCAGCCTTCTTCGCCGGGGCGCGCTTCGCAGCCTTCTTGGTCGGCGCGCTCTTGGCCGCCTTGGAAGGTTCCAGCACCGTGACGTCTTCCTCGATGACGTGCATCTCGGCATCGTCACCTACAACCGAGAACGTTTCGTCGATGACAATTTCGCCGCCGGCCCTCACCTCAACGACGGTCTCATCGGTGGCAATGACGCTTCCGTCACCACCCACCACGGCGACCACGTCATCAACCACAATGTTCCCGTGTTCGTCGACACCTTCAGTTTCGACCTCCACCACCGCGAGCTGGTCCTCGCGGTTGGACGTGCCGTCGGTCTGACTCATACTTGGCCTCTCAGACAAAGGGCTCGTTCGGCCCGTTGCCCGATCATGACATGTCGCACGTCGTCGTCTTCATTTCCGGCCGAATCTGAGGGTGGCAGCGGGCAGAGAACAGTCGTTGTGGACAGGCCGATCCGGCGGTCAGGCGGCCAAGCCAATGAATTCAAGATGAGCCACTCCCGGGTGAGTGAACGCTCTCTTCGGGTGGTACAGTCCGGCCCTCGGCGCCGGCGCGCGCGGCCGGCAAGGGAGGAATGATGGCGACTTCGGACGGCCTCTTCGTTTTCGACGCCGACTCGCATTGGTCCGAGCCTCCGGATCTGTTCACGAGCCGTGCTCCCGCCGCTGTCAAGGACCGGGTGCCGAGGGTCGAACGGGTGGACGGCAAGCCGATGTGGGTGTTCGACGGGCATCCGGTCGGGCGGCACGGCTCGGGCGGCGTGATCGGCCGGGACGGCGCCAAGGAGTCCGCCGACATCGCGCTGATGCACTGGCCGTTCGAGAAGATCCATGAGGGTGCGTACAACCCGAAGGTCCGGCTCGGCGTCATGGACGAGTGCGGCATCGACGCCCAGATCATCTACCCGAGCTCGATCGGCCTGGGGGGCCAGAGCCTGGCCATGGTGGGGGACGAGGCACTCTCTCGCTTGACGGTCGAGATCTACAACGACGGGATGGCCGAGATCCAGGCGGAGTCGGGCAACCGTCTGCTCCCCTTGCCGGTGATGCCGGCCTGGAACATCGACAGCTGCGTCGCCGAGGTGAAAAGGGTGGCCGCCCTCGGGGCGAGGGGCGTCAACATGACCACCGATCCCCAGGACCTGGGGGCACCCGACCTCGCCAACCTCGCCTGGGACCCGTTCTGGGAGGCCTGCAGCGAGCTGCGGATGCCGGTGCACTTCCATATCGGGGCCAGCGTGACGGGCATGTCGATGTACGAGAAGTACGCGTGGCCGTCGCACCATCCCAACACCCGCCTCGCCCTCGGCGGCACGCTCCTGTTCATTGGCAACGCCCGGGTGGTGGCCAACCTCATCGTCACCGGGATGTTCGACCGGCACCCCGACCTCCAGATGGTTTCGGTGGAGAGCGGCTGCGGATGGATCCCCTTCATCCTGGAGGCCCTCGACTACGAGATGAGCGAGAACGCGCCGGAGGAGACCGCCCAGCTCAAGAAGAAGCCATCGGAGTACTTCAGGACCAACCTCTACGCCACGTTCTGGTTCGAGACCAACCACAACAGGCTGTCTCAGATGATCGAGGCGGTCGGCGAGGACCGGATCCTGTTCGAGACGGACTTCCCGCACCCGACCTGCCTGTACCCCGGACCGCTCGATTCGGTCGAGCCCAAACTGGCTGCCGTGTCCCCCGAGGCCCGAGCCAAGATCCTGGGCGAGAACGGCCGGAAGCTCTACCGGGTCTGAGCCGGTCGCCCACGTGAAGTCCGTCGGGAACTGGGTCGGGGGCCATTCCGAGCTGGGCGACTCGGGTCGCACCGGCCCGGTGTTCGATCCCGCCCGGGGCGAGCAGATCGCGCAGGTCCACTTCTCGTCGCCCGCCCAGGTCGACGCAGCGGTTGCGTCGGCGGTGGAAGCGGCCCGGGAATGGGGCGCCTCCCCGCTCACCCGGCGCGCGAACCTCATGTTCCGCTTCCGCGAGCTCGTCCTCCAGCACCGCAGTGATCTGGCCTCGATCGTGACGACCGAGCACGGCAAGGTCATCGCTGACGCGGAGGGCGAGGTCGCGAGAGGGCTCGAGTGCGTCGACTTCGCCTGCGGCGTCCCCCACCTCATGAAGGGCTCGTTCAGCTCCGAGGTCTCGAGCGGCGTGGACGTCCACACGGTGCTCCATCCGGTCGGCGTGGTCGCGGGCATCACGCCGTTCAACTTCCCGGTCATGGTGCCCCTGTGGATGCTCGCCAACGCGATCGCCTGCGGGAACACCTTCGTGCTCAAGCCCTCCGAGAAGGACCCCTCCGCGTCGCTGCTGCTCGCCGAGCTCCTCCACCGGGCCGGCTTCCCCGACGGCGTCCTGAATGTCGTCCAGGGCGAGGCCGACGCGGTCGACGGACTGCTCGGCCACCCCGAGGTCAACGCGGTCTCCTTCGTCGGGAGCACGCCGGTGGCCCGGCACGTCTACGAGACCGGGACCAGCCACGGCAAGCGGGTCCAGGCGCTCGGTGGCGCGAAGAACCACATGGTGGTCCTGCCCGACGCCGACCTCGACGCCGCCGCCGATGCGGCGGTATCGGCGGCCTACGGGTCGGCGGGGGAGAGGTGCATGGCCATCTCGGTCGTCGTCGCGGTCGGCAACGCCGCGGACCGGCTCGTCGACGCCATCGCCGAGCGGATCCCCGGCGTGGTCATCGGCCCGGGCCACGACCCGGCATCGATGATGGGTCCGCTCATCACCGGTGCCCACCGGGACCGGGTCCGGTCCTACGTCGAGGAGGCGGCGCACGAGGGCGCGCGGGTCGTCGTCGACGGCACCCGGCCGGCCCGAGACGACGGGTTCTTCCTCGGGTGCTCGCTCGTCGACGAGGTGAAGCCGGGCATGCGGGTCTACGACGACGAGATCTTCGGCCCGGTCCTCGGCGTGGTCCGGGTGGGTGACTTCGACGAGGCCGTCGCCACGGTGAACGCGAGCCCCTACGGCAACGGCGTGGCGCTGTTCACGAACGACGGGGGTGCCGCCCGCCGCTTCGAGCGCGAGGTCTCGGTCGGGATGATCGGGATCAACGTCCCGATCCCGGTGCCGGTGGCCTTCCACTCGTTCGGGGGCTGGAAGGCCTCCCTGTTCGGCGACAGCTCGATCTACGGGCCCGAGGGCATCCGCTTCTACACCCGGCCGAAGGTCGTCACCACCCGGTGGAGCGACACCACGGCGAGCAAGGTCAACCTCGGCTTCCCGACGACCCAGTAGTGAAGGTGGCGCCGAGGACAGGCCGATCGACGAGCCGGCGATCGCACGTGCGCAGTCGCGGGCGCGCCTCGCTCGTCATGTCGGCGGGATGGCTACGTCCCGAGGGTGCGGCCGATGATCTCCAGCATGATCTCGTTGGTCCCGCCGTAGATCCGGGTGATGCGGGCGTCGACATACGCTCGGCTGATCGGGAACTCGGCCATGTAGCCGTACCCGCCGTGCAGCTGGACCCCGAGATCGACGGCCCGCCCCTGCAGCTCCGTGCACCAGAACTTGGCCATCGCGGCCTCCTCGGAGCTGAGCTCCCCGTCGTTGAGCGCGAGGGTGCACTGGTCGATGAAGGCCTGGCCGACCTCCACCTCGGTGGCGAGCTCGGCCAACCGGAAGCGGGTGTTCTGGAACGACCCCACGGGCTGGCCGAAGGCCTTCCGCTCGTTGCAGTAGCCCACGGTCATGTCGAGGGCGGCGCGGGCCGCCGCGAGCCCGGACACCGCGATCGAGAGCCGCTCCTGGGCGAGATTCTTCACCAGATAGCGGTAGCCCTCCCCTTCCTCCCCGAGCCGGTTCGCCACCGGCACCCGCACATCGTGGAAGAACAGTTCGGCGGTGTCCTGGGCGTGCATCCCGATCTTCTCGAGGTTGCGACCGCGCTCGAAGCCCTCCATCCCGCGCTCGACCACGAGCAGCGAGATCCCCCGGTGTCGCTCGGTCGGGTCGGTCTTCACCGCCAGGATCACGAGGTCGGCGTTGATCCCGTTGGTGATGAAGGTCTTCGAGCCGTTGACCACGTAGGTGTCGCCGTCGCGCCGTGCGGTGGTGGCGATGCTGGCGAGATCGGATCCGGCGCCGGGCTCGGTCATGGCGATCGCAGTGACCAGCTCGCCGGCGCCGACCCCCGGCAACCAGCGGGCCTTCTGCTCGTCGTCGGTGAGGTCGAGGAGGTAGGGGAGGCAGATGTCGGTGTGGAGGGTGAGGCCGAGGCCGGGCCCGGCGACCACCGCGTCCTCGATCTCCTCGTTCAGTATGAGGTTGTAGCGGAAGTCGCGGACGCCCCCGCCGCCGTACTCGGTGGGCACCGCGAACCCGAGGAACCCGGCTCGGCCAGCCTCCTCGAACACCCCGTGGTCCATGATCCCGTTCGCGGACCACGCGTCGAGGTGGGGGACCACGTGCTTGTCGAGGAAGCGCCGGAACGAGCTTCGGAACAACTCGTGCTCCTCCGCGAACAAGCTGCGGCGCATCACGTGACCCTACCCTCGGCCCCGGGCCACACCGTCCGCCCGCGGCATCGTCTGGCCTCGATCGTCCCTCCGGTCGCGAGCAGGCTCCGTGCCGCCTGAGGACCGGATCGCCTTCGGGGCCGCCGCGCTCCCCGAGCCCGAGCGGAACTGGCTGGCGGCAGTCGAGCGGCTCCCCATCGACTCGGTCTGGCAGGGCGGCCACGTCCTACCGCCCGGGCCGAGCGGCGAGGCGATCACGCGCCTCGCGCTGCTGACGGCCTGGACCGAGCGGGTGCGGATCGGCACCGCCATCCTGCTCCTCCCGCTCTACCACCCGGTGGTGGTGGCCAAGCAGCTCCTCGACCTCGACGCCCGCTCGGGCGGGCGCGTCTCGGTGGGAGTGGGGGTGGGCGGGGAGTTCGCCCAGGAGTTCGCCGCCGTCGGGGTGCCGCTCGAAGAGCGCGGCGCCCGGACCGACGAAGGCATCGAGGTCCTGCGGGCGCTCTGGTCCGGCGGGCCGGCCACCCACCGGGGCCGTTTCTTCCACCTCGAGGACGCCCGGATGTGGTCCGTCGCGGCTCCGACCGCCAGAGGGCGGGTCGGCGGCCCGCCGATCCTCGTGTCCGGGCGCAAGCCGCCCGCCATGCGCCGAGCCGCCCGACTCGGGGATGGCTGGATGCCCTACCTGTTCTCGGCGGACGCGTACCGGCGGTCGGTGCAGGCGGTTCGCGAAGAGGCGGCGAAGGCCGGTCGGGACCTCGAGCGCTTCGAGTGGATGCTGTATCTGTACACGTCGATCCGCCGTGACGGCGCCCAGGCCCGCGACGAGGCCGCCACCTTCCTCGGCCGGGCCTACGGGGTCCAGTCCGAAGCCATGCTCGATCGGATCGCGCCGTCGGGCACGCCCGCGGAGGTGGCGGCGCGACTGCAGGACTACGTCGACGCGGGCGTGCGCCACTTCGTGATCGCCCCGGCGACCGATGGGGACACCTTGGAGGTGGTCACGCTCGCGGCGGAGGAGGTCCTCCCGGCGCTGGCGCTCCCGCCCACGGGCGGCTGACGTGGCGCTGGCGTCGACCGGCGTCCCGCTCGACGGGCTGTCCGTCGTCGAGGTCGCGGTCGGCTGCAGCGATCTCGGGCTCGGACTGGCGGGCGGGCTCCCCGGCATGTTCCTCGCCGATCTGGGTGCGAGCGTCGTGCGGGTGGTCGGGACCAGCGAGGTCGCCATCGACGAGCACCTGTCGTGGTCCCGGGTGTGGCACCGCGACAAGCGGATCCTGCGCACCGACGATCCGGCGGAGGTGCGTGCGGCGCTGCTCGGTGCCGACGTCGGGCTCGTCTACGGATCGGAGGAGCTGGTCGAGGGCAGGGGACTCGGGTACGCCGACATCGCGGCCGCGAACCCGTCCCTCGTCTATGGACGGTGCCGCCCGAGCCGGACGTCGGGGGGCACCGTGGAGGACTTCGGGCTGCTGGTCGAGGCCGAGACCGGGTTCTGCACCCAGCTCGCCGGTCATCGGGCCGGACCGATCTTCGTCGACGTGCGGGCGACCGGCGCCGGCGCCGCCATGGTGCTGAGCGCGTCGGTCCTCGCCCTCCTCGTCGGGCGGGCCCGGGCCGGAACCGGTGGTTGGGCCGAGACGTCGCTCTACGACGGGATGCTTTCCACGCTCGGTTGCATGATCGGCCGCTCCGAGCGCGCGCCAGCCGAGGTTGAGCGCTATTGGGAGAAGGGCTCGACGTTCCCCAACTTCATGTACCGGTGCGCCGACGGCGAGCTGCTCCAGGTCTGGTTCGGGGGCAAGGGAATGTACGGCACCCTGATCGAGGTCCTGGGCGACGAACCGAGCGCCGAGGGGTACTACCGGGACCAGGCGACCGGCGCGCTCCGGGCCCGGGCCGAGCGGTGGGGCGCGCTGTTCGAGCGCCAGCCCCGCAACCATTGGCTGGCGCAGCTCCGGGAGGCCGGCATCCCCTGCGAGCCGGTCCTCGGGCCGGGCGAAGCGTTGACCGACCCCCACCTCGCCGAGGCGGGGCTCTCCGTCACCTGCCGGGAGGACGGGCACGACGACGTCATGGTCACCACCCCGATCTCGGTCACCCCGCTCGTCCCCGTCGCCACCGGCGAGCCGGAAGCACGGCTGGCCCGCGGATCTGGGGAAGGTGGTCCACTCGAAGGGCTCAAGGTCGTGGACTTCTCCGCGTTCGTCGCGGGCCCGCTCGGCGCCCAGGTGCTCGCCGACCTCGGGGCCGACGTGGTCAAGGTCGAGCCGCTGGAAGGCGAGGCGATGCGGGCCGCCGCCTACGCGGTTGCGGCGGCCCAGCGCGGCAAGCGGAGCATCGCGCTCGATCTCAGCTCGCCCAATGCCACCGAGGTGGTCGAGCGGCTGCTCGCCGGGGCCGACATCGTCATGCACAACTTCCGGCTCGGGGTGGCCGAGCGCATCGGGATCGGCGCGGAGGTGGTCGGCCGGCTCAACCCGAGAGCCGTGTATTGCCATGCCAGCGCGTTCGGGTCCGCCGGGCCCCGGGCGAACGCCCCGGGGAACGACGCGTTGATGCAGGCCCTGACCGGGCTCGAGCGGGCGATCGGAGGCGAGTCGAACGACCCGATCGCCGCCACCTGGATCCCCATCGACATGTGCGGCGGGTGGATGGCCGCGATCGGCGTCCTCGCCGGGCTCTACCGGGCCGAGGTGACCGGCCGCGGGCAGCGGGTCACGACCAGCCTGCTCGGGGCCGGCATGGTGTTACAGAGCGGGAGCTACCTGCGCGACGGCGCATGCGTCCGGGGGCCCTCGCTCGACTCCGAGCAGACCGGGTATGGCCCGGGGTACCGCCTCTACCGGGCCGGGGACGGGGGGTGGCTGGCCCTCGTGCTTGAGTCGCGCGAGTCGTGGGCGCGCCTGCGTTCCCATCCTGGTTTCGACGCGCTCCCCGAGGCCTATGTCCCGCGCCGCGACGGTCCGGAACACGCCCTTGCCCTGGAGGCGGAGGCGGTGCTGGAGAAGGCGTTCGCGTCCGGGCCGGCGGCCGTCTGGAGGGCGGTGCTCGGATCGCTCGGTGTCGCGTGCGCGGTGCTCGAGTCGCTCGACCGCGACCAGTTCCGGCGCGCGATCCTCGACGACCCCGTCAATCGGCAGCTCGAGCGGGTCGCGTGCTACCCCACGGCGGATTGGGGCGAGTTCGAGCAGATCGGCCCACTCCTGCGCCTCGGGCCGACCCCGGGCCGGGGGCCGCGGCTCATACTGCCGGGAGTCGGCGAGCACACCGCATCGGTCCTCTCCGACCTCGGGTTCGCCGCCGACGAGATCGACGCGCTGCTGGCCGGCGGCTCGGCCCGTCAGCTGGAGCCGACCGCCGGTTGACGGCGCCGGTCGTCGCGGACCGCCGGCGCTAGGTGCCGTCGCCCGACGACTGCGACATCTGTCCGATATCGCCGCGGTGGTGACTGAGTTCGTGCGCGGCTCGGCGGCTGAGAGAGAGCACCGTGCGCGGACCGCCGTCGGAGCTTCCGACGCCCGCCTTCTCCCACGACCCGGCGTCGAGTCCCCGGAGCTGGACCACGAGGACGGCACACGCACGCTCGAGGTCCCTCAGCGTGGCCGCCACGTCGCGATCGCAGTAGCGGCGCTCCTCGCAGGCCGCGTCCCAGTCGAACGCCTCGAGACGGGCGCCGTCGCGCGCGAGCACCTCGGTGATCCGGCCGCGGTACCAGTCGAGGGCATCGGCCGTGTGCGCGAGGTATTCGAGCCCCGACCACACCGTCGGTGCCGGCCGGGAGCGCCAGGCCGCGTCGCTGACCGGCCACCGCTCGACGAGCCGCCGGTATCCCGCCGGCGCCGAGGCGATCTGGACAACGGTCGCCGGGGCGGACAACGACCAGTCGAAGCCGCACTCGGTGCACCGCTTCGGGGCCGACGTCAACGTTGCCCGGTTCACTCCCCGGTCAGTGAAGCGTGATCGCGCGCTCGGGGCAGTTGTCGACGGCCTCGTGAACCTTGGCCTCGAGTTCGGGCGGCACCTCGGGATCCGGGACGAAAGAGTGACCCTCGTCGTCGAGGTCGAAGACCTGCGGGCAGATCTGCCAGCAACGGGCGTGCCCCTGGCAGGTCTCGGCGTCGACGGTGACCCTCATTGTGCCGACTGCCGGGATCGGGTCGCGGCGCTCAGGAGGGCCGGTCCGCGGGCGTGCACTCGTCGCATCTTCTTCTCGTCCTCGCTCACGATCAAGGTCCGACAACGGTATCCTGAAAGTGAGCGTACGCTCAGTAAAGCAACGAAGGGGGTCCGGTGGACCGGGAAGCGCTCGAGCACGGTCTCGTCCGTCGCCTGCTCGACCACATCGAGCACCACACCACCGACATGGCCGACGCCGTGTACGAGGTGCCGGCCGACGCCTACACCTCTCGGGCCCACTTCGAGCAGGAGCTCGAGGCACTCTTCCTCGGCGCCCCGCTCATCCTGTGCCTCTCCGGATCGCTGCCCGGGCCCGGCGCCTACCGCACCGTCGACATGTGCGGCACGCCGGTGCTCGTGACCCGCGGCGCCGACGGCCGGGTGCGGGCGATGCTGAATGCCTGCCGCCACCGCGGTGTCCGGGTCGCCGACGGTGGGGGCCAGGCCCGGCGGCTCACCTGCCCGTTCCACGCCTGGGTCTACGACCTCGAGGGCAAGCTCGTCGGGGTGCCGACGGCCGAGGGGTTCGAGGGCATGTGCCGGGACGACAAGTGCCTCGTCCGCCTCGAGGTCGCCGAGAAGTACGGACTGGTCGTCGGGCGGCTCCGCCCGGGCCCTCCGATCGACGTCGACGAGTACCTCGGGCCGGGGCTCGCCGACGAGCTGGCGGCGCTCGACTTCGCCGATTGGGAGCCCTACAGCGAGCCGCACATTCACCCGGTGCAGGCCAACTGGAAGGTGACACTCGACACCTTCCGGGAGAACTACCACTTTGACCATCTCCACCGGAACACGCTCCGGGAGTACGCCTACGGCGGGGTGCTGACCTTCGACGCGTTCGGGCCCCACCTGCGCAACTGCTCGGCGATCCGGACCATCGACGAGCTGCGCGACGTCCCCGACGAGCAGTGGACCGACGTGATGCCGTACTTCAGCTACCAGTACCAGCTGTTCCCGAACACCGCCCTCACCTTCGACGTCCGGCACATCGAGCTGTGGCAGATCCTCCCGGTCGACGAGCGGACCTCCGAGGTGGTGCACACCGCCTTCCTGAAGCCGGGCCTCTCCGACGAGGAACGGGCGAAGGCCGTCGACATGGCCCCGTGGATCTGCGAGACGGTGGTCGACGGCGAGGACTTCTGGGTCGCGGCGCGAACCGAGCCCGGGATCCGCACCGGCCTCATCGACACGGTCGTGTTCGGCCGCAACGAGCCGGCGCCCCAGCACCTCCACCGCGGCTTTCTCGCCGAGCTGGGGGCCCACCGCGCCGGACGGCTCGATCCCTGACGGCTCGCCCGCATGGTCCGGCTGTCCACCGAAGATAGTGAGC
>Ga0209415_10005014_pt1 | contig 24017 bp, 24 predicted proteins | sample PeaSoiSIISIP2007_FD_187696 | JGI IMG/M metagenome (GOLD analysis project Ga0209415, IMG submission 187696) | Peat soil microbial communities from Weissenstadt, Germany - SII-SIP-2007 (SPAdes) (version 2) | ecosystem: Environmental > Terrestrial > Soil > Wetlands > Peat | place: Germany... | reverse complement strand
CCCTGGCGTCGTTGTGATCCTTCACCGCGTTCGACGATCTCTCGAACCAAGTCGGCGCTGATGCCGATGGCTGCTGCCGATCCGGCGCTGGCCGACGTGATCACCTGGGCGCGCGAATCTGCCATGCTTCCCGCCGCTGAGACACCAGGAGTACTTATTTTGCCGGGCGCGTCAACGACGGCGAATCCCGCCCTGTTGAGTTCGCAGCCCAGAGATGACATCAGTCCGTCAGCGCGAGGAATATTGCCGGGTCGGATGAACACGGCGCTCCGCGCAATTACTCGACCGTCAGTCATTGCGACACCTGAGGAGCTCAAGCCCTATGTACCAGACAGGCGAGCCTTATGAGAAGAAGATGACCATCTTCCCTAGCGGGTAGTGGGTAGTGTGCGCGGCAATACCGTTGCGCACGCTACAACAGCAATCAACAACACGTCAGGAGATGAATATGCGCCGCAAGACCCTCGATCTACTGCTCATCCGGATAGGGGTATTGCTCGTAGCCATGCTCGTGGTGGCCGGGACCGGGCTCGTCGTCGGATACAGCTTCACTGCCAATCAGGTTCGCTCACAGCTGATTGAGCAGAAGGTGTTCTTTCCCAAGGCGGGTCAGCAGGACTACCAGGACCTGGTAGCCGCGCACCTCACCCAGTACGCTGGCCAGCAGGTTCTCACCGGATCACAGGCCCAGATATTTGCCATTGACATCATCGGTGTGGACACGAACGCGATCAGTGGGGGCAAGACCTACGCCCAACTCAGCGCCGCGTCGCTCAAGGACCCCTCGAACACCCAGCTGGCCTCAGAGGTGGAGCTCGTGTTCCGTGGTGACACCCTGCGCGGGCTGCTGCTTAACGCCTACGCCTTCGGGTTCATTGCGATTATCGCGTTGTGGGCGGCGATCGCCTCGTACGCGCTGGGAGCACTGATGCTGGTACTGGTGCTGCTAGGCATTCTCCATTACCGCCAGGCCGACCCCGACGTCATCGTCAAGGGTACAGTTGCCTAACCGAGCTGGCACGGCAGGGTCCGGGCGGCGCAGCGAACGCAGGCGTTCGCATCAGTCAACGGGCCTTGCGTTGGCATCATGACGAATTCAGGATTAGTCGGCTTCGCAGGCGTCTTAGGAATCTATGCGGGCAGTGTGCGGGGTGGCGTTCGGCTTCTGGCACGCCGACGAACGGCTGAGGACGTGGAGCCGGCACTGCGTCTCGAGCGCTAGCGCGAAACCACTACGACCTGACCACAAGCCCGTGTGAGCCACGTTTCGTTACGGTCGACCGATGCGCTCCATCCCTCTAGCATCATGGTGCCGTGTCGGCTCGGTGAGGAGCGTGCGATGGACGTTGGATCAACGACGGCTCGGCCGACGGTGTTCGAGTTCGCGGGGGGAAGTGACGCGTTCCTCGCCCTCGCCTACGCGCTTCACGAGCGCTGCCTTGAGGACCCGGTTCTGAACCACCCCTTCTCGCACCCCTCGCACCCCCGGCACCTTGAGCGGCTCGCGGGTTATCTGGGGGAGGTCTTTGGCGGACCGCGGACGTACTCGAAGTTCGACGGCGGCCACTCCGCGATGCTCGGCATCCACGCCAGCACCGGCGCCGACGAGGACATGGCTGCTCGCTTCGTCGTTTGCTTCGACCGGGCCGTCGACGACGCAAGGCTGCCAACTGACCGCGAGTTTCGTAAGGTCCTGCACGACTACATCTCGTGGGCCGCCGGTGAGGTGAATGCGATCTCGCCCCTCGGTTCAGTTGTGCCTGAGGACCTGGCGTTTCCCCACTGGTCCTGGGAGGGACTCGAAGGCTAAATCTCGACGACCGCCCGTCGTCAGATCTCGAATACCGGCAGAAGCCCGACACAGGTCGTCTTGTCCGGCGACGCGTTGGTACCGTGGAGGCGTTCTTGGCCCAACGAGCGAACGGAGCCCCATGACCACCCCCACCCAACGATCGGCGGTCTTTGCCTTCGCCGACGAGATCGTCGAGCGTGACGCCGCCGCCGACCCGATCTTCGCGACGAACGCCGGCGTCAATGGATTCGACAACCTGCTCGGCGACTTTTCGCGCGAGCGCACGCCCGTCGACATCGCGCTCGTGCGCGAGCATCTGAGGGGGCTCGAGACGCTGCGGGTCGAGGACGATATTGATCGCATAGCGATGGAGGTGATGCGAGAGCGGCTGGACTCGCGCCTCGGGCTCCTGGAGTCCGGTGAGTCTCGGCGAATCTTCTGCGTGCTGACGTCGCCCGTCTCAGAGATTCGCCAAGTCTTCGAGCTGATGGCGTCGGACTCGCCTGACGACCTGGCGGTGATCGCCGAGCGGCTCGGCCAAGTCCGCCCCGCGCTCGAAGGCTGGCGCGACGCTCTGGATTACCTGGCCGAGGCAGGCGAGTTGCCCTCGCGCCGCCACGTGGCGGGCGTCGCCGAGCAGGCCGCGACCCACGCCGCGGGATCCTATTCCGGCTTCGTACGTCGAGTCGCGCCCGGGCTGCCTGAGGACAGTGAGCTCTATCGCGCGGCGCTCGACGCCGAGGCGGCGTGTGCGGAGCTCTCCGGTTGGATGAATGAGTTCCTCGCGCCCCGCGCCGGCGAGCACGACGCCGTGGGGGTCGAGCGCTACCGCGTCTGGTCGAAGCACTGGACCGGCGCGACGCTCGACCTCGCCGAGCTCTACGCGTGGGGCTACGAGGACCTGCGTCGGATCAACGGCCGCATGTGGGAGATCGCTCGCGAGGTCGCGCCCGGTGCCACGAGCCTCGTCGAGGTGGCCGAGCTCCTCGACCAGGATCCGGCCCGCGAGATCGACGGCACCGACGAGCTCCTCCGGCGACTGATCGCCTTCACCCAGGACGCGGTCGAACGTCTCGACGGCGTGCAGTTCGACATCGACCCGCGCATTCGCTTCTGCGACGCCCGACTCGCGCCCGAGGGGACGGCCGCCGCGGCGTACTACATTCCGCCGAGCGAGGACCTCTCGCGCCCGGGCACGACGTGGTATCCGACGCTTGGGCAAACGAAGTTCTTCTGGTGGCGCGACGCCTCGACCTGGTATCACGAGGGCGTGCCGGGACATCACCTCCAGTGCGCGACCTCGCTCATCGAGGCCGACCGCCAGAGCCGCTTTCACCGCTTGGAGGCGTGGACGAGCGGCTACGGCGAAGGCTGGGCTCTCTACGCCGAGCGGCTGATGAACGAGCTCGGGTTCTTCGAGGACCTCGGCGACGAGATGGGATTTCTCTCTGGCCAGGCGCTGCGCGCCGCGCGCATCGTGGTCGACATCGGCCTACACCTCGAGCTGCCCGCGCCCGAGGACCTCGGCGTGCTCGAGGGGCTCGGCGACTGCTCGGGCAAGGTCTGGACGGCGGAGATGGCGGTGGCGCTGCTCGAAGAGCGAGCCATCGAGAGCCACGAGCGCGCCGCCTCCGAGGTCGAGCGCTACCTCGGCCTGCCAGGCCAGGCGATCTCGTACAAGGTCGGCGAGCGGGTGTGGCTGCGCTCGCGCGAAGAGGCGCGCCAGCGTCTCGGCGGCGACTTCTCCCTGAAGCGTTTTCACGCCTACGCCCTGGCGCTTGGACCGATGGGGCTCGATCCCTTTGAGGAGGAGATGCGAAAGTGGGACGGCAGCTAGGCAGCGTCGCTATCCCGCGACGTCCCAGAGGTGGTGAACTACGTCGTGCAAGCTGTAGCGGCCGAGCGATTCGACGGTGAATCGACTGCCGTTCGAACGGTTTCCCGGTCGCGCCCACTGCGAGGGCGCCACCCAGTCGAAGCGGTCGGCGACCCGCGACGCGGCTGCCCGAAGCTCGCGGCTTACGTCGCCGGGATCCTGGAGGTCGTAGCTTTCCTCGATGGCCGTCGCGTCCTGGTCCCAATTTGCAAAGATCGGGTCCTCCTCGGCGAGCATCAACGAAAGGCGCTCGTCGAAGATCCGCAGGACGTCACGGACGTGACACCCGTACTCGAGCGTCGACCACTTGTCGTTACTAGGGCGTACCCTCACGTCGGATCGTCGTAGCACGCCCATCCACGCTTCGGCGTTCTCGTTGATGCGCGCGGCAATCGTGTTGGCGGGTACCGCGTCCGCGTGAAAGCCGCACTGGTAGCAAGGACGCTCGAGCACCCACGTCCAGTCCTTGGTGTCGGGCGAGATCGCCACCGCGTCACTCTAACGGCGGCGTCGGCGAGCGGAAGCCAGCGCCGTGGGTCCTGCCCACCTCGCCCCGGCGTCGCGCCGGGGCGAGGTGGGCCAGCTGGGGGATCTAGCTGGCGGCGATGCCTTCTGAAGCGACCGGGATGTTGAAGATGGTCTCTATCTGGGTGAGGGTGCCGCCAGCGCCTATGGCGTAGGCGTCAATGGTGCCCGCCCCGCCACTCTCGACGTAGAGAAAGCTGCCGTCGGGCGAGACGACCGAGTCAGTCGTGCCCGCGTGCGCGGTGGCCGCCGTCGCGTTCACCAGCTGCGGTGCGCCCGAGCCGTTCTCGTCGAAGGAACTGAGCGTGCCACTACCGGCGTTGGAGCCGTAGTAGTACCCGTTCGCCCCAGAGATCCAGCACAGCGCCTTGGCGCCGTCGGTCCCTGAATTGCCGAGGTTGGTGAGCGTCCCGTTGCTGTTGACGTGGTAGGTGCTCACCGAGCTGTTTGATGCTTCGGTCGCCACGACGTTGCCCGCGTTGTCAAAGACGAAGGCGAACGGCAGGGCGTTCACCGCCGCCGTGAAGACCGGCGACACGCCAAGGGCGCCGTTGAACCCGACGGAGAAGACGTCGTAGCCGCCGAATTCGTTCGGCGACAGCTTCGTCGTGATGATGATGAACTTGCCGTTTGGCGTGTAGGCGACTTCGCCGGCGCCGTGGTGGAACTCCGGCGGCGTGGCGTTGCTGAGCCCGAGGGAGCGGACCTGTCCGGGCAGCGGGAAGAGCCGGCCACCGAGGAGTGCAAATTCGGCCACCGATCCGGCGCCGCCCGCGTTTACCACGGCCACGAAACGGCCGTTCGAGGCCACCGAGACGGGGAAGAGTCCGCCGCTTGAGATCTGCTGGATGGGCGTCAATTGCGTGCCGTTTACGAAGAAGACGGTCACGGTGTCGCTGCCGGCGTTGACGGCGATCAGTTCCTGGTTGTTGTTGACCAACGTCAGTCCTCCCTGGCTCGCCAGCGGGTCCGCGACCGAGCTGCTACCGTTCGTCGCACTCGCCCCGAGGCCGCCCGTGGCGAAGCTGCCGTCGAAGGAGATCGTGCCGTCGCTGGCGCGGTGATAGCTCAAGATGGTGTTGCCACTGCTCGCGTCGGTCTCGACAAACAGGGCCTGGCGATGGGTTTGCGACCATATCGAGCTCGAGCCATCGGCACCAGCGACGGCGGTAAAGCCGAAACTGACGCCGAGCGCGATGACCGCGGCGCTGGCGGCACGGATCGTTGTTCGTAATTTCATCTCGTTCTCCTATGTTGGGGCGGGGTTGCCAGTGATCAGTCCGGGCATACTCGAACGCGTTACACGAACTTTTCGTGAGCGGAGCTTTTACCGGTATCGTGGCGAAATGGACGACGCCGAGTTGCTCGAGCGACTTCTCAAGGGCGACGAAAAGGCCTTCGTGGAGATAGTCCAGCGCTATCACGAGTCGCTCGTGCGCGTTGCGCGCTACTACGTCAGCACCGAAGCGAGCGCCGAGGACTGCGCCCAGGACACCTGGATCGCCGTGCTGCGCGGCGTCGAGCGCTTCGAGGGTCGCTCGTCCTTTAAGACGTGGCTCTTTCGCATCCTCGTGAACCGAGCCCGCACGACCGGCGTGAAGGAGCATCGGGTCGTGCCGATCGATCCGACATTGCCCGATCGCACCGTTAGCGCCAGTCGATTCAACCAGGGTGGGATGTGGCTGGAGCCGCCGACGCCCTTCACCGAGACGATCGAGAGCGGCATGGTCAACGAGCCGATCGTCCGACTGGTGCACGAGTCGATCGCTCGGTTGCCCGAGAGTGCTCGCGCGGTTGTAACACTGCGCGACGTGGAGGGACTATCCACTACGGAGGTGGCCGAGATGCTGGGCCTTTCCGAGGCGAACGTGCGAGTCATCTTGCACCGCGGCCGAGCCCGAATACGATCCGAAGTCGAGACAACGATGCAAGCTGGTAGATCATGAGACTGACGCCGAGTCGCCTCGTCTGCCAGCAGGCCGTCGAGCTGGTGAACGACTACCTGGACGGCTCTCTCTCGCGGCGGGACCGACGCCGACTGGAGAAGCATCTGGCTGGCTGCGATGCCTGCACCGCCTACCTCGAGCAGATGCGCGTGACGCTCGCGGCGAGCGGCACGGTATCGCCCGACGACTTGGCGCCTGAGGTGCTCGATGCGCTGACTGACCTCTTCCGAAGGTTTCACGAAGAGGAGTAGACGGCTCGCGACGCGGACGCTGGTCTAGTGGCGCGGGAGCGTGTAACGCGCAAAGAGGTGCACGCCAACAAAGATCCACAGCAGCACGAGGAGCACGCGGCCGGGCAGGCGCGAGGCGATCGTCGCCCCGAATTGACCCAGCGTCGAGGTCTTTGTCAGATGGAGTCGTGCGAGCAGTTCGAAGAGGAGCGCCAGGGCCAACAGCGCCAGCCAGCCGACGGTGCCGTACACGTCAGTCAGACCTCGCGTGGCGAACGCGAGCGAGTCGCCGCAACGGCCAGGCACCTGCCACCAGCCACAGCGCGTACAGCGCGCCGCGCCCCCAGTGTGCAACGAGGAGGTGATCCATCGCCGTGCTGAGCGTGGGCACGGACTTGGATCGTCCTCCGAGGGCGAGACCCACCGCTTCGAGCACCACCGTACCGGCGAGCACCGCCAGCCACGGTGCGACCCGCCCAATCGTCGGGTGACCCGCGGATTCGAGGTAGAGGCGATCGAGGTTTTGTTGGCGAGGAGAGAATGCGCCGAGGCGTGCGTAGAGGGTGAGCGCGGCGAACGAAGGTACGCCGACCAGCAGGTAGGCGGTGGCGGTGAAGGGGGCGACACCGGTGGCGATCCACGCGTAGGCGATGCCCACGATCCCTGCCGCCGCGGCCAGCTCGGCGCGGCGAGAGCGTGCGGCTGGGTGCCGACGCATCAGGCTGAGTTGCAGACTCGAGTGGCGCGTCCGCTTCCGAGTGAGAGTCGTAGTCCGCTCACGCCCTTGAATCCTAGGAAGCCTGGGAGCTGAGCTCCTTTAGAAACGACGGCGTGATCACCGTGGAATTCGCCGGCGCGTCGATAGCGAGAGAGTTGTGCGTGACGGTGGCGTCGAGGTTGACGCTCGCGTTGCCCTGGGTTCCGTTCGGCGCGGTGATCGTGATCGAGCCCCCCGTCGCGGTCGAGCCCGAGATGGCCACACTGATTCGGTACGTTCCGGGGACGGTGGGCGGGCTCGTCGGCAAGCCCAAGCTCGCCGCGCCGCCGAGACCGATCGAAGTACCGCTCAGGCTCGCGATCGCCGGATAGATGGCCGTTACGACGGACTGGAGGGTGCCGGTCTGGGCGAAGCCCCCGCTGGGCAGCGTCGTGTACGGCGTGTTCGAAATGAGCGACGACAGGTCGTCGAGTAATCCTTCGGCGACGGCCCGATCCTTCATGGAGGCGCCGATGGCTTGCGCGCTTGACGGCAGGTAGGTACTAATGAGGCTCTGCGGGAATTCGAACCAGCGCCCCCCGACGAGGAGCTGCAACGCTGCGACCTCGCTGGTCGAAAGATTTACCGAGGGCACAGTGGCGAGAACCGTGAGGTCCACTTCGGCGTAGACGTTCGAGTCGACGTCGCGCACATCGAGGAAGGGCTGGCCGCCCGCGTCGACCACGAGCTCGTAGTTGGCGTTGCCGCCCGACTGCGACAGGGCAGCACCTGTCGGGTTCGAGTAATTCATGTTCAGCGACAGATCGCCCAGGGCTTGCTCGGCTTGGGCAGTTCCCGCGCCCGAGACGCTGGCGGTGAGTTGAACCTGGAGGTCCGGCGATGCACCGAGGGACGTGATTGCTTGATTGAGGGTGGCCGTTGCGCCGCAGGCCGATAGTCCAAGCGCAGCGGCGAGCACCGCGACGATGACCATCTTTCGCATCTGGGCCTCCCTGCCGCCCTGGTACGCCGAGAGTCTTGGCGAGGAGTCGTCGTTGCTGGATCTCGAGGCGATTCCTGGCGAAACGCTACCACGGTGTCTCTTCGCTTCTTCGGGCGCGACGCCGTTCGATCCGGCCATTCGCACGCTGCGCGGGGAAGGGCGGCCGCAGCGAACCATTCAGCGCCGTGGCCCAAGCCTCGATCAACGGCTCCTCAAATCTTGCGTTTTGGCCAAGCGATGCCGTCGCGGCGTCGCCGGGCAACAATGTCGCGTCCGACGCGTCGAATCGCGAGCGTGTTTCTGCTCACCAGCGCTAGCGGGCAGTCCGATGTTCGAGTCGCCAAACTAAACGAAGGCCCGTCCAGGTGTCGTCGATGGCGCAGACCTTGTTGTCGACCAGCCCCTTCGCCAGCGCGCATGCCCGAACGACGTGATCGGTGACGTCCGTGCCGACACCTGACGCACGCTTGGGCCCGGCGACCCAGAGCGAACCTGCCGGGAAGATCATCTGGCTGAGAGCGTCCATCTCTCGACCAACGCGCGCCGAGCGAACAAAGAACGCGACGACGACGTCGGCGCGTCCCCTCGCAGATCGTCTCACGGTGACGCTCGCCGGCCTTGCGACGTCGAACTCCGACGGGGCGTGAATCAGCGCGAGCGTCGAGCCCTCTCGTATGCCGAGCTTTTTGTCCAGTGGTGTTGTCGAGTATCCAGCGATTGGCTCAGTATGGCATCGGGGATCATCGCGACCGCACGGCGCCCGGGGCCGATCCGTCCTTAACCGCGCGAGACGAGCTGCGCCGCCCGTGGCTCTTCTAGTGTTGGTCGATGGTTGACCCGCATTCGAGCACGGCCGAGTTCGCGTTTCGCTCGGCGACCGACGTCGTCGCAGGCTTGGCATCGGGCGACGTAACGTCGGCCGGGTTGGTCGACGCCCTCGTCGAGCGCGCCGCGGCGCTCGACGCCCCCCACAGCGCCGTCGGCCTCAACTCCATCGCCGCCCTGAGCGAGGACGCGCGCGAGATCGCCGACGAACGTGACGACGAGCACCGACGCGGGGTTTCGCGCGGCCCCTTGCACGGCGTGCCGGTGCTGATAAAGGACAACATCGAAGCCCTCGGGCTGCCCGGCCTCGCTGGTTCGACGGCACTCGTCGGTCGGCCGAGTCGCGACGCCGAGCTCGTCACTCGATTGCGCGATGCCGGAGCGATCGTCCTTGGCAGCACCAACCTCAGCCAGTGGGCCAATATCCGCTCGCCGCGATCGACGAGCGGCTACTCGGCGAGCGCGGGACTCGTCGCCAACCCCTGGGCGCTTGATCGCTCCGCCGGTGGCTCCTCGTCGGGATCGGGGGCCGCCGTCGCGGCGGGGCTCGCGCCGATCGCCGTGGGCACCGAGACCGACGGCTCGATCGTCTGCCCGGCGTCGGTGAATGGCGTGGTGGGACTGAAGCCGACCGTGGGCACGGTGCCGACGACTTTCGTCGTGCCGATCAGCGCGAGCCAGGACAGCCCCGGGCCGATGGGTCGCAGCGTTGACGACGTCGCGCTGCTCTACGGCGTGCTCGCGGCCAGCGCACCGCCGGCATCGGAGCTCACGCCGACCTTCGCCGTCGCCTCGAACTGGCGCACCGGCCACCCCCAGACCGACCAACTTTTCGACGACGTCGTCGGACTGCTGCGCGAGGGCGGGCTCGCCATGACCGATCGCGAATTGGCTCAGCCCGGTGAACAGGAAGAGAAGGACGAGAGCGTCGTGCTCTTCGCCGAACTCTTGGATGACCTGAGCGACTATCTAGCTCAGCGACCGGGCGAGGGCGTGCGCTCGCTCGCTGACGTCATCGCCTACGAGGACGAGCACCGCGATAGTGAGCAGGTTTACTTCGGTCACGAGTTCTTCCTCCGGGCAGTCGAGACCGGGGGACGCAAGGGGGACCAGTACGCCGAGGCGCGCCCGCGCAACCTCGCCTGGGCCGTCGACACGTGTCTGACGCCTGGCCTGGACGGCGTCGACGTCGTAATCGCCCCCGCCTACGGCCCGAGCTGGAAGAGCGATCTCGTCGTGGGTGGGCACCCCGGACCTGCGAGCTGCGTGACGACGCCGGCGGCCATCGCGGGCTGGCCGATCATGTGCGTGCCGATGGGTCTCGTGGGTGGGCTGCCCGTGGGTCTCGCGATCGTCGGTCGGGCCCACAGCGAGTGGACCGTCATCACGGCAGCCCGTCAGGTCGAGCAGTTGCTTCGAGCTGAGAACCCTTGGCCGAGGCCGAACTGGACGACGCCGACGCGAGGGTGACCGCGGCGCGGCGCGACGCGGGTTGTACGCGGCGCTGCCTCAGGGAGTCCGGCGTTTTCGCAGGCGCCATGTCCATCCGAGGAGAGCCACGCCGCCCACGATGAGGATGGCGCCGAAGACGGCGTACAGGGGCCGGCCGCTCATGTACGAACCGTGCAAAGCGTTCGTTCCCTGGAATAGCCAGACGATGCCGACCAAGGACACCACAACGCCGATAATGGTCCGACTCCACACGACGGCCTCCGATCAGGACCAGGGAGCAATCGACTCTCACCAAAACTACTCACCCCCGGTACGGGGTAGTGGGCGACGTCGTAAATTGGCGCGAGGACTCGTCGGGGTGGACGAAAACGTCAGTCGACCTACGTTGAGGCGCTCCGCGAGGGCACGGCGTAAGTTCGCCGGGGGAGGAGTTTTGTGGCGACATTCGATGACGTCGTGCGCCTCTGTGCGAGATTGCCCGAGGTGACCGAGTCGACTTCCTACGGCACGCCGTCGCTCAAGGTGCGTGGCAAGAGTTTCTGTCGACTATGGGGACCGCGGGATCGGTCCAAGGCCAACGTCGGCGACGCAGAGGTGCTTGTCGTCTTCAGCGAACTGGACGAGAAGGAGTTCCTCTTGGCGGAGAGCGACGGCTCCGTGTTCACCGCTCCCCACTACGACGGCCACGGAGCGCTGCTGATCCGTCTCGAAAACGTGGAGGAGGGACTGCTCGAGGCCCTGTTGCTCGAGAGCTACTTGCTTCGAGCTCCCAACGCGATTCGCCGTCAGTTCCCCGAGGGCAAGGCAGACTTCTAGGACTTCGTGCGCCAGGCCGTCGCTGACCTAGGTGGCCAGCAACTTCTCCCACGTCAACAGGGTGTCGTCGACGTTGAGGGGCCCGGTGCGAATCGTGATGGTCGCGTGGATCCGACGTGGTGCGAGTCCGGTGTCTGCGAAGCCGAGCGAACGGTACAGCGCCTGTGCTGCGGGGTTCGTAGCGCTCACCGAGAGACGAAGTCGGGTCGCCCCGCGTCGAACGGCCTCCGCTTCAACGGCCGCGACGAGCTGGGTGGCGACGCCTCGTTGTCGGTGCTCGGAGTGCACCTCGAGGTCCTGGAGGCTCGGCGGGTCATCGCGGGTGAGATAGGCGTGCCCGACGGGCGTGTTGCCGATCCACGCCACGAGGTAGTTGCCGTCACCCTGATTGAGCCGGGCTAGGCCGAGGTGCTCGATGGCAACGTCGACCTCGATGTCTCGGAGAGGGTGGATCTCAATCTCGCGCCGCACGTTGACCAGGATGTCACGACGTCGCGAGCGAACGCTCGACGCCGGAATCGCGTTGGCGGCAAAACCCGCGACGCTCGCTCAGTGCGGGCGTGGGGCGGGGAAGCGAATTGTCTTGGGCTCGGTGAAGGCCTCAAAGAGCGAGCGTCCGCCGACACGTCCCCGTCCACTCAGGCTCCCCGAGCGTCCCCCGAAGGGGAGATGGGACTCCCAGACGTTGGTGGAAGCATTGATATTGATCCAACCGGCGCGCGCGGCTTCGGCGAAGGCGAGACCGCGCTCGAGATCCCTGGTGAAGACGGCGGCCGTGAGTCCGAAGGGCGACGAATTCGTCAACTCCAGTGCCTCGGCGTCCGACCGGATTTCAAGGATCGGAACGACCGGCCCAAAGGTCTCCTCGTAGGCCACCTTCATATCGTTGGTCACGCCGAACAGCACTGTCGGTTCGACGAAGAGCGCGGTCGGGTGCCCCGGAGCTCGGCGACCGCCACAGGCGACAGAGGCCCCACGGGCCCGAGCGTCGCCGACGTGCTCGTCGAACTTCGCGGCGTTGGCTTCGTTATTGAGCGGACCCATGGTGGTCGCGGGATTGAGAGGGTCGCCCAGGCGCACTCGCTCGGCCGTCGCCGCCACCACGCGTTCGACGAACTCATCGTGCACCGAAGAATGGACGAGGAACCGCTCGCCCGCGGTGCAACTCTGGCCCGCGCAGAGGTACGCAGCCTCGAGCGCCGCTTCGGTTGCGACCTCGAGGTCGGCGTCCTCGAGCACGACCATCGGCCCGTTGCCCCCGAGCTCGAGCACCTGGGTCTTGCCGGCCGCGCGTTCGGCGACGCGCCGTCCAGTCGACACCGATCCCACGAAGCCAACGGCGTCCACCCCCGGATGCCCCACGAGGCCGTCGCCCACGACGGACCCGGGTCCCGGGAGGAAGTTGAAGACCCCGCCGGGCAGTCCGCTCTCGGCGATCACCTCGGCGAGCAGCGACGAGCACGCTGCCGTCGTCGACGCTGGGTTCCAGACCACGGTGTTCCCCGCGGCGAGCGCCGGCGCGAATACCTCGGCGCCCATGGTGTAGGGCCAGTTCCACGGCGAAACGACGCCGACCACCCCGAGCGGAACGCGCAGCACCAGGACACGAGCGTCCGCCGAGGTCGATGGCGGCAGCGATCCCTCGTCTCGCTTGGCGTCCTCCCCAGCCATGTGGAAGTACTCGATCAGCTCATTGACTTCGTCGTACGCCTCGGTGACGAGTGGCTTGCCTTGATCCACGCTGAGCGCGCGAGCCAGTTCGTCACGACGCTCGCGAAGTGCCGCCGCAGTTGCGTCAAGGTGCGCCGCGCGCTCGAAAGCCGAGCTCGCCGCCCAAGCGGGTGCCGCACGTCGAGCTGCATCGACAGCGCGCTCCACGTCGCCGATGTCGCCGACGGCGACGGTGGCGATGTCGTCGCCGGTCGCGGGGTTCGTCGCCACCATCGCGCCGGCGCCGCCTGGGCACCACTGCCCATTCACATAGAGCAAGAACTCGCGCACCACGCACCCCCTTCAGCCGGCGGATCAGCCCTGCTCAAGTTAAGCAGCGGTGCGCGCCGTGACGCAGTTGACGAGGGATCGGCGAACACTGGTTTAGGTCGACACTGGCGACAGGAGCGCCGCAGGACGCTAAGTCGTTGAAGGGATCGCTTGTTGGCTAACGCTGTTCAAGAGTTGGTCGATGGCCTCGGCGTCAAGTGGGCGGGCGAAGTAGAAGCCCTGGGCGGCGTCGGCGCTTTCCTCGATGAGTCGAAGGCGCTGCTCGTTGGTCTCGACACCTTCGGCGACCGTCGTAAGACCGAGGTCTTTGCCTAGCTGGACAAGGGTATGCACGAGCGTCGCCGCTTCGAGGCTATTCACCTCGCCCGAGACGAAGCTCCGGTCGATCTTGATGATATCGATGGGGAAACGGCGCACATAGGCGAGCGAAGAGTAACCGGTGCCGAAGTCGTCGATTGCCAGACGCACGCCGAGAGCCTTTAGCAACTTGAGTCGCTCTGACGTCTCTTCGACGTCGACCATGAGGGTCGTCTCGGTGAGCTCGAGGATGAGCGCTGCGGGGTCGAAGTTGCTCGCCCGCAGTGCACTTTGCACGTCGTCGACGATCCGATCCCGTTCGAGCTGACGGGCCGAGATGTTAACCGACACGCTCAACTGTCGTCCCTCGTCGTGCCAGGCGGCCCCTCGACGGCAGGCTTCCTGTAGCACCCAAAGGCCGACGGGCACGATCAGGCCGCTCGTTTCGAGGGCAGGGATGAAGTGGTCGGGCTGGATGACGCCGCGCACCGGGTGGCGCCAGCGCAGCAGGGCTTCGACTCCAGTGATCACGGCGCTCTCGAGACTGACAATGGGTTGGTACTGGAGGAAGAACTCATCCTTTTCAAGCGCGCTATGGAGATCGACACTGAGCGTGCGACTGTCGACTATCGCCTCTTGCATCGAGGGCAGGAACATCACCGCGCGTTGCTTGCCAACGCCCTTTGCTCGGTACATCGCGATGTCAGCGTCGCGCAGGAGATCCTCGGGCGCGCTACGCATCCCTTCGGCGATGCCGATGCTCGCCGACACGTCAAGCGGAGTTTCGCTAGCGGGAATCACGAAGGGGACTGCCATCACGCCGAGGATCCGGTCGGCGAGCGCCTCGGCGCCGGGGGCGAGGGACGCGCCCTCGGCCAGTATTACGAACTCGTCACCACCGATTCTGCCGACCGTGTCGCCCTCGCGCAGCGTCTTGGCGAGCCGGTTGCCGACCTCGATCAAGAGCTGGTCGCCAGCCGGATGACCGAGCGTGTCATTGATGTCCTTGAAGTTGTCGAGATCCAAGAAGAGCAACGCCACCTCGGTGTGATCTCGCCGGGCCCGCGCGATCATCTGGTCGATGCGATCGAGGATCAGGGCTCGGTTCGGCAGGCCGGTGAGCCCGTCGTGCAGGGCCAGGTGCTCGAGCTCGCGGGTTCGGTCGTGCACCAGTGCGACGGCCCTCGAACGTCCAGTGCCGAGCAGGTAGATGAGCGCGCCGAGGAAGAGGCTCATCGCGACACCGATTAAGAGCAGCGCGAGCGCATTCGCGTTATCCTGCACGAGGCCCCGGTCAACCACCGCGAACGTCTTGACACGCCAGCCGTTGTGCAGGCTAGCGAACCGAGACTGCGCGCCCCTCGGCGCCGAGCCGGCGCTGAAGGTCGCCTTGGTCGAATCTTGCTGATACTGGAACTTGACGGCCGTGTGGGGATGACCCTTGAGTGCCGTCACTAGCAGCTCGTGGGGCACGAGGAGTGTCCCAGTCCAGCCGACGAAGTCAGCGCGGCGCTCGGGAATGGTCGCAGGAACTGCACCGGTGGAGTAGACGGGCGTTCCCACCACGAACTCCTCGGTCGCACCCGACCCGTAAGGGAAGTAGGCGCCACGACCGCTGTCGCGGGCCTTCAAGAAGAGCGGTCCCAAGGGCGTGTCGCAGAAGTCGAGGCCGGCCGGCTCATGCATGCCGCCGGGTCGGGTTATCTCGACCTTGGCCAAGCAGTAGTAGGCACGGTTACCCGATGGGGTGATCACGAAGTTTCCCTGGGGACCAAGCGTGCCAGTGGGATCTCTCGTCACCGTGGCTTCGAACGCACCGAGGCTCGATCGGGACACGATGACCACTTCGGCGATGCCCGTGAGTTCGGGGTAACGCTGGAAGGCGTGCGCCGCGGCCATCCACGACCGGAAGTCAGACTGGTTGGCGCTCGGGAAGCTGGCAAAGAAGGCGCCCGTGGCATCGACAAGGTCCTGCTCGTGTTGGATCGCCAGATTGAGCGTTGAGACGATATCGGCTGAGGAGGAATCCACGAGTTGACGTGACGTCTGGCCATCGTTGCGCGCGACCTCGCGCGCGCCGAGCACCGTAGCGAAGCAGCCCGAAGCGAAGAGCAGCAAGGCCAGCGCCAGCCAAAGTGGGCGACGTCGGCTCACGCTACCTCGCTCATGACGGAAACGGGTTCGTGGCGCGGGGCCGCGGGGCCCCGACTGCCCGGGGCGTCACTCGGGCCCTTGATTCCTCGGGGGCCATAGGAGCGGTCAGTAGCGCGCATGCTTGACAAAATGTTGCCAAAATGTCGTCCCCAGACTCTCACCACGAAACGCGTTGGCCTTTTCCGTATAAAAGCCTAGGACGCGTGCCCAATTTTCCATGGCATTGTCGGCGGCGCATCAAGCGCCGGCCGACCCACCGACGACCTACATGGGCATCGCTTCGTAGATCTCAAGTGTGCCGCCGCTCGAGAGCAGCGGGCAGCTAGCAGCCAGCTTGGCGGCGGCGTCGATGCTCTCGGCCTCGACGATCGAGTAGCCCGTCAGCCCCGGTGACGCCGCACCGGGCGAGACTGAATCTGCATTACTCGGACTCTTCGAAGCCACTCGTGGCGAACGATCGCAGGTAGTCGATCGAGCTGGCCAAGGCGACTTCGAGGGGTCGCGTGCCTCGCTCGACCTTCGCCAGTAGGAGACCGCCCTGGAGGCTCGCGAGGACGCCGAGCGCCAAGACCTCGACGTCGGCGTCGCGTCGAAGAACCCCCGAGCGCACCATTCGGGCGAGCCCGACGGTGATTACACGACGCCACCTGTCAAAGGCTTCACCGAGCTTGTCGCGGGCCACCTCGTCGAAGTCGACGAGGTGGCCCGCGAGCGAGCCGAGCGGGCACCCGCCCCGGCACTCGACGGCGCCCTGCACGGCGAGGACCATGTTGCGCCACGCCTCGAGGTCCTCGAAGTTCTCGAGCATCTCCATGTGCGGCAGGTGGCGCGCGAGTACTCGATCGCGCTGGCATTCGATGACGGCGTGAACGAGGTCGCTCTTGTCATCGAAGTAGTGGTACAGCTGGGACTTGCTCGTGCTCGTCGCTCGGAGCAGGTCGTCCAGGCTCACCCCGTCGAGACCGCGCTCGAAGATGAGGTCCGACGCCGCGGCGACGATTCGATCTCGCGTGCTGCGACCTTTGGAGGTCAGTGGCCTTGGCTTCGGCTGTTCGATGTCGGTCATCAAGCCAGTACTCCTCGGAAATGGACCTTATAGACCATTCTTTGGCGTTTCCGCGGGAGTACGGGTCCGGCCTGGGATGGCGAACCGCTCCCGTGGTCGCTTGTCTCACATTGGGCAAGGGACACAACGTCACGAAAACAGACGTACTGGACATGACAGTTCATTAAAGGAGCCCATACGGTGGACCCCGTAGTCCAGTCTCTTATGACAGCCCTCCCGTTGCCCCCGAAACTGCGCCGTCGCGCAGCCCGTCTAGCTCGCGCGAAAGCGGAGTCGCGACCATCGGCGAGCGACGGTCGATCGCTCGTGGCCGACGTCGGTGACGATCGCGGGCTGATGAGTTCGGCGAGCGGACTGACAACGAATACCGAGGGTCAGCGCTCGGGTGCGCGCGATGGGTAGGCGGCTACTCGGCGGCGGGCGAGGCGTAGGGATCGCAGAGCCGAGGCTCTCGTGGCGCGACGTATTTGATGCGCTGCCCGACGCGGCGGTCCTCGTTGACAGGGAAGGGCGAATCCACGACGTGAACCGACGCCTCGCGGCGCTGTCGGGCTACCGCCACGAGGACCTCGTTGGACGCAGCATTCAAGTTCTGGTCCCACCACGCCATCACGCGAAGCAGGAGGAATACCTCAACGACTATTTGCGGAACCCGAGGCTGGAGAGGATGGACGACCTGGATATTGCGCTTCTCTGTCGAGACGGCAGCGAGGTCGACATCGATGTCGCGCTCTCGCCTCTCGAAATGGACAGCGAGAGCTGGGTCGTCGCGGTGGTACGCGACCAACGCGTACGGCGGGCGGCCCTCGAAGCGAGGTTGGAAGCCGAGCGACGATTCCGCGTGGCTTTCGAGAACAACATGGCGCCGATGGTCCTCGCCGACGCCGAAGACCGAATGACTGCGGCCAATGAGGCCTTCTTCAACATGGTGGGCTTCACCGCTGACGAGCTCTACGGGAACGACACGCTGAACTTCACCCACCCCCACGACGTCGGAGTGACCGAAGCGACCCTTGAGAGGGCCAGGCGGGGCGAGACCCAGCCGATGCGCTATGTCAAGCGCTACCTGCGCAAGGACGGCCGCACCATCTTCTCCGAGGTCTCGCGCTCCACCGTGCTTGCCGAGGACGGCAACATCAGCTACTTCGTCTTTTCGGAGCGTGACATCACCGAGGAGCGGTTCTTGAACGAGCGACTCAGCCACCAGGCGCTCCACGATCCCCTGACCGGACTGGCCAATCGCGCGCTCTTCGAGGACCGCCTCGCGCAGGCGCAGGCTCGAACGCTTCGCCACGGGGGGCTGGGTGCCGTGTTGCTGCTCGACCTCGACGATTTCAAGGAGGTCAACGATACGCAGGGCCACTTGGTGGGCGACCAGCTGCTCGTCGAGATCGCGCGCCGCCTCGAGCAAGTGACACGCTCCATGGACACCCTGTGTCGCTTCGGGGGTGATGAGTTCCTGTACCTGGCCGAGGGACTGACGTCGCAGCAGGAGGCGGTCGAGATCACCCGCCGGCTGCTGGATGTGTTGCACGAACCCTTCGTCGTCGCGGGCAACTCGGTCGAACAGCGTGCCAGCGTCGGCGTCGTCGTGTGGGACGAGGCGCGGGCGCACTGCATGGAGCTCGTCCAGGACGCCGACGTCGCGCTCTTCGAGGCAAAGCGGCGCGGCAAGGGTCAGTTCGTGGTCTTCACCTCGGCGATGCACGAGCAGGTCGTCAGTCGTTACACGTTGCTGCACGACCTGCGCCACGCCCTCGCCGCCGGCGAGCTGACGATGCACTACCAGCCGATCGTCGCGCTGGCGAGCGGCGAAGTCGTGGGCTTCGAGGCGCTTATGCGCTGGCACCACCCTGAGCTCGGCTGGGTGTCGCCCGGTGAGTTCATCGCCCTCGCCGAGCAGAGCGAGCTCATCGTGGAGCTCGGCTCCTTCGCCCTCAAGGAAGCGGCGAGCGCCGTCGGCACTTGGGCGGTGGCGGGCGCCCAACGACCTTTCGTCGCGGTCAATCTCTCGCCGCGCCAGTTCCTCGACCCGGGGCTCGCGTCAACGATCAGCGACGTGCTGCGCGAATGCGGCCTTGCGCCCGACCGCCTCGTCGTCGAGATCACCGAAGGCGCTGCGCTGGCCGACATCGACGAGACGCTGCGGGTAATCGATCACCTGGGCCGCTTGGGAGTGGCCTTCGCGCTGGACGACTTCGGCACCGGCTACTCGTCGCTGGCGTACCTCACGGCGCTGAAGCCGCGCGTCGTCAAAATCGACCGGTCGTTCGTGATGCTCGCCGGACGAAGCGAGCGCGACGACGCCCTCCTTGAAGCGATCACCACGTTGGGCCACCGGCTCGGCAGCATCATGCTCGCCGAAGGCATCGAAACCCCCGCGCAGTTGGCTCGCCTCCGTGATTTCGACTGCGACCTCGGCCAGGGCTTCTTCTTCGCCTCCGCGGTGCCATCGAATGAAGCGCGCGGCCTGCTCGAGCGCGGGTACGACGCGGCGAAGCGCGAATTACGAGACGTGGGCGACGTCGACTCGTAGACCGGGCTCGGCCAAGCGCACCGGTCCACCGAACATCCGGCTCGCGCGCTTGGCCGCATCCTGCGGGTCGACGTTCGGGCCGAAGTGGGTGAGCAGCAGGAGGTCGACTTCAGCTCGCTCCGCCATCGTTCCGGCGTCTTCGGGAGTGCAGTGCGGGTTCCACGCGCCCTCGGATCGAGATGGGATCCCGACCTCGCAGATGAACACCGTCGCGCCCAGGGCCAGTTCGACGAGTTCGTCGCAGGGTCCGCTGTCACCCGAGTACGCCAACGCGTGCTCGCCGACCGACGCGCGCAGCCCGAAGGCCGGAACGCCGTGGCGCACCGCGCGCGTCAGCAGCTCGAGGTCGCCGAAGTGGTGGCGGTCGCCGTCGTGGTGCTCGGTCACTTTGAAGACCGAGGCCATGTCGTGGACGTGCTCGCCTGCGATGAAGTGGCTGACCCGCGTGGTCCAGCCCGGCGGCCCGAAGACGGGCAAACGGGATGTTCGACTCATCTCACCGAACGCATAGGCGTAGTAGAGCGCGGGGAGGTCGCCGAAGTGGTCGTCGTGCGCGTGGCTAACCCACAGCGCGGTTAGAGCTTCCAGGCTCACGTGACGCTGCACTTCGGCGAGTGTCCCCGGCCCCGCGTCAATCCAGAGCTTCACGCCGTCGAACTCGAGCAAGTAGCCCGAGCAGGGCCGGTCGGGCTGGGGATACGGCGTGTTCGTGCCGAGCACCGTCACGACGAGTCCCGAGCTCGGTGGAAGTGCAGTCTGGGGGACGGTGCTCACGGGGCTTCGATGGATGCTCCGTCACGTGCGAGGCACGGGGCCTTCGCGCGATCGACACGGCGGAAGTCATCGTGCGAGGTCATCGGTCCATCATTGTCGAAGCGGTGCGGGTCCTTCGAGCGGTTGGCGGGACCGAAAAATGAGTGAGGTTTGCTAGACCTGTGGTGTGCAGATCCTTACGGCGGGCGTTTTTCGCCTGATCGCGCGCTGCACCTTAGTGTCGGGCCTCGTCATTGCGACGTTCGGGCTCGTCGACGCTCGAGGTGCCGGGGCGTCGTCAGGGACGCCGGTTGCGGTATCGCGGCTGGCCAGGTACGAAGTCGCGGTGTACAACGCGGTGGAAACCTTCGATATTCGGTCCAACGACTTGACCAACTCTTCCACTCTGGCCCAGGTCGAGGCCGTCGCCAAGCCACTCGGCTTGGTCATCCAAACCTTTCGGTCCGAACTGGTCGGCCAAGCGTGGCCAGCGACCGCGAGGTCCGACCTGAAATCAGTCGACCAGGCGTCGTCGCCCCTCACGTCCGACCTGCTGACGGGCAGCGCGATCACGAGCGCTCCGTCGATTTCGGCGTGGTTGTCAGAGACGGCCAGCGACCTACGCGCGTGGATCGCCGACGCAGACGTCGTGAACCACGTCCTTCGGATGCCAATGTTTCGCGATGCGTCCTACGTTGACGCCTGCAGCGCCAACGCCGAGATCGTGCTCATCGCGGTGAAGGCCTTCAGGGCCTCCAACCCGGGACTGGCTCCCACTCGGCCACGCTTGCTCGGCACCGCACACGGCGGGCCGTACCTCTCGAACTGGCCCGAGAACGCGCCCTACTACTCGATCAGCCTCAACGCCTCGGGCCAGGTGCTGATCTCGGCTCCAGCGAACGACCGGCCTTCGGTCTACAGCCCGACCGTCTGCTACGGCGCCTTCTCGTAGCGCATGCACGGCGCCCCAACAGCGCTACCACTTCCGATCGCGTTGCAGCCCTCGGTGCCTCGCGATGCCTTGCGCGGCCGAGTGCCTCGGACGCAGCCAGTTGCCGCGGGAATGAACCCTCTCAGAACCGGTGGTGCGCGCTCGTGAGATTGACGCGGTACGTATCGCCGCGGCTGGCCAGTGGCGTACCTTCGGTGGCGTAGTGCGCGAGTGCCCGTTCTTCGAGGCCGCGGGGCGGAAAGCCGCCGGCTCGAATCACCCGCCACCAGGGCACGTCCGGGCCGCAGTGCGCCATGATCCTTCCGACCGATCGGGCGCGCCGGGTCCCGAGCGCGGCCGCCACCCCCCCGTAGGTCGCGACTCGGCCGGGCGGGATGGTCCGGACGAGTTCTAGGACGTGCTCCTCAAAGTCCAGCTCGCCCAATTCGCCGTCAGTTCGTCGCGCGATCAATGTCGGAGGCCTCGTCACTTCGGTACGTTGGTGCCATGACCATATTGACAGTCTTTCGAAGCCGGCTGCGCGAAGGCGTCGAACGCGAGTACGAGCCCGTGGCAGTCGAGATGAGCACGATTGTCGCCTCGATGCGCGGCTTTATCGACCAGAAGTTCTACGCCGCCGAGGACGGCGAGCGGGTAACCATTGTGCGCTTCGCCGATGAGGCGAGCCACCGAGCCTGGGCGCGACACCCCAAGCACGTTAAGGCTCAACAGCGGGGCCGTGACGAGTTCTATTCGTGGTACGACATCTCAGTGTGCGAAGAGTCCTACGGCCGTACCTTCGTCGCGTCGTGAGCGCCTGGCGCAACCGCACACTCGAGTCATGCGAGGCGACGGCGCGTCGTTGCGATCCGGCACCTCGAATTTGCTTCAGGGTGTCGTAGCCTCCACGTGGTGGGTGAGACCATGCGCGGTGGTTCTACGGTGAGCTGTATCGCGTGATGGAACGAGCAAGGAAGTAGGGGTATGGAAACAGTCAACGAAGCTGTCGTGGCGGAACGCCTTCGCGGCCTGCCGGGACCGGACCCCCGCGTCGTCGTGTCGGGTAACTTCGCCACTCCCTGGGAGCTTGTACGGTTGCTGGACCAGAGTCTCGAGCGCTGCCGGGCCTTCGTCATGAATCCACAGCCCGGCTGGCCCTGTCGAGACGGCTTCATCACCGAGACGCCCTTCGTGGGCCCGGGCGCGCGGAACGATCCGTGGCTCGACTACCTGCCGATGCGTCTTTCCCTCGTGCCGAGGCTCTTCAGCGCGATGCGCCCACCCGACGCCGTATTTCTTCATACGTCAACGCCTCGCGCCGGCAAGATCTCGTTGGGTGTGGAGATCAATATCTTGCCGGCGGCGATTGAGGAAGCGCGCCGCCGCGGAGGACTCGTAATCGCCCAGCTCAACTCCAATATGCCCTATACCCGCGGCGACGCGGAGATCGACGTGGATCAGGTTGACCTCGCCATTGAGGTCGATGGGCCGCTGGCCTCACCGACTCTTCGCCCGCCCGATGAGATCGAGTCGTCCATCGGTGAACTTGTGGCGTGGCTCGCGGGCGACGGCGGCACGCTCCAGGCGGGTATCGGTCAGCTACCCGATGCGGCGCTCAGCCACATGGGGGAGCGTCGTCAGATGGGCGTCTGGTCCGAGATGGTTAGCGACGGTGTGCTCGACTTGGAGCACGCCGGCGTGCTGGATCCCTCGCGCGACATCACGGCTTCGTTTCTCTTCGGCTCACCCGAGCTCTACGCGTGGGCCGACGCCAACCCCCGGCTCGTCATGCGCCGCACCGAGGTCGTGAATGACCCCGCCAGGATCGCCGGGCAGTCAGCGATGCTCTCCATCAATACGGCGATCGAAGTGGACCTCTATGCGCAAGCGAACGCCAGTTACGTGCGCGGAGCCATCTACTCCGGCTTCGGTGGCCAGCCCGACTTCGTCGTCGGTGCACTGCACTCCAGTGGAGGTCACGCCGTAATCTGCCTACGCTCGTGGCACGACAAGAGCGGAACCTCGACCATCGTGCCGAAGTTGAGCCAACCGGTGTGCTCGATCCAGCACTCCGTCGTTGTCACCGAACAGGGCATGGCGGCGATCTTCGGGCGCAGCCAACACGCTCAGGCGCGGCTGTTGATTGAAGAGACCGCGCATCCCAGCGCCCGCGCGTCGCTGTGGGAAGCGGCGGCGTCGCAGGGGCTGGTTCGCTCCGGTGGGCACGCCTGATCGCCCCGTTGGCGCTGGCTTCATCCCTTCTGCGCCTTTGTGCCGGAACATCGCACCATTGGTTGCGCGCGCTGCCAACCACCTAGGCGGAGGTGGGCGTCCTCGGCGAGGCTCTTTGGCCGCGTTCCCGTGCGCGATACGCGGCGGGCGGACGTCGGACTTCGGACTTCGGCCGTGATTGAGGGGCACATCTCTTGGGATGGCGCGCAACGATTTGAGGCGGCGACGCTCGTAGGCTGCCGTCATGAGAACGTCGCTGCGATGGATGGTGGCGGCCGCGGCTTCGATGATGGTGTTGCCGCTGACCCTTGCGGCAGCGCCAAGTCCTGCTGCCGCCACGGCGTCGTGTCACGCTCCGCGCATCGTCGGGCTCTCGGTCACGGCCGCCCGCGTCAGGGCGAGAGCGAGCGGCTGTCGCCTTCGGCTGACGGGGACATCGGTCAAGATGCCCACGATTCAGACGATCGGTTCACAAGGGGCTCGCCCCGGGCAGGTTACGAAGCTCTTGACGGCCAGCGTCAACCCGCTTTGTCCGAGCGCGGTCAATATTGGACCGCCGCCCGGTGAGCCGCTGCTGAGGCCAGGTCCGACGGAACTGGTGACCGGGCTCTTCATCGAAGGCGGGGCCTTGATCCTTCGCTCAGCGCCCAGCTGCAAGGTGCTGGTGGGCAAGTCGAGTGCCGGCACGATCACCGTCACCAACTCTGCCGGAACCGCCGTCGCCGACAATGCGGTCGTCACCGCCGGTCAGCTACTGGACGTCACGTTGAGTCCCGGTACCTACACCGTGACGGGCGTTTTTGCGAACGGGCCCGCGGCGCGCCCAATTACGGTGATGGTTCCTTCTGGGGAAGTGGTTCGCCAAGACCTGGTGCTCGACGTCCC
>Ga0209415_10005013_pt1 | contig 24017 bp, 14 predicted proteins | sample PeaSoiSIISIP2007_FD_187696 | JGI IMG/M metagenome (GOLD analysis project Ga0209415, IMG submission 187696) | Peat soil microbial communities from Weissenstadt, Germany - SII-SIP-2007 (SPAdes) (version 2) | ecosystem: Environmental > Terrestrial > Soil > Wetlands > Peat | place: Germany... | reverse complement strand
TGTGCGAGGGATTAGAGATTTTAAGCGGAGGATGAAAAAGATGTGGGTAATGACAAGCGTTGAAACGCTGGGCTATTGTCGGGGTGTCCCTCCGGGACGGAGGCCCGCTCGAATTTCCGGAAGGCATTGCGGTTAGGGCTATAGCGGCGACTCGTGTTCGCATTTTGCGGTTAACGGCTTTGCAGAGAGCAAGAACCAAGGCGTTCGGAGCCGGGTCGTGAGGTTCGCGGGCCGGCGGACATGCCCCTCAAAATGAACTTACTTGGCGATCTCATAGGACTCGTTGCCTCTGGCCGGACCCTTGGCTAGGCCAACTCAGCGTCGTCAGGCCTTCCGTCCTTCGCCTTCAATGTCGTGCAGAAGAAGTCCATGCCGCCGCGGTGCGCGACTCGCCGAAGGAATTCCGTGAAAGCTGATTCCTGCGTTATTCAACGGCGGGATCCACTTGATGTTTTGGATCGAGCAATCGGTCGACCGTTGATTTTTCCAGGCCGGACAGTTCCAGGGCAACTTCTCTTACGGTGCGTCCGGTTTCGGAGGCGGCCTTGGCAATCTTCGCCGCCTTGTCGTAGCCGATTTCAGGGGCTAGCGCGGCGCACATGGCGAGGCTGCGCTCGATATTTCCCTCGCAGCGTTCCACATTCGCCTCCAACCCGCGCACGCAGCGCTGTGCGAACACACGGCTCGCACGGGTCAATAATTCGATGCTTTGCAGAAGGTTGTAAGCAATTACTGGCATCATGGTGTTCAGTTCGAAATTCCCCGACGCAGCGCCAACGGTGGTTGCCGCGTCGTTACCGATAACTTGCGCGCCAACTTGCATCACCATCTCGCACATCACCGGGTTGACCTTGCCCGGCATGATGGACGAACCTGGCTGCGAGGCGGGCAGTCGCAACTCGCCGAGCCCCAGATTCGGGCCGGAACCGAGCCAGCGGATGTCGTTGGCAATCTTCATCAGGCTGACGGCCAGTGTTTTCAGCGCACCGCTGGTTTCGACACAAGCATCGCGCGCCGCTTGCGCTTCGAAATGATTGCTGGCCTCGCGCAACGGCAATTGGGTTGCCTTGGCGAGCCGTTTGATCGTGCGTCCCGCGAATTGTGGATGCGTATTGATGCCCGTGCCGACAGCCGTGCCACCCAGGGCGAGTTCTGACAAATGCGGCTGAACACCTCTCAGTCTCGCAAGGCCGTGCGCAATTTGGCTGGCATAACCGCTGAACTCTTGCCCAAGCCGGATGGGCAAGGCGTCCTGGAGATGGGTGCGTCCAACCTTGATGATCTCCCTGAACGCGCCGGCTTTGTCCGACAACGCAGCTTCGAGTTCATTCAGCGCGGGCCTCAAGCCGCCTTCGATTTCCCCCAGTGCGGCGAGGTGAATCGCGGTGGGAATCACGTCGTTGCTGGACTGCCCGCGATTTACATGGTCGTTCGGATGCACCGACCTGTCGCCGCGTTTGCCTCCCAGCAACTCGGCCGCCCGGTTGGCGATCACTTCGTTGGCATTCATGTTCGTCGAAGTCCCCGACCCGGTCTGGAAGATGTCCACCACGAAGTGGGCGTCGAACTTCCCCTCCTCCACTTCTCTCGCCGCTTGTTGAATGGCGGAGGCCAACCGCTCATCTAACAAACCCAGATCGGCGTTGGTAGCCGCCGCGTGCTGTTTGATCAAGCCCAAGGCGCGGATGAACGCCCGGGAAAAGCGTAGTCCGCTAATCGGGAAGTTTTCCACGGCTCGCGCCGTCTGCGCGCCGTAATAGGCCTCGGCAGGGACGCGCATCTCTCCCATCGAATCGATCTCGATGCGCAATGGGCCGCCGACGCTCATTCAGCCCCGCCCGTTGTGCCAGGCCCCGCGCCGGCAGCGATGAGGTCCATTTTTCCGTTCATTGTCTCCGGCAGCTTCGCGTTTCCGCTCACGGCCGCCGCCATGCAGGCGCCGCGGAAAGCCCGCGCAGTCCGCCTTAGTGTAGAGCGTAAACCCGACGCGCGATTAATGCAAACGCCAGGAAAGCGCTTATGGCCCACCTGCCCGCAAAATCAGGGCCAGTGCCGAAGGTCTCCTGCAGTCACGGAACGAGGCTCGTTTCGGCGACTTTGTCACTGGCCCTGCGTATGTCCACGCCCACTGACCAAAAAGGCTTGTCTTGGCGCTGATTGGCGCGCACCCTCGGCCATGCTTAGGACAAAGTGCATCACCGGGGTCATCTTGCTCGCCCCGCTTCAACTGTCGCTGGCCGCAGGACCTCAAAAAGTCGCTTCGGTCGAAGGCATCACCGAATACCTGCTGGATAATGGCCTGCGCGTGCTGGTCTTTCCCGACAACTCACAGTCCAAAATCACGGTCAACATGACCGTGCTGGTCGGCTCCCGCCAGGAGGGCTACGGCGAAACCGGCATGGCGCACCTCCTCGAACACATGGTTTTCAAGGGCACGCCCCGCCACCCGAAAATCCCCAAGGCGCTCCAAGACCACGGCGCCTCCTTCAACGGCAGCACCTCCAGTGACCGCGTCAATTATTTCGAGACCCTCGCCGCCACCGAAGAAAACCTCCATTTCGCCCTCGACCTCGAGGCCGACCGCCTGGTCAACAGCTACATCAAGAAGGAAGATCTCGAGTCGGAAATGACCGTCGTGCGCAACGAGTTCGAGCGCGGCGAAAACTCGCCCACGAGCGTGCTCGGCAAGCGCATCGCCGCCGCCGCTTACAATTGGCACAATTACGGCAAGCCCACCATCGGCAACCGCTCCGATATCGAACGCGTCCCGGTCGAGAACCTCCGCGCCTTTTACCAAAAATACTACCAGCCGGACAATGTGGTCTTGGTCGTCGCCGGCCGATTTGACGAGGCCAAGGGCCTGGCCCTGGTGCAGCAGTGCTTCGGCCACATCCCCAAACCCGAACGCACCCTCCCGGCGACTTACACCGAAGAGCCGGCCCAGGACGGCGAACGCACCGTCGTCCTGCGGCGCGTCGGCGACGTGAGCGCCGTCGGCGTGGTCTATCACATCCCCTCCGGCCCCCACCCAGACACCGCCGCCCTCCAAGTGCTGGCCAATATCCTCGCCACCACCCCCTCGGGCCGTCTCTACAAGGCCCTCGTCGAGACCAAGAAGGCCGCCACGGTCTCCGCTTACGCCAGCGCCGAGCACGACCCCGGCCTCATGGCGATCGATGCCGAAGTCCCGCAGGACGGTTCCCGCGACGAGGTCTGCCAAACCATCCTCAGCACGGTTGAGTCCATCGGCTCCGCCGGCGTGAGCTCCGAGGAGGTCAACCGCGCCCGCCAGCAGATTCTCAAGGCCCGCGAAATGGCTGCCACGGACACCAGCCGCATCGCCGTCTCCCTCAGCGAATGGGCCGCTCAAGGCGATTGGCGCCTTTATTTCCTGCACCGCGACCGCATCGAAAAGGTCACCCCCGAGGCCGTCCAAGCGGCCGCCGCCCGCTATTTGCAGCGGAACAACCGCACCGTCGGTCTGTTCATCCCCACTGCCAAAGCCCAACGCATCGAGATCCCCTTGACCCCCGCCCTGCCGGGCCTCGTGGCCGATTACCAGGGCCGCGCCCCGATCGCCCAGGGCGAGGCCTTCGAGGCCACGCCCGAGAACATCGAGTCGCGCCTCCAGCGCCTTGATTTGCCCGAAGGCATCAAGGCCACCTTATTGCCCAAGAAATCGCGTGGCCAGGAAGTCCACCTCGCCCTCACCCTCCGCTATGGCAACCAGGAGAACCTCAAAGGCTACGAAGCCGCCGCCGGTTTCCTGGGCGAATTGATGCATCGCGGCACCCGCAACCTCACCTATCAGCAACTGCGCGACGAGTTGGACCGCTTGAAAGCGAACCTCAACGCGGGCGGCGGCGGCGGCGCGCGCGGAGGCCGGGGCCGGGGCGCTCCTGCTGCCGCCGGCCCGTTGGGCGCGGTCAGCTTCTCTATCCAAGCCAAGCGAGACACCTTCCCCGAAGTGCTAAAACTCCTGGGCCAGATCCTGCGCGAACCCACCCTCCCGCCCGATGAATTCGAGGTCCTCAAACGCCAGCGCCTTGCCGCCCTCGAACAGATGCGCTCCGAACCCGCCCTGCTCGGCCCGCGCCTGCTCCAGCGCCTCTTGAACCCCTATCCTCAAGACGACGTCCGCTACGTCCCGACGGTCGAGGAATCCATCGAACGGCTGCGCCAGGCCACCCGCGATCAGGTGGTCCGGCTCTACCAAGACTACCTCGGCTCCCAAGCCGGCGAACTCACCATCGTGGGCGATTTCGATCCCGAGGCCTGTTTGCCCATCTTGCGCGACAGCCTCGGGGGCTGGAAGGCCGCCAAACCCTGCGCCCGCATCCCCATGCCCATCCCCGGCGAGATACCGGGCGCTCAAAAACAAATCCTCACCCCCGACAAGGCCAACGCCACCTATCTGGGCGCCCTCCTCTTCCCGCTGCGCGACGACCACCCGGACTATCCGGCCTTGGTCATCGGTAATTATATCCTCGGCAGCGGCGCCCTCTCCTCCCGTCTCGGCGATCGCATCCGCCAAAAGGAGGGACTCTCTTACGGCGTCAGCTCCAGTTTCAGCGCCTCCTCCTGGGACGAACGAGCCACCCTGACCATCACCGCCATCAGCAATCCCACCAATAGCCTCCGCGTGGTCAAGGCCGCCCGGGAAGAACTCGACCGCCTCCTCCGCGACGGCCTCTCCACCGACGAATTGGCCAACGCCAAAAAAGGCTATCTCGAAGCCCTGAAAATGAACCGCGCCAACGATCTCGCCCTCTCGGGCCTCCTCTCCAACCTCCGCCACCTCGGCCGCACCATGGCCTACGAAGCCGATTTCGAGAGGAAGCTCGCCGCCCTGACTCCCGACCAGGTCCTCGCCGCGCTCAAAAGCCACCTCGACCCCAACCACCTCATCGTGGTCACCGCCGGAGATTTTAACCTCACGGAAAAATGAGCGGTTAGCCGCCCCGACCGTCAAATAATCGCCGGGGCCGTGTGCCGGGAAAAGAGCGTGCGCAGGTTAAATCAAAACCGTAAGGTGCAACGGCAAATGGACGCATCGCCGAAATATCCGCCTGCGCAGAACCGCGACGATGTGCGGGTTCGCCTGCGCGAGGACTACGCACAAGCCGTGTTCGATTTGTTCGACGGGGCGATCGAGCCGGAACGGGCTTGCCCGGATCTTAAGGTCGTCGGTCACACGTCCAATTTTCTCAGTAACCTGCGGCTGCCGGTTCACCGGTGGTTTCGTTACAGCGCGGGCTTTTCGGCCGAGTGGGTGAAGTCGCTGCTCAGCGGGCGAACGGCAAGCAAAGTCCGCGTGCTCGACCCGTTTGTCGGCTCTGGCACAACTTGTTTGGCCTGTGATGAAATGGGGGTCGCCTCCTACGGCCTCGAGGCACACCCGTTCGTTCATCGGGTGGCGCAGGCCAAACTGGGTTATGCCGCCGACTCCGCCCAGTTTCTTGCGAAAGCCGAGAAGGCCTTCGCGTTTGCCCGGAAAGCGACCGGCCAAACTGAGCATTACCCCGAGGTCATAAAGAAGTGTTTCGGGCTAACGACGCTTGGTTATCTCGACCGCTTCCGCCAGGCCGTGGAAGCCGAAGAGGATGGGTCGCCGGAAGCCCGGTTGGTCTGGATGGCGCTCGTGTCGTCGCTGCGGGTCGTTTCCGAGGCGGGCACAGCGCCGTGGCAATACGTGCTGCCCGGCCGGCGCAAGACTGCGCCGCCGGCGCCTGAGTTGGCGCTCCGTAACGCAGTACAGATGATTGCCGCCGACATCCGCTTCCAGGCGCGCCGGGCAAAGCCCCTGGCGAATTTGCGCCTGGACGACGCCCGCACCTGTGCGACCGTACCCGACGCGTGGGCCACGCTGGTCATTACGTCGCCGCCTTACGCGAACAACTACGACTACGCCGATGCAACCCGGCTCGAGATGGCGTTCCTGGGCGAGATTCGCGGCTGGGGAGACCTCCAGGAAACAGTAAGGCGGCATCTGGTTCGAGCCTGCTCCCAACACGTGCCGCCCAACTCGGTGGATCTGGAGGAAGTCCTGGCAGCGCGGGAGCTTGCGCCCATCCGCGACGAGATAGTGGCGGTCTGCCGTCAACTGTCGTCCGTCCGGCTCGATCATGGCGGCAAGAAAACCTACAACAACATGGTGGCCTGCTACTTTCTGGACTTGGCGCAGACCTGGAAGGCGCTTCGCCGAGTGTGCGCTTCGCCGTCCGACGTGTGCTTCGTCATCGGCGACTCCGCGCCCTATGGTGTTTATGTGCCCGTGATCGAGTGGCTGGGAAAGTTGGCCGAGGCCGCGGGGTTTTCCGGGCCACGATTCGAGAAGCTCCGAGACCGCAATGTCAAATGGAAGAATCGCAAACACCGGGTGCCGCTGTGTGAGGGCCACCTGTGGCTTGAGGGATAGGGCCACCAACGGTTATGGCTCAATCTCTCGCGCATCGTTGGGGACAGGTTATTGGGAACTGCTTCGAGATGTTCGTTCGCAGCATCCTGGCGGAGGTCGCGGAAGCCCACAAGCTGTATCTGGACTCCAAAGGCCCGCGCAAGGCTCGGGGCGGCCACCGCAAGGTCACGTGGCCGGACGGCTATGGCAACAAGCACGACCTCGATTACGTCCTCGAGCGAGGAGGCACGGAGGAGACGCGCGGCGTGCCGGTGGCATTCATCGAATCAGCTTGGCGGCGATATACAAAACACTCGAAGAACAAGGCACAGGAGATCGAAGCCGCGGTCGTGCCGGTTGCGCTTACCTTCTCGCGGCATCAACCGTTCTGTGGGGCGGTGGTCGCAGGGGAAGTGACGAAGCACGCCCTGGATCAGTTGGAATCCAAAGGCTTTGCCGTCCTCCATGTTCCCTACGAATCCATCCAAAGCGGGTTCGAGGATCTGGGCATCGATGCTTCCTCGAAGGACGGCGTGGGTGGCACGACCGAGGATGAGTTTCGGGCGAAGATTTCAACATGGGAGTCGCTGGGCCAGCCATCGTCGACAAAGCGATTGGTGGCCAAGCTCCGCGCGCTACACAGCAGCGACATCGCCGCTTTCAAGCAGCGTCTCGAGGCGGCCGTTACCCGCCGAGTCATTTCCGTTCGCCTGACGGTGCTTCGTGGCTATTCTGTTGAGTGCGGCGACGTCGAAAGCGCGATTGCGTACTTAATTGCTGAAGGACGCAGCTACCGGCTGCGCGAGGGCGGCGAGCACCGGGAGAGCTTCGAAGTTCAGGTCCGTTTCAACACCGGCGCGAAGATTGATGCCACGTTCCCCGGCCGCGACGAGGCAATTGCCTTTCTCCGCAGCTTTGCGTGAATGGTTCCCCCGGCGTCGAAACCGGGAACCTGGAACGAACGATTCAGAAGACATTGCGGCCGCATTGTCAGCGCCGCCGGCGCGCGCTCAAACGGCTCTGCGTGGCATGCCTATTGCTCAAACACCGCCACCGGAATTGGTTTGTGCCGACCGTGCGTCGGCATTAGTTTTGCTCGGTTTTGGCCTGGATGAGTGCGCGGCGTCATATACTCGTTGCGGCGGCGATCCTGCTGCTCGGCGCGGGACTCGGCCTCTACGCTCGGAAAGCGCGCGGGCCGACGTACCTTGGCCGAACAACCGAACAGTGGTTCCGCGAATTCCGCGCCGCCGAAGCGCGCCACCAGAGGACCAACATCGCGAGTTACCTGGTGTCGCAGAGGGTCGCGTCGTTGGTGTTCCCGCAGAGAGCCAGCCCGGGAGGGGCCCGCTCCGGAGGGCCGTCGGCGTTCGCTCGGAATGTCGGCGTGCCGGTCCCCGGCGGCCCTCCGCGCTTTCGTGTGCCCATGACACCTGGGTTCCCCTGGAATCTCGATGTACAAGGGCTGCTCAAGGACCCGGCGGCCGACGCCCTGCGTGCCTTGGGGACGAACGCGGTCCCGTACCTGGTCCAGCAAATCCGCCGTGAGGACAGCCGCTGGATGCTGGCCTATTCGGACCTCTACTACCGCAAGTTCCCGCCGAAGCTGAGGGCCCTTGCCCCTCGACCGCCCACGCCTCGTGCCGTGGTCCGCGCAGACGCGGCGACGGCCCTGTCAGCATTGGGCAGCAGCGCCCTGCTCGCGGTGCCTGCGCTGTTCGAGAGCTTTAAAAGCGCCTCCTTCTACCCTAACGCTCAGAACGCGGTTCTCGAGACCCTCCGCCGGCTGCCGTTCGAACCCCGGGAGGCCGATCCAGTCCTGGATGATCTCCGCCGGCAGAATCGGCACTTTGAAGCGATGGAGATCGTGCGCCACCTCAGCCTGCACACCCCGGGAACCGCCCGGGTCCTGCTCGCGGCCTTGTCCTCGACGAATGTTTCCTTTCGAAAATCGGCCGTTTACCAACTGCCGTCACTGGCCCAGCAGGCCGCATCGGTTGTGCCCGCGCTGGCCGGCGCGTTAAAGGACAGCGATGCCGAGGTCCGCGAAGGCGCGGCGCGCGTCCTGGGGAACTGGCAGCCGCGGCCCCTCGGCACTCTGCCCGCGCTGGTCCAGGCGCTCAAAGAGGGCGACGGCGAGCTTCGCTACCTGGCGGCGCGGGCGCTGCTATATTGGGGCACCAACGCCCTGCCGGCGCTCCCGGCCCTGCTCGAGGCAACCAACGACCCCAATCCCATGGTCCAGCGCGTCTCGGCTCGCGCCGTGCGCAACCTCAAGGGAGAGAGCGAGTGAGAGCCTGGAAAAAACGCAAGCTCGTGGCGGTGCTGGGCGCCAGTGTGCTTGCGAAAATGAGCAACCGCAAAGAACGCAAAGAACGCAAAGAAAACCGCAGGTCCTTTCTCTTCTCTGCGTTCTTTGCGTTCTTTGCGGTTAACTACTCAGGGGAACGCTGGTGGGGAAGCAATGGGGAGGGCCGGGATCTGTCAGAAAGCTGTCAGATTTTTTGGGGGAGGCTCAGAAAGGCCCGTAAAAGGTGGTGCGCGCTGCAGGACTTGAACCTGCGGCCCCTTCCGTGTGAAGGAAGTGCTCTTCCACTGAGCTAAGCGCGCAACTGGACACGAAGGACCGATGGAAACCGTTGATTTTCATAGCCTTCCGTAAGTTTACCAGGCCAAATCTTCGCCTACAGGAAGGCGTCTGGCAAGCCCAAAAACCACCCCGGGCAGGATAAGGGCGGGGCCAGTGACAAAGTCTGTCGAGCCCCATCGGGCGGGCCATTTTGGAGTGCGGTGGCAAGCGAAGCGCGACACCGCTTTGGCTCGGGCAGCGGCTGGCCAGCCCGGACGTTGCGCGCGTTCGAAAGCGCCGTCGCCGCTTCGCTCTGCCGGCGCACTCCAGAGGGGCACTTTGTCAAACGCCCTGAGGACCAGGGATGAGCGGCCCGGGCCCCGGCTATTCCGGCCCCAGGTACACGCTGCCGCTATTGGTGGCGCCCAGGAACAAGCCGTAACCGGCGTTGTTGCCCTGGAGCAGCGCGCCGCTGACCGAAATGCTGGTCTTGGTCCCCGGCACCGGCACCGTGCCCTGGAATAGGCCCGAGGCGGTCGTGAGAGTCAGGCTCAACTTGTTGGTGCCGACCAGCTTGTTGCTGGCTTCCAGCGTCACCCCATTGGTCAGGCCCGGGGACAAGGTGCCCGGCTGGTAGAAGTTGCCCCCGGCCAGCTCGATGACCCCGTTGGTCCAGTTGAGCACGCGCGCGCCGCTGGTATAGGAGTAAAGCGACTCGAGCACCTGCAGCCCGTTGGTATACCCAAAGCCGTTGGAATAGAGCGCGCCGGGCAGTCCGGCCTGCTTGAGCCAACTCAGCGAGCCCACGACATCCTGGCCGGCGCCGTTGGTCGCAAAACTGAGCCAGCCCCAGGCCAGACCCTTGCCCGCGTAGGCCGACGGCGAGAGGTAGAGCGGCCACTGGCCCGAGCCAACGACCACGCTGCTGGCGGTCACCTTGGTGCCGTCGCCCAACATGCCACTGAAGGCGATGGCGCCCGAGGTGTTGACGCTCAGCGTTCCAAAGCCGTAGCCGATCGGGTCGGTCGAAGGACCGGCCGGCTCCGGCGGAACCAGCACTAGCGTGTACTTCTTGCCGGCTTGGGCGAGGCCGGTCTTGGAAACCGCGAGATAAGCCGCCAGGCCCGCGCGCCAGGTGGAGTTGCCAACGGTTCCGGCCAGGCCTTGACTGCCGTCCAGATCCAGTTGTAGCTGGAGCGCGAGGGGCTCGCCGCCTGGGCCGGCGACGGAGTTGGAGTAGGCGCCGTAGGGCGAGAACGAGCCGGAGAACCGGTAGGTGCTCCCAGCCAGTTGGAGTTGAGCAGTGAGGCTGCCCTGCCCGGTGAGGGTGGCGGAGAAATAGCCGGCGCTGCTCGGAGAGAAGTTGTTGGTGTCGGCAAAGAGCCCGGCGTAAGTTCCCGCGAGGGGTATGAAAGGGTTGGGGATGAAGTTGGCCTCGAGCTCGAGGCCGTCCTTCATCGTGAAGGAGAGCTTGGGGGTGGTGGCCAGGACGTCGCCCGAGCCGTCGGTCCAGTTAACGAAGATATAGCCGCTGGCGGGTGTGGCGGTGATGGTATAGGACTTGTTGAGCCTGAGCGCCTCGCCGTTGTAGTTGTTCGGGTTGAGAGTGCCCTTCCCGTTGATCCTCACCATCAGGGGCGTGACGACGGCGTAGGTGAACGAGCGCCAGACGGGCGGGGAGACATTGCTGCTGATGTCCATGCCGAAGACGCGGACGGTGTTCAGACCGGGCAGCAGGTTGGTGATGGTGGCCGACCAATTGGTGGTGCCGGTGGCCGGCTGGTAGGCATTGGTGCCGGCGGCATTTTCCAATCGGTATTCGACCACCGTGAGGGCGAATTTGTCTTTGGCAGTGCCCTTGACCACGACGGTCGAATTGGTCAGGGTGGCGTAGGCAGCCGGCGAGGAGAATGAAACGACGGGCGGATTCGTGTCCGCCTGGAAACCCAAGATGAGTTCCAGGGCGCCATAGTCCAAGGACCCGGCGCCATCCACCGCGATTTGATACTGCACGCCGGAATCCACCAGGACGGTGACCTGGGCCGGATTGCCGTTTTCGTTGGCGGAGACCGCGGCGCCGACCTGCGTCAGATTGGTGAAGGAGGGGCCGGTGTAAACCGCCACGAGGTTGGGGAAGGAGGTGGCGTAGGTGTTCAGGCTCAGCGTGCCGTTGCTGGGGGCCGTCCAGCTCCACCAGAGTGAGTTGTTCGGGGGATAGCCCAGGATGTTAGGTTCTCCGGGTTCCGTCGTGGCATACGTATTGTTGCCCTGGACCGTGAGCGAAGTCCCGGTCAGGACCGTGCGGTTCGTAAAATAATCATTGGCGGGAATATCGGCCGTGGTTTCGACCCAAACGCTCACGTCGTCGACGTTGAAGACCGTCGCCGAGCTCGAGGAGGCTTGAAACTCGAGGTCAATCGTCTGGCCGGCCCAGCCCGTAAGGTCGAAAGTCACTTCATTGTAAAAGCTGGAGCCCTCGCCCCCGGCCGAGTTGGCCCCGGTCACTCTATTGACGGTCGCCACCACCGTGCTGTTTACTGGGTTCACGATGAAGGCGCCGAACTGATCACCGGAGCTTTGGCTGCTGGAAAAGACATTGTAAAAATAGATGAGTTGCGCGGACACGATGTTGTTGGGGATCGTGATGGTCTGATAGACGGTCTGTAGGTTTCCGGCACTGGCCCCGCCCATGGCCAGGTAATCGTTGCCGTCGTACGCCAGATTGGGGTTGTCTCTGATGCCGGCGCCCAGGCCGGAGATCTGCCATTCGCCTGCGTTCTGCGATTCGAAACCGCCGTTGATAATGAGTTGTGTTTGTCCGAGAGCCGCGCTCACCGCGCAGCTCATCAGACCGGCCAAAAGCATCCTGTTTTTCATTTCCTTGCAAAAGTCTTAAGGAAAGAGCAGGCGCTCTTTCCCCAATGCGATTGGAACATAAGCCCGGTCCCGATGCAAGCCATTCAGCCGGTTCATGGGCTGGACGCATAGGCGCCTCTCATGGTATCAAGCAGGGGTGATTGAAGACGGCGCAGCAGGATGAATCTTTGCACGAGGTCTAAGTGCGTTGGCTTGGCCGCCATTTGGGTCGTCAGTTGCGTCCTGAGCGCCGCCGCCGCCGAGACGCGGCTCGTCTGGCAAATCGGACAATCGGACAGGAGCAGCGCCGAGTTTGCCTTGGCCGGGAACTACCGGGCTTTTCGCGGGCGTTTCGAGCGCGCGCCGGTCGTTTTCGAGATCGGCCGCAGCCAGGCCGCCCGCGACTGGCCATTTATCCAACCGGGACCGGAGGATGAGTGGGCCGGGAGCCGCATTTATCCCTTTACCGTTCGTTTCTCGCTGGCCGAGCCGCCGCAGGGCGATTACACCTTGCGGGTCGAGTTGGCCGACGTGCATGCGGGAAGTCGTCCCACTTTTGGCGTCACTGTGGGCGGGCGAAAGGCCCAGTTCCGGCTCCAACCCGGCACCAACGAGACCCCGCTCAGCCCTTCGCCGGGAGGCAAACCGCAGCGAATCGAACTGACGCTTCCCGCCAGTCTGTTCCACCGGGGCGCCAATGACCTCGTGCTGGCCGTTGCGGGAGGGTCGTGGGTGCTTTACGATGCGCTCTCGCTCTGGAACGGGCCCCAGGCCGGCGCGGACGCGCGCGAGGTCCTGAGCGTCGCGGCCCAACCGACCCCGTTTTTCATCCGCCAGCAGGGCAAGCTGCGCCGGGTGCTGAGCGTCAAGGTAACGTCCACCTCGCTTCTGCCGGAGGTGGCGCTCCGTGTCCAAGGGGGTGGGGAGACGATCGAGGCGCCGATTACTGAGCCGATTTGGTTCGCCGGGCTGAGCCGGGAGGCCGGGACGCCGGACCCTCCGGTTCGCGGGCCCGGCTCGGAGCGGTCCCGGGGTTTTCGTTTGAGTCAGGAGACCGGGGCGCCGGATTTGGAGATCGGCGTGCCCGACTCGCCGGAGCCGTTCGAGGCAGTGATAACCGTCCGGGCGGGCAGTCAGACCCGGGGCACGACGCTCAAGGTGGACCCCGAGACCCATTGGAAGATCTTCGCGGCCCCCAGCGCCCACACGGATATCGGTTACACGGCCCTGCAGGCCAAGTGCGCCGAGCGCCACAATGAGAACACGGACCTGGCCCTTGAGTTGATGGGGAAATTCCCCGACTTCAAGTGGAACCTGGAAGTGGCGTGGCAGGCGGAGAACTACCTTGCGGCACGCCAGGGCGAGCCGCTCGAGCGGTTTGTGCGTTATGCCAAGGAGGGCCGGCTCGGCATCCAGGCGCTCTATGATAATATCCTGACGGGTCTCTGCTCGCACGAAGCCGGGTGCCGTTTGACCTCGTTTGCGCACGGCCTCAGCACCCGTTACGGCCTGCCCTGCCGGAGCGCGATGATCAGCGACGTCCCTACGCAAGAGGCCTCGCTGCCGATGCTGCTGGCGGGAGCGGGCATCCGTTATTTCAGCAGCGGCATCAACCACGAGCGCGCGTATCCTTTCACCCGGATGGAGGAGCTGTGCCCCTGCTGGTGGGAAGGCCCGGATGGCAGCCGCGTCCTGATGATGTTCGCCCCGCAATACGGCCAGGGCGCTCAGTGGGGCTTGACCCTGAACTTCGACGCCGCGCGCGCGCGCTTCCTCCGCCTGCTCCGCAGCTTTGACAGCCGCACCAACTACCCCTTTGACGCGATCTGGCTTCATGGCGCCCTCGGCGACAACGGGCCGTTGACCCGGGCACTGCCCGAAACGGCCAAGGCCTGGAACGAGCATTACGAGTTCCCCAAGGTGATTCTCTCGCGCAACGACGAGTTTTTCGATTATATCGAGCAACGCTTCGCCGACCACTTGCCCGTCGTCCGCGGCAGCGGCGGCGCTTATTGGGAAGATGGCGCCGGCTCCTCTGCCCGCGAGACGGCGCTCTGCCGCAACGCCCAGGAATCGCTGGCCCGGGCCGAGACTTTGCTCGCCCTGGCACAGCCCCTTGGGCCTGCCCCGGCGCCTTACCCGGCGCTGGCCCTGGGCAGCGCCTGGCGCAACTGCCTCCTCTGGGATGAGCACATCTGGGGGGCTTATTGCTCGGTTACCGAGCCCGACAGCGAGTTGTCCAAGCAACAGTGGGAGACCAAGGCCCAGTTTGCTCTCGAGGCGGATGCCCAGGCGCGGTCCTTGCTCGGGCAAGGCGCCGCGCAACTGGTCTCGCGGGTCCAAACGGACGGGCCGTCGCTGGTCGTGATCAACTCCGCCAGTTGGCCCCGCACCGAGGTGGTCCAGGTCCGGCTTCCCCAAGGAACCGCGGTCGTCGAAGCGGATGTCCTGGCCTGCGAGGCGGCGGAAGGAACCCTGCTGCTCGTCAAAGAGGTGCCGGCCTGCGGCTACCGCGTCCTTAAACTGGGACCCAGCGCGGGTCCTCCGGCCCCGCAGCCGCAACCGCTCGAGGGGACCGGTCTCGAAAGCCGTTTCTACCGCCTGACCTTCGATCCCGTCAGCGGCGCCATCACCAGCCTGACCGACAAGGAACTGCGCCGCGAGTTGGTGGACCCCCGGGCGCCCCATCCCCTCAACCAATACCTTTATGTGGCCGGCGGCGAGGGCAGCCGCATCGTGGAGGACCCACCGGACCTCGAGCCGAAACTCAGCGTTTCGGCGCCGGAGAAGGCCACCTTGCGCCGGCTGCGGCTCGGCGCCCTGGGCGAGCGCATGATCGTGGAAAGCTCGGCGGCCATGACTCCCCGCCTCGTCTCCGAGGTCACCGTATGGAACCATCTCCGGCGCGTGGACATTGCCAACCGTTTCACCAAGACTCCCACCCGCCAAAAGGAGGCCGTCTATTTCTCGTTCCCCTTTGCGGCCGCAAACCCGACCTTTCGCTACGAGTGCCCGGACGGCATCGTCAACGCCAATACCGGCATGCTCCCCGGCGCCTGCCTCGAATGGTTTGCCGTCCAGCACTTCGTCGAAGTCGAGGCTGCCGACGCCGCTATCGCCTGGACCGCGCCCGACTCGCCGCTAGTCTGTTTTCAGGACCTCAATCGCGGCAAATGGCTGCGCCAGCTTCCGATGAGTAACGGCCGCCTTTATGCCTACGTGATGAACAATTACTGGTACACCAACTACAAGCCGGCTCAGGGCGGCGAGCACCTCTTCCGCTTCTCGATCACCAGCCGCGCCAGGGCCGACAACACCGCCTCCGCTCAATTCGGCTGGGCCGCCGCCAATCCGCTTTTGGCGCTGCCCGCCCAAGCCCAGCCCGTCGCCCCATTGCCGCCACGCTCGGCCAGCCTCCTCGAGGTCCGCGAACCGAACGTCCTGCTGCTGGGCGCCAAACAGGCCGAGGCTGGGGACGCGCTGGTTCTGCGGCTTTGGGAAGTCAGCGGCCAAGGGACAACCGCTCACGTCCGTCTCCGGCATCGGCCCGCCCGGGAGGCCGTCGCGTGCAATTTGGTGGAAGAACCCCAGGGGCCGCTCCCGCTGACGGACAACGTCATCTCCGTCCCCATTCGCGCCTCGGGGCTGGCAACGATAATGATCCGGTGAAAGCAAGATTTTTGTCCATAATGAGAATTGCTGAACCTGGTGTCCGAGCTTCCAGGCAGCGGCCTCCAGACCGGGATGCGGGGAGGCAGAGACAAGAAAGGGCGGCACAGTTAAGCGCCGCCCTTTGGCTGCAGTGTTGGGCGAGTATGTATTGGATTAACCCGGCCCGGGTTCCTGGCCTTACTGGGCCTGCACGGTGGCGCTGGTGTTCGGGGTCTTAGTCGGATCGGTCACGTCGGTGGCGGTGATGGTTGAGCCGCCCGCCGTTCCGAGCGTTATGGAGAACTGCCCGGTCCCGTTGGCCAAGGCGGCGTCAGGGGGCAGCGTGGCCATAGTGTCGCTGCTGGCAATATCCACCGTATCGGTCACGGCAGTGACCACATTCCATACCGCGTCAACCGCGTTGACCGTGATATTGAAAGGCACGCTCAGAGACTGGGCGGTGGGGGTTCCCGTTTTTCCGGTGGTCGTTCCCGGTGCGGCCACTTCGCCGGGCAGGAGGACCTGCAGTTTGACGAAGGGACGCTTGATGAGGCGGAAGAATCCGGCCGGGGCACCGGCGACCGCGGCTTGGGACACCAAGTTATGCATCTTGCTCGAGTCTCGATACGACGACGTGAAAACGGCTGGACTCCAAGGTCCGGTGATGGCTGGGGCGCTCTCGGGGCTGAACTGAACCGCCGGCAAGGTCCAGTCAACCAACCAAGCCGTCCCCGGAGGGATAAACTGGACGGCAGTGGAGTCGGTTACGCGCCAGGCGTACTTGTTCGTGAGGGTGGCGCCACTGAACTTATCGTCGAATGAATTGGCCTGGGCGCCGGTGAATTGAACCTCGCTATAGGTGCCGTGAGCATTGTTATTGTGGCCGTCGTTCGCCCCGTCGTTCTTGAACATCCCGAACTGCACGAAGGAAGTGGACGGGCTGAAATTGCTCTGAACCGCACCCGCAGGGAGGCTGAAGTTCGTTGCGGCAATCCCTGGACCAGTGAGGGTGCCGTCGGTGCTGTCGGTGAAGGTGACCGTCCAGGTGCCGACCGCGGTGGTGCCGTTCACGGCGACCGGGACGTTCGTCGCGTTGGCGCTGGGATAGTTGGTCTTCCATTGGATCTGAGCGAGCACGCCGCCCGCAGCGACGTTCTCGACCCGGAAAATGAGGAGGTCCGGCACGCCCCAATCCGGAGAGCCGCTGACGTCGTTGCCGGTGCCGGCGGTGTCGCCGTTGACGAGGTACATGTGCGCCTCGAACCCGGGATGGGTGGCGATGTCCGGAAAGTCGGCGATGGTGCAGGAGTAGCTGACGGGGTAACTGCCTTGCGAGGTCCAGAGGTAAGGACCGCCGCCCGCCGGCGTAACCAGGGCATTACGGTTCCATTGGTCGCCGGTGCCGTCCATGATGATCTCAACGCCGGAGAGACCGGCCTTCTCGAGCCCCATCGTGGGCGGCGGCAGCGGAGGCGCATTGGTCGGGAGGGGCTCGAGCCAGACGTTGTCCACGTTAAACGAGAGGGTGTTCGTGAAGTTGCCTCCCGACCACATGTTGAAGTATTCGCCGACGGTTTTGTCGACGCCCGGAGTGGTGGGGTCGATGGGGATGGTTACGTGAGTCCAGTTGGTGGCGGTGGCGGGGATCGCGTAGGTGCCTTGCTGATGAGTGCCCCAGGCATCGATGACCAGGCCGATGGCCAGGGTGCCAAAGGTCCCGTCCTTGGCGGGGGCGGTCGCGGGATCGAGCATGAAATCAAAAGTGATGTTTTTATAGGCGCCGATGACGCTGACCTCGGTGGTAGCATCCCACCCCCATGCATCATGGAGGGTGCCGAAGGTCATGAACTGATCGGTGTTGGTGCCGGTAAACGGGACGTCGAAACGGAGCGAGCCGGAAGCCGGGTTGTTTGAGGCGTCGCGGGTCGAGTCCCAGGTCAGCCAGGAGCCTTGGACGCCCCAGCCGTTCCAGATAATCCAGGAGCCGATTCCAGTATCGAAGGTTTTCGGGTTGACAAAGGTTTGAGCTTGTCCGATGCAGGCCGAGCCGGCCAACAGGAGGGCGAGGGAGGCGGAGCGCAAAGCCCGCCGTGGATATGGTGTGGGTTTCATATAGGTTTTCTGGTTTTGTGTCGAGAGTTGTTGCACTCTGAACGTTCGGCCCCATACGGTGGCATGAGGCCTGGTGCGGATTCGCTTTTCTACCCCCTTTCAGGTTTTGACGCTGCCCCGGTGAAGGCGAATCGATTCTCGATCACAACCGATTATCAGACGCATACCGCCAAAGAAAGGTTACATTACGCTGTAATGGGCCGCTTCCAAATGGGCACCACGCGTTTCATCTCGTCGATGAGCCATTGGCAAGCGGCAAAGGCCTGGCCACGATGCGGGGCGACGATTTCCACCCAGAGCGAGGGCTCATTGACTTTCACGATGCCGACCCGATGCGCCAGGCGCACCGATTCGAGGGGCCAGCGGCGGGCCATTTCGTCAAAGAGCAGCCCGAACTGGCGCTCGGCCATGCGCTGGAAAGTCTCATATTCAAGGGCGGAGATCGGTTCCCCGTTTTCACTGCCGCGCACCAGGCCCAGGAAAGCCACCACCGCGCCCATGTCGCCCGAGGCCAACCGGCCGGCCACCAAGGCTGCCTCGTCGAGCGGCGCGTCAGTAATGATCAAGTGCCGTTTCATCGTTGCTCTCCCTCCTGCGGCGTGTCTCACCCGCCCTGCACGGGGGGGAAAAGGGAAACCTCGTCGCCTTCCCGCAAGACGTAGCCGCGGTCCTGGTAGTCCAGACCCACGGCCGTCAACATCGATTTCTCCATCGCGCCAAGCGCGGGGAAACGGGCCGCGAGGGTCTTCAGCAGGTCGGCGAGGGTGGCGCCCTCCGGCACCGTTTCCCGGGTCTCGGCACAGCCGGTCAGGTCCTTGAAAAAGGAATAAAAACGAATCGTCAGGGACATCGCGAAAAAACGTTCACCATAGGATGCCGGAGTTTTAGCGGCTGGCAAGGCGCATATCGCGGAGGCGTTACGGGCGAGCACGTCGCACTCTGCAGGAGCGGGATTACGATTACGATTAGGATTAAGATTAGGATTAGGATTAGGAGCAAGATTAAGGGGCTAGCCGGAGCGAGCTACGCCTTATTCGGATTCGCGTTGCAGAAGCGCGTCGGGACGCAGCAGCCCGACGAAGGGCAGGTTGCGGTAGCGCTCGGCAAAATCCAGGCCGTAGCCCACGACGAAGAAGTCGCCGATTTCAAAGCCGACGTAGTCGGCGCGGATCTTCTCCAGGCGGCGGGCGGTTTTCTCGAGGAGGACGCAGATGCGGACGCGGCGCGGTTGGAGCGCTTGCAACTTTTCCAGGACGCGCGCGAGGGTGTGGCCTGTGTCCAGGATGTCGTCCACGAGCAGCACGTCGCGCCCGCGGACGCTGAGGCGCAATTCCTTGGTGAAGACGAGTTGGCCTGGGCGGGTGTCGGCGCCATAGCTCGAGACGCCAATGAAGTCCAGGCGCAGCGGGAGCGACAACTGGCGAAGGAGATCGGCCAGGAACATGACCGTGCCGTTAAGGACGGAGACCACCACCAGTTCGCGGCCGGCAAAATCGCGCTGAATCTCGCGGGACATCGCTCGGATGCGGCGCGCGAGTTGGTGTTCGGTAATGAGGATGCGTTCGACGTGTTTACGCCAGCGCGGGGGCACGCCGGCGCGGGAACGCGCTTGCAAGGTACTGCCGGGTCGGCGCATGGCCTTGAAAAAAAGCGAGGTTGGGCTGTCCCAACCTCGCTTCCTGTTGTAAGAAACCGCTTGGAGTGGCGCCTGCGGCTTAGTAATCCATCTCGCCGCCGCCCATGCCGCCGTGGCCACCCATGGGTGGGCCCTTCTTTTCCTTCTCCGGGAGTTCGGTCACCAGGCATTCGGTGGTGAGCAACAGGCCGGCAATGGAGGCCGCGTTTTGCAACGCGGTGCGAGTGACTTTTTTCGGGTCCACGACGCCGGCTTTGACGAGGTCTTCGTAAACGTTAGTCGAGACGTTGTAGCCTTCGTTGCCCTTGCGGCGTTTGACTTCCTGGACGACCACGGAGCCTTCCACGCCGGCGTTGTCGGCGAGGGCGCGGGTCGGATACTCGACGGCGCGCTTGACGATGTCAACGCCAATGCGCTCGTCTTCGTTGTCAGTCTTGACGGCTTCGATGGCGGCGAGGCAGCGGAGCAGGGCTACGCCACCGCCCGGAACGATGCCTTCCTCGACGGCCGCGCGGGTGGCGTGCAGGGCGTCTTCCACGCGGGCTTTCTTCTCTTTCATCTCGGTCTCGGTGGCGGCGCCGACATTGATGACGGCCACGCCGCCGGCGAGTTTGGCGAGGCGTTCCTGGAGCTTCTCGCGGTCATAATCGGAAGTGGTTTCCTCGATCTGACGGCGGATCTGGTTGACGCGGCCCTGGATTTCGGAGCTCTTGCCGCCGCCCTCGACGAGGGTGGCGGTCTCTTTGTCCACGACGACGCTCTTGGCGCGGCCGAGGTCTTCGAGGTTGAGGGTCTCGAGCTTGATGCCGAGGTCTTCACTGATGAACTTGCCGCCGGTGAGGATGGCAATGTCTTCGCACATGGCCTTGCGGCGGTCGCCGAAGCCCGGGGCCTTGACGGCGCACACATTGAGGGTGCCGCGCAGCTTGTTGACCACCAGGGTGGCCAGGGCTTCGCCCTCGACGTCCTCGGCGATAATCAACAGCGGCTTGCCGACTTTGGCCACTTTTTCGAGCATGGGCAGCAGGTCCTTGAGGCTGCTGATCTTCTTTTCGTAGTTGAGGATGTAAGCATCTTCCAGGCGGCATTCCATCGTCTCGGCATTGGTCACGAAGTAGGGCGACAGATAGCCCTTGTCGAACTGCATGCCTTCCACAACCTCGAGCGAGGTCTCGATGGATTTGGCTTCCTCGACGGTGATGGTACCGTCCTTGCCCACCTTGTCCATCGCGTCGGCGATGATTTCGCCGATGGTGGTGTCCCAGTTGGCGGAAACGGTGGCGACCTGCTTGATTTCCTCTTTGTCCTTGACCTTCTTGGCGATCTTGTCGAGTTGGTCGACGGCCGCGACGACGGCCTTGTTGATGCCGCGCTGGATGCCGATGGGGTTGGCGCCGGAAGTGACGTACTTCAAGCCCTCGCGGTAGATGGACTCGGCCAGGACGGTGGCGGTAGTGGTCCCGTCGCCGGCGGCGTCGCTGGTCTTGCTGGCGACTTCGCGGACCATTTGCGCGCCCATGTTTTCATAGGGGTCTTCGAGCTCGACCTCTTTGGCCACGGTGACGCCGTCCTTGGTTACGGTCGGAGAACCGAATTTCTTGTCGAGCACGACGTTTCGGCCCTTGGGGCCGAGGGTGGCGGTGACGGCCTTGGCGAGTTTGGAGACACCCCGGAGGAGGGCTTGACGAGCCGCCTCGTCAAAAAGCAATTGTTTAGCTGCCATAATATATTGATGTTTGAATTAAAGGTTCAGTGGTTGTGGGTTAGTCGAGCACGGCGAGGAGGTCGTCGGAGTTGAGGATTTTGTATTCCTTGCCGTCGAGCTTGATTTCGGTGCCGCCGTATTTGCTGACGAGGACGCGGTCGCCTTTTTTGACTTCGAAGGCGACCTTCTTGCCGTTATCATCGGTCTTGCCCGTGCCGAGCGCGATGATGATGCTTTCCATCGGCTTTTCTTTGGCGGTATCAGGGATAATGATTCCGCCTTTCTTGACTTCCTTCTCTTCGACGGCTTCCACGAGGACGCGATCGCCGAGGGGTTTAACATTTAATGCCATAGTTTTGTTTCTCTTTGGTTGTTGATTTTGCAGTGAATCAAAATCCCGCGGCACCCGCTGCGGGAAACTCGTTTGATAAGCCTTAAGATTTCTTCTCATCCACCACTTCCGCGTCGATGATCGGGCCTTCGTCGGTCTTGCCGCCGCCTTTGGCGGCGCCGCCGGCCGCGCCGGGCTCCGGACCGGCGCCGGGTTGGCCCTGGCCGCGAGCGGCGCGGGCCTTTTCGCCGGCCGCTTTGTAGAGTTCGGCGGAGATGGTCTGCCAGGCCTCGTTGAGTTTCTCGACGGCAGCGCGCATGGCCGAAGTGTCGCCGCCCTTGATGGCTTCTTTGACGGCGTTAATGGCGGATTCCATGTTGCTCTTTTCCGCCGCGGCGATTTTCTCGCCGTTTTCCTTCAGGAACTTCTCGGAGCGATAGACGGCGTTGTCGGCGTCGTTGCGGGTTTCGATTTCCTCACGGCCCTTGCGATCTTCCTCGGCGTGCAATTCGGCGTCTTTGCGCATCTTTTCGATTTCGTCCTTGCTGAGGCCGCTGCTGGCGGTGATGGTGATTTTCTGCTCCTTGCCGGTGCCGAGGTCCTTGGCGCTGACGTGGAGGATGCCGTTGGCGTCGATGTCAAAGCCGACCTCGACTTGCGGCACACCCCGCGGGGCGGGAGGAATGTCGTCGAGCTTGAACTTGCCAATGGTCTTGTTGTCGCGGGCGAGGGGGCGTTCTCCTTGGAGGACGTGAATCTCGACCCCCGGCTGGTTGTCCGAAGCGGTCGAAAAGATCTCGGATTTCCGCGTCGGGATCGTAGTGTTCCGTTCAATAAGCTTGGTGAAGACGCCGCCGAGGGTTTCGATGCCCAGAGAGAGGGGGGTTACATCCAGGAGCAAGACGTCCTTGACCTCGCCCTTGAGCACGCCGGCCTGGATGGCCGCGCCAACCGCGACCACCTCGTCGGGGTTGACCCCCTGGTGCGGGGGTTTGTTGACGAGGCTGCGGGCGGTGTCGACGACCTTGGGCATGCGGGTCATGCCGCCGACGAGCACCAACTCGTCAACCTGCTCGGCGGTGGCGCCGGCGTCGCGCAGGCAATTGCGGACCGGCGTGATGGTGCGCTCGAACAAGTCGTCGCACAATTGTTCCATCTTGGCCCGGGTGAGCTTCATGCTAATGTGTTTGGGCCCGCTGGCGTCGGCGGTGATGAAGGGCAGATTCAATTCATAGACCTGCGAACTGGAGAGGGCGATCTTCGCCTTTTCGGCTTCCTCCTTGATGCGCTGGAGGGCGTCGGGCTGCTTCCTCAAGTCCATGCCGTTCTCGCGCCGGAATTCCTCGAGTATCCAATCCATGAGGCGTCCGTCCCAATCGTCGCCGCCCAAGTGAGTGTCGCCGTTGGTGGCCTTCACCTCGAATACTCCGTCGCCGATCTCGAGCACCGAGATGTCGAACGTGCCGCCGCCCAGGTCGTACACGGCGATCTGCTCGTCCTTCTTCTTCTTGTCCAGGCCATAAGCCAAGGAAGCGGCGGTGGGCTCGTTGATGATGCGCAGGACCTCGAGGCCGGCGATACGTCCGGCGTCCTTAGTGGCCTGTCGCTGGGAGTCGTTGAAATAGGCCGGGACCGTAATGACGGCCTGGCTAATCTTCTCGCCGAGGCGCATTTCGGCGTCCGCCTTGAGCTTGGCCAAAATCATCGCGGAGACCTCGGGCGGACTGAACTGCTTGGGCTTGCCGTCGACTTCGACCTCGACGTGCGCATCCCCATTGGGTCCGGCAACGACCTTGTAAGGCACGCGCTTGCGCTCTTCTTCGACCTCGGAGTACTTGCGCCCCATGAAACGCTTGATTGAATAAACCGTGTTCCTGGAGTTCGTTACCGCCTGGCGCTTGGCGGCGTCGCCGACCACCCGCTCGCCGGTCTTGGTAAAAGCCACGACTGACGGCGTGATGCGCCGTCCTTCGGAGTTCTCGAGCACTACAGGCTCTCCGCCCTCCATGACCGCCATGCAGGAGTTGGTTGTGCCCAAATCAATGCCAATAACTTTTGCCATAAATTCTCCTGGATATTAACTAGAGTCCAATCCTCTAAGCAATGGCGGTGCCATCATGCCTTGAGGGCAGCACAATCTTCTTAAGTACCTGATACAGAGACATTTACCATCGCACGCCGTTTCTGCTGCCGGGTTCGGAGGTGTGACATGTGAGACAATATGGCGCTTTTTCGCGGCCCCTGGCACACCTGGCTTGGCACACTCGGGCGGCAGCAGGGACCACGGACCACGGACCACGGACCACAGTCCACGGACCACGGACCAGGGGCCGCGGACCACGGACCAGGGGCCGCGGTCTGCGGCCGGATGTGCCCGCTAAAGAAATGACGCGAAGCTGGAGTCCATCCGCCTTCGCTCCGCTACGGCGCGACAAGCCCGCCTGGGCCGAGGCTTCCGCCTTCGCTCGGAGCTTCCGCCTTCGCCAAGGCTAAGGCGGACAGGCCGGCGGACACGTCGAAGGGCAGGCGGTCTGCGGTCCAAGGCCGGGCGGCCAGGGCGGCGGCCGCGGCGCGAAAGGTTATATTTGCTCGTAATTGCTGATAATTGGTCATAATCGGCCAAGGCGGCTGCGCGGGTTCTTTTTGTTTGGCGGTTGCCTTTAACCGCAAAGCGGTTCCGGAGCAAAGCCGGTACCTTTCCAAACGTCCAGTTGTGAAGCTGGAACCAGCCCGGTAGGCTTGAGCTGGTTCCAGCTTCAC